>Ga0070738_10002571_pt1 | contig 27281 bp, 15 predicted proteins | sample Coa_R2_2_FD_66446 | JGI IMG/M metagenome (GOLD analysis project Ga0070738, IMG submission 66446) | Surface soil microbial communities from Centralia Pennsylvania, which are recovering from an underground coalmine fire - Coalmine... | ecosystem: Environmental > Terrestrial > Soil > Unclassified ...
GGGTTGGCGCGCGGGAGAGCGCGCGTTTGAACGCATAAGTCACACGGTCCGCGTCGCTGGACCCGCCTTCTGCCACGGCTCGGCGAGCCAGCGCCTGCGCACATTCGACAAAGATGGTTTCGTTCAGCGAAGCCAATGCTTGCAGAGGTGTATTGGAGCGCATTCGGCGGACGCACGAAAAGTCGCCGTTGGGCGCGTCGAATACCTGCAAAACAGGATACGGAGTCGACCTGCGCCGAAAAGTATATAGCCCCCGCCGGTACCGGTCTGGTCCGGTCTCTTGTTTCCACGGGAACGGCGCGTAGCTGGCGGGCGGCTGGAACAGGAACTCGGGTGCGGGCGAAAAAATGGAAGGGCCACCCAGCTTCGGGTTGAGCAATCCCGAGGCTGACAAGGCAATATCGCGCACAATCTCGGCCTCGACGCGAAACCTTGGACCACGCGCGAGTAACCGGTTGTACGGATCTTTGGCATAGAGCTCAGGCGTGGTTTTCGAGGATTGCCGGTACGTGGCCGAGGTCACAATCAGACGGTGAATGTGTTTTATGCTCCAAGAAACCATCGGGTCCGCGCCTGTTTGCCCAGACGGTTCCATCAATTCGACGGCGAGCCAATCCAGGAGTTCCGGGTGCGACGGCGCTTCGCTTTGCATTCCAAAATCTTCGGGCGTGGTCACCAGCCCGGTTCCGAAATAAGACTGCCAGAGCCGGTTGACCAGGACACGCGCAGTCGTCGGCGCGCGTTTATCGACGAGCCACTTTGCCAAAGTGAGGCGTGAAGCTTTGTTTCCCTCGGGGGCCAGATCGTCTTTATCGAGTGGATTGAGGAACGCCGGCACCGCCGCGCTCACTTCATCTCCTGGCTTGAGCCAATCTCCTCGCTTTAGAACCCGAGTCTGTCTTTTTTGATCGCGCGCAACCAGGGTTAGCGTTGTCGAGCCTTCAGGCCACCCGCGCCACAAACTTTCAATCCGGTCGTTGGACTCTTTAAACTCGGGAACGGTGGTACGCCAGTAATCGAATACACCTGCCACTTGCGCGGGGTTGCGCTTGCCAGGCGGAACCTTGAACACCTCTCGAACACGAGCAGGGACTGGATCAGCCCAAACGGGAACAGGGTTCGTTGTGACCGAAAGCCTGAACCGGCCCAGGTTGTTGTTCATCAGGTCGTCACTGTTCCAGCCTCCGTGGTTTTGCTTGAGGTGAATCACGAAAATCGTTCCGTCAGGAAATCCCACGTTTGTGGCGCATTCAAAAACCGCCTTCCGCGGTTGGTTTCTGCGCCCAGGTCCGGCGTCAATCCCCCAAGCCGTCTCTTCTTTATCGTCGATCGCAAAGCTCGCCCGTCCGGTGACACGGTGTTTGCCTGATTTATCGTCGAAATTGGGTTCCAGGTCCGCTTCGGGCTGGTCGAAATCAGCTGTTGCCCGGGAAAAGCGCACTCTGATTTTATTGGTCGGGTTCTTCAACTCCATGGCATCGACTTGAAACTCCGTGAGCGCGCAGGTTCCTTTAAAAGACCGCCCAGGTCCATTGCACGGAAGATTTGGGTCGTTGAGCAGTTCGAGTTGAAATGCGGTAATATTCTGCAGATCGTTTGTAACAGATAATTGCGCGGTATGCTTCGTCGGGGCATAGCCTAGCGCGAGGAACGAGCCGTCCGGTTGAGGAAGATACCTTTGCCCGCCCGTCGAGAGATCTTCGACTGTGGGGCGAAGGACGATCCAGCCGGGTTGATTGGTTTTGACCGTTTCTTCCCACTCTTCCATGCGCTGCTTCCAATCGGGCATGGCGCTCCTCAATTTCGCGTTAATCTCGTTCATTTCGCGCGTCAACCGCGACACCTGCTGCAGTTCTTCGGGAGGGTAAACAACGGCCTGGCCTTCGTGGTCATTGTTCAGAAAAGCGAAAAGCCTGTAATACTCTTCCTGTTTGAGCGGATCGAATTTGTGATCGTGGCACTGGGCGCACTGGATCGTTACTCCAAGAATGCATTTCCCAATGCAATCCATTCGGTCGAACATGGCATCCATGCGGAATTGTTCGGGGTCAATGCCGCCTTCTTCGTTCACCATCGAATTCCGCAAAAACCCCGTCGCAACTACTTGATCCTGAGTAGCGTCGGGGAGTTCGTCCCCCGCCAGTTGTTCGATAATGAAGCGATCATAAGGCAGGTCCCGGTTCAGCGCCTGGATCACCCAATCCCTGTAGAACCAAACACTCCGCGGCTTGTCCTTTTCAAAGCCGTCCGAATCAGCATACCGCGCCCCGTCCAACCAAACCCTCGCCCAACGTTCACCATAATGTGGCGAGGCCAGCAAACGTTCAACTTGCTTCGAATAGGCGTCAGCGCTGTGGTCGGCAAGGAAGGCGTCCAGTTCTTCGATGGTCGGCGGAAGTCCAATCAGATCCAGGCTCAGCCGGCGCAACAAAGTTGCCTTTTCAGCCTCCGGGGACGGATGCAAATGTTCGCGTTCGAGCCGCGCCAGGATGAACTTATCCACCGGGTTGCTCGCCCATTTTCGTTCTTTGAGTGTCGGCTGGGCCGGACGAACGGGAGCCTTGAATGCCCAGTGCCTGTGCCAGTCTTTTGCAGTTTCTGCGATTGCCGTGTTCGGCCATTTGGCGCCCTGGTCTATCCAGGCGCGAATGATGCCGATTTGTTCCGGGGTCAGCGGGTCCCGTTTCTTTGGCATTTGCGCCAGGTCGGACCGTGTTCCTGCGACTGCCTGCACCAGCAGGCTGGCGGCGCTGTTGCCTGGGACAAGCAACGGGCCGGAATCGCCGCCTTTGAGAGCAGCCGGCCTGGAATCCAATCGCAGCGCCCCTTTTTGTTTTTCAGCGCCGTGGCATTCATAGCATTCGCGCGAAAAGATGGGCTGAATGTCTTTGATGAAGTCGATCTGGCGGGACGCCCCAGGCGGCAACTTCTGTGACGCCTCCGCTGTTGTGCTGTCGTTCTGGCTTGCTCCCCGAACGTGGAGGTAACCGGCTAAGATAGCTGCACAGGATACCGTGAGGGTTTTCCATGTGGCTTGCATTGTATGACTATGCCGCACTGGAAGTTGTGCGTCTACTCAAGATTCTTATGCCGGTCAGAAGCTCCGAATTGCCGCGGAACCCACCGGTTTCGGGGTTCAGGAGCAAATTGGCGCAATTACCGTCTAAGAAAAGATGCGTGCAAGTGTCGTATTTGCAGAAGCGATGATGTTAACGGTATTCAACTCCGGGTTGGCGCACTGATCGGGCGTGACCGCGAAGCCCAACATGGCGTTGATGCGACAGGACCAGGCTAATGTCGGACCCCGGCGCCCGGAAACGATCGAAGAGCTCTTCGAAGCCCTGGAATCGCCATTGCTTAGCTATGCCATGCGGTTCAGCACCGAACGCAGCATGGCCGAAGACATCGTTCAAGAAGCATTCATGAGATTACACGCACAGTTCGCCGAGGTGAGGGAGCCGCGACGCTGGTTGTACCGCACGGTCCATAATCTTGCGCTCAACCAGCGTCGTGCGGCTGACAAGATTGTTCCGATGCAAGCCGGCAATGACGAGGGACTGCCCCAGAGAGATGTTTCGGATCCCCAACCGCTGCCGGATGAGCAAATAGCCCGCATGGAGGGCATCGGGCTTGTCCGGCTGAGCCTGGAATCGCTGGATGAACGCGGGCGTGAACTCATCCGGTTGAAATTCCACGAAAACCTTTCCTACAAAGAAATCAGCGCGCGCACGGGGCTAACGGTCGGTCACGTGGGGTACCTCCTGCACCATGCGATTAAATCTGTCGGGGACGAATTGGGAAGGAACGGGCTTGTGCCATGAATTTTGAAACCCCATCCGATCCCCGCCAAGCGCTGGAACCCAGCCTGACAGCTCTTTTGCTCGGTGAATTACCCGAGGAGCAGGCCAGGTTCCTGCTTCAGGCAATTGCGACCGACCCGGAACTTGCCCGGACTTTCGAGCGGCTGAAATCCACCACCGCCCTCCTCAACCAGCTGAACAGCGATCAAGGCCTCACCGGTTCGGCAGCGCCGAACCCGCTTCCGAAGTTAAGCGAGGAGCGTCGCGCGCTATTATTGCAGCAGTTCAAGACGGTGCGGCCCGTGCAAATGCAGGAGGCCCGCCGGCCTTGGAATTCATGGGTGGCAGCCGCTGCCGCATTGGTCATGGGCCTGGCGGTCGTGACCGCGGCTTGGATGCGTGTCTCACTCAGGGGCAAGCCGCAAACCATGGCGAGCTTGGACAGAGCCAAGTCGGAAATTTTTGGTCGTCCCGCCGGTTCGTCGTCTTCAGAGCCGGCTCTGCGGGCTGCGGGCGAGGGTAAGTCCGACAACCGCATGCCGGCTCCGGTTCAGCGAGGAGAGGAACAACTCGATAGCGCTGCTAAGTCCCGGAATTCGGCCGGTGAGATTCCAGCCCATTCGCTTCAATATGGTGAGTTTGACGCAACTGCCTCTGCCCAGGACCAGCGCGCCCGCGCCTATCAGCTCGTCCCACAATCCGCCCCTGCCGCAGTCCCGCGGCAAACCATTGAGCTTGGCTACGAAAACTTAAAGGAAATGCCGCAAACCGCCGCCGTCGATTACAACTCTCAAGCCGCCGTAAATCAAGCGCCCGACCCATCTTTGACTCATTATTTCTGGGTATTGCCGCCCGGCGGAGCACTCCCACCCCAGAACGGGCAAGCTCCGGACCAAATGGTGACGTTGGCCGATACGCCTCAAGTCGGAGATTTGTTTACATTCCAAAAAGAGGCACGCGCATCGGCGACCCACGCGGCGACTGAATCAGAGCAGCTCATCAAAGATGCCGCGATTGTCGGTGGCAGAGCCACCGAAAGGGGAACGCTTGCGCAAGGGGTGGTGTCGGATGCTGCGCCATCGTTGGATGGAGTTTTTCGAAGTGAATTGAGAGACGCCGAGAAGCAGCCTTCAGCCGGCGCGGAAAACCTAAGGCGCAAACTCGGGCGGACTGAGCAACTCGGCCTGGCCCAAAGCGAGTTGAATGCGAACCTTCAGAACAAGCCCGAGCTTCAGCCGCCGGCACAGAACACAGTTCCGGGGCTGGTTGAAGAAAAAGCGATTCTTGAGCAGCAGCGCAGCGGGCTTTACCGAGTGGATGACGAGCTGACAAAAAAGCAAGAGGCAGAGAACCTCAGTCGTTTTGATCTGAACGGCGGTTTGCAGAACGAGATTGATCAAAACGATGTCGTGGTCGGAAAGCCAGCAACGCAGCCGATGGCGTCGGAACCGGAGGTCCAAACCAGCGAAAACGCTTTTTCGACATTTTCACTCAACGTCAGCGATGTTTCGTTCCAGCTCACCGCCGCGAGTCTCGAAAAGGGCAAACTGCCTGACCCCTCTGGAATTCGCAGCGAAGAGTTCATTAACGCGTTTGATTATCGCGACGCGGAACCGGCGAAGGGGCAGCCGGTCGCGTTTGCCTGGGAACGGGCTCGTTATCCCTTTGCTCAGAACCGTGACCTGCTCCGCTTATCTGTTAAGACCGCGGCGGCCGGGCGAGAAGAGGGACGCCCGTTGAACATTGTGTTGCTTTTGGATAACTCCGGTTCAATGGAACGCGCCGACCGTGTGGCGATTCTCCACGAAGCGCTGCGGGTCCTCGCCTCTCAGTTACATTCCTCGGACGTTTTCAGTGTCGCCACTTTCGCCCGCAAATCGCGGCTCTATGTTGACGGGGTCACCGGCGATCAGGCGGGGCAGGTCGTCGGCCAACTGGACGGGTTGACGCCTCAGGGCGGCACCAACCTGGAAGAGGCGCTGAACCTCGCGTATCAAACCGCGCGGCGCCATTACCTCACAAACGGAATCAACCGGGTTGTCCTCCTGACCGATGGCGCCGCGAATCTCGGGGACACGAACCCGGAGGCGCTCAAGCTAAACGTCGAATCCAATCGGAAACAGGGAATCGCCCTCGATTGTTTTGGGGTCGGTTGGGAAGGCTATGACGACGACATGCTTGAGAGGCTGGCGCGCAACGGCGACGGACGCTACGGATTTCTGAATTCGCCCGAACAGGCAGTCCAGGACTTTGCCGGGCAGTTGGCAGGCGCTTTGCACGTTGCAGCTTCAGATGTAAAGGTCCAGGTGGAGTTCAATCCCCAACGCGTCACCGCATACCGGCAAATCGGCTACGCGCGGCACCAGTTGACCAGGCAACAATTCAGGGACAACACAGTCGATGCCGCCGAATTAGGTGCCGCGGAGGCCGGCAACGCTCTTTATGTGATCCAAACCAACCCGCAAGGGAATGGTCCTTTGGCCACCATTCGAGTTCGGTACAAAGTCCCGGGCACATCGGATTACCATGAACATGAATGGTTCGTTCCATTTACGGGTTCAGCCAGCTCCTTCGAACAATCAAGCCCTTCGATTCGCCTCGCAGGTACGGCGGCTGCCTTTTCCGAATGGCTCGCCTCCAGTCCATACGCGGCCGAAGTTGCGCCGGATCGGCTGATTCCATACCTCAACGGAGTTGCCGCGGCCTATGGTGCTGACCCCCGCCCTCAAAAGCTCGAATGGATGATCCGCCAGGCCGCGGCGCTTTCAGGAAAATAGCTCCACATCGATTTACATTATGAAACCCGCACTCTTGTTCTGTACTTTGCTCTGCAGTCTCACCGCCTTTTCGGCCGAGAAAAATGCCAGCCCTGTCCGCCTGGAGAAAGTTCAGCTGGTTGGCGATTTGACCGATGGCAAAGCGTCTTTCCTGCTTACCGGAATCGCTCACGTGAGCAGCGCCTCGAGCGCTTCGCTTCCCATTCTGTCCGGGACCGTAGCGGTCACCGAGTTCGGCTCTCACAACAAATGGAACATTCGCGAGAACGGCGGACAATACATCGCCGTCTTCGACCGCAAAGGAGATTTTCACTTTCAATTGAAGTTTCAGGCCACGGTGCGCGCGATTGGTGATAAAAAGGAGGTTCGCTTCCAAGTGGCGCCGGGTCCGCTTCAATCCATCCGGATTCGAGGCTTGTCCTCCGAGACGCAACTGGAGTTCGAGGGCGCCGCCCGCCCCGAACGCCACGGCGACGAATTCACAAGTATCCTGGGCGAAGACGGCCGGGTGAGGTTTAGCTGGAAAGATGCGCAGCCGCAGACAGCCGGCAAGCTGTTCTACGCCGCCGAAATGCTGTCCCAAATCAGCGTCAGCCCCGGGCTGCTGCGGCAGGCTGCGGCACTGAACTTTAAAGTCATGCAGGGAGAACTGAGAAGCCTAACCATTCTTCTGAGGGGCCCCGGCGAGGTCACTCGGGTGCAGGGCGACGAGGTTTTAGCTTGGGACATCGAGCCGGTTTCAAATTCGAATGACCGGCGGCTGACAATTAAATTCAATCAACCTCAAACCAATCAGTTCAGCCTGCAGATCCAGGCGCAGGCTACCCTGGGCGCGTTCCCGCAAACTGCGGACGTCCTCGCATTCCAGCCCGAGTCAGCAACGCGGTTCTCCGGTTTTTTTCGCGTCGTGAACGACGGCGCAGTGCGTCTGGAAGTCACTCGGGCAACCGGGCTCTCTCAGGTTTCTCCTGAAACGTTCCCGGAAACCGAGGTGACTCGGGCCTTACTCCATCCCACCGGGACTCAGCGGTTCGTTTACAGATTTTCCGGGCCCGACTTCGCCCTTCGAGTGCAGGCGGACCAGATCCTGCCTGAACTGACGGTTTCGGAGGTGGTCAGTTACCATTTTGCGGAAAACGAGCTGGCGATTGACAGTGAACTGGAGTTGGAGGTCCGAGAGGCACCTCTGCGGGAATTGAGTATAAACGTGCCTCCTGGGTACGCGGTCGCGCGACTTGCCGCTCCCGGCCTGGGCGATTACTTCATTGGCGAACGTGCGGGCAAGCCGGAGTTGCGCCTGATTTTTGTTCAGCTGGTTACAGGCCACCAGGTCGTGCAATTGCGACTGGAACGCGCCCAATCTGCGATCGAGGAAACCTGGTCGCTGCCGCCATTGGAAGTGCCGCAGGCAAAATCGGTGCGCGGGTATATTGCGAGCGCGGCCGATCCGGGTTTTCGGCTGAGCCCGCAACGGACGTCGGGCCTCACGGAGATCGCCGGTGCGTTCTTTCCGAAAAAGCAGCCGGGCATTCAATCGGCATTCCGGCTGAGCGATTCAAGCTGGCAGGCGGTAGTTCACGTTGATCGGATGCCGCAGACTGTTCAGGCGGATGCCTTCCACCTTTTTTCAATTGGCGAAGGTATTGCCTACGGGAGCAGTGTGATTAACTACACAATTTCGGGCGCGCCGCTTTCCACGTTTAAGTTCGAATTATCTGATGAATACTTCAACGTGGAGTTCACCGGCAAAGATGTTCGGAATTGGCAGAAGACCGCCGGCGGTTACATCGTGCAGCTTCACAGTGCCGTGTCCGGCAGCTACACGCTGCTGGCCACCTTCGAACGTCCATTCAAGCCTCATGGCGATACTCTCTCGTTCACGGGCGCACGGCCCCTTGATGCCCAATCCGAACAAGGCCACGCCCTGGTGATCAGCACCTACCAATTCCAGGTTTCGCCGGTCGACGTTTCGCCGGCATTGCTTCCCTTGGAACCTGGGGAGGTGCCGGCCGAATACCGATTGTTTTTTGACTCACCGATCCTCGCCGCCTATCGCTATACCTCCAGGCCGTTCAACCTCCGTTTAGCTTTGAATCCGCTGGCCCAGGGAGACTCACTGAGCCTTGTTATCGACCGCGCCTCTTTGGTTTCAAAAATATCGAAGGAAGGTCAGGTAATTACCGACATCCGTTACTTCATCAAAAACCGCGGAAACCCACGGCTTCGCGTGGTCGTGCCAACCGGTTCCAAGCTTTGGTCGGCGACAGTGGATGGGACCTCGGTCGTTCCGGTCGCGGATGGCAACTCGAACTTGATCCCGTTGCCGACAAGCACCGGCTCCAACGCGACGGTCACACTTGAACTCAAGGTGGCCTATGCTTCCGACAATGCGAGGCGCGTACGGCTCATCGCCCCGGCGCTCGAAGCGCCCATTACGCTGGCGCAATGGAGGATTGTCCCGGACACAGGCCAGGCGCTTGGATATCGCGGGGGCTCGTTGACTCCTGCCGGGCATACGGACGATTCGGGCTTTGCACAATTCGCGCGTGCGTTGGGGCAAGGCCGGCGCTCGGAATTGGTTTCAACACTTTGCCCTGCTATTGTTCTGATCGGGCTGGGCCTGGCCGCCTGGTGGTGGGCTGCAGGAGCGAGCGTCCGGCTCGCAGCTCGGCACATAGCGGGGTTAATCCTGGGCACCTGCCTGTTGTTCGCGGCAATCCTTTCACTGAGCAGTTTCACCGATCTTTTGTTGAAGAACCGCGCTGTCAATCCGGGTGAGTTGACGTTTCTTGTCCCGGTTCAGCAGGCCAATACCGCGCCAACCGTCGATGTGAGCAATTCACCGGCTGGGTTTTCTGCCGCACGATATATCGGGTCAGCCTGGCTGGCGCTGTTTGCGGTAGCCCTTTGGTTTGGTTCTCGGCTGTTCAATCGCCCGTCACTCAAGCTGGTGGCCCGCTGCTCAGGATGGGTCCTCATCGCGTGGGCTGCAGCCAGATCGCCCAATGGGGCCATCGCGTTCCTGGTCGTGCTCGGGGCGTTCCTGGTATGGGCTTTGGCCGGCCCCTTACTTTTCCAAGCCTTGCGGTTGCCTCCCAAGAGCACCCGCATCGCACCATCTGACGCGGGCGCGAGCACCGCAACGGCCAGCGTTCTTCTGCTTGCCTGCATCGCGGTTGGGTTGGGTTCGAGCGCCTACGGAGGGTCGAGGTTCCTCTCCGACCCGGGTTTGCGCGGCGTTCCTGAAAGCGTTGAACAGCAAATCCGTGTCGAAGACGATTTCGCGATTGGGACGGCAACAATTCGCTGGCACGCCGAGAAAGGGCAATGCCTTCCATTGTTGCGCGGCGCTGCGGTTTTGACGGATTTGAAATACTCGCAAAGCGATTTGAGTTTGGAACAAACGCGAATTGGTGCCGCTGGCGATACACCTGGGGCGGGTCCTCAGTTCGAGGAACTCCGCGCCCGGAAGAGCGGGACTTATCAAATTCAGCTTCAATACCAAACTTCAATTGTTCGAACCAACGGCGAATCCGGGTTTTATTTACCGTTGCAACCCGGGCTGATAAACCACCTGACACTGGTGTTGAACGCCCTCGATGTCGATGTGACCTCGAGTGGGGCCGTGTCGATTGACAAAAAGCCTTCCGGCAGCAACACGGTGGCCGTTTTGGTGCTTTCGCCCAACCCGGGCACATGGATTGGCTGGAAGCCGAAAACGCGCGATGTGGGGCTCGAGCAGTCGTTGTTCTATGCCGAATTGGCTCAGATTTACGCGCCCGCAGCCGGCGTTGTTGAAGGAGCGCACCTGGTGTCCGTGCGAGTGACTCGCGGCGAATTGAAGGAGCTGGATTTCGAGATTCCGGCCCACCTGACGATTACTGACGTTGTGGATCCCGGCGCCGCGGCTCGGTCAAATACCACAAGCTCGATTCTGTCACTGTGGCGCTTTGATCCCGACCGACGGCACCTGCACGTGACCCTCGCCCGGCCGGAATCGAAATCCTTCAGTTTGACCATCCGATCTCAAGTGGCGACTTCACCGCTTCCCTTCGAGCAGGTCCTGGGACTTATAAAAATAAGTGGGGCCGCCGACCAGGTGGGACTTGCAGCTTTGGCGACTGCAAATGATGTGCAATTGGATTCCGTAGCCGCCGATGCGATGGAGCAGATCAACCTGGAGGATTTTCCGACGGCCATCCTGGCGGATTTCCAGGCCCAGGTTGGGGGAGCGGTCCTGCGGCGCGCGTTCCGCTATTCCAATCCCGAAGCACTACTCAATTTGAAGGCATCGCCAGTTCAACCTGATATCCGGGTGGAAAGCCAGGACACAATTTCCCTTGGTGAGGATCGAACGGTGTTAGCTTCGACTGTCAACGTGAACATTGCCCGCGCTGGAATCTTCCGATTGAGCTTCCCGCTTCCGCAAGACTTTGACGTCGATTCCATCAGCGGCCCTGCGCTGAGCCATTGGACACTACTCACGACCAATTCGGATAGGGTCGTAACTTTGCATTTGAAAGGCCAGACCGAAGGGCGACAACAGTTCTCGATTTCACTTGCCGGGCCAGGGGCTCGCGCCGCCACCAATTGGACCGTCCCTCAACTGTTCCTGCGTGAAGCCAACAAGCATACCGGCAGTCTTCTCTTGGTCCCGGAGCAAGGCTTGCGCCTTCAGACGACCGCGTCGACCGGCATGAGCCAACTCGATCCGCAGCAGGCCGGCATAAAACAAAAGGGAGTGCTGGCCTTTCGCGTATTGCAGCCCGACCGCCGCTTAAGTCTCACCATCGAGCGGGTCGATGCCTGGATCCAGGTCAGCAGTCTTCAACACGCCGTTATCGGTGAAGCTCAAACCAGGATTTTTGCCAACCTCCAGTATGAAATCGAAAACTCAGGTTTGAAAACATTTCACGTGTTGCTCCCAACCAACGCTGAATCCGTCCGATTCGAGGGCGACCAGGTTTCGGATTTTCTTCCGGTGACCTCGGGCAAAACCAACGATATGCAATCCTGGGAAGTGCGTTTAAATCGCCGCGTCATCGGGAGCTATCTCTTAAAAGTAACCTGCGCGACGCCCCTGGCTCAAAATGCCACTTCAACGACTTTGCGGGGGATCCAGGCGCTGGGCGTCAACTTGCAGCGTGGGTATGTCACGGTTCAAACCGGGGACCGTTTGCAGGTACGCAGCGACGGGCCGCCCGCCGCGCTGCAAGCATCGGAGTGGCAAAGCATTCCCCGCAGCTTGCAACAGGGAATACCCGGAAACGGGGCGAGTTTCACTTACCGTTTGGTGGATCCGGATTTCACGCTGGGATTGGCAATCGAGCGCTACCAGGCGGCGCAGCTTTTGCCGGCGCGCATCAGCAGCGTCGATTTGCAATCCGTGATTTCGGAAAACGGCGTGATGCTCACCCGTGTCACCCTGCAAATCTACCCCGGGGAAAAGCGACTGCTTCGGACCAGCCTGCCCCAAGGCGCGCGGTTCTGGTTCGCTTTTGTCAACCAGGCCGCCGTTTGGCCTTGGCGCGAACAGGACCAAGTCCTGATCCCGCTCGAACAACAAGCGCTCGGGGACAAGTTGGTGCCGGTTGAAATCTTCTTCAGCAGCAGCATTGGGGCGTCAAACCGACGGACTCTGGATCTGGCACTCGTCGCTCCGAAGTTCGACTTGCCGCTGGAGAACATTACCTGGCGGATAGGCCTGGATCAAAAGTGGGAACTCCGCAAGTGGTCGGGCACCCTTCAATTTCAAGGTGAGGACTGGATGCCGCAAAATGAGTCTTTGGACCTGGAAGGGTACCTTTCGAATGAGCTTCTGGAACGGCAGGAACGGTCCAAGAAAGCGGAGGACTACTTGAATGCTGCCAACGCTGCATTGGCTGAGGGCAACCCCTTGAGAGCGCGCCGGGCTTTCCAGTCAGCTTTTGGATTGTCGACTTCTGACGCCGCGTTCAACGAAGATGCCCGCGTGCAGCTGCACAATATCAAGTTACAGGAGGCGCTGGTGGGATTGAATGTGCGCCAGGTCGCAGCGAACGGCGAGAATGGCTCAATCGCTCAAAAGGTTCGGCAACTGCGCGAGCGCGACGTGCCCCACTACACTCAACAGGATGCAAAGGACATTCTCGAACGCAACAGCGCCGATGAGAACGTTGCCCTGATGCGGCTGGCAGAACGCTTGATTCAGCAGCAGGACGCGGCTTCGACCAGCGCTACGGCACTCCATGCCACGATCCCCAACCAGGGCCGCTCCCTAACCTTTAAGCGCGCCATCCTGGTGAGTCCGTGGGCGACACTGAAGCTCGACTTAACAGCGGGTTTGCCGGCTCCCAAGGATTGGAGCTTTCGGTTCGGCCTGCTCGGATTTGCCATCTTGCTGATCTTCGGTGCGACCTGGGGCGCTCAGCATGTGCTTACAACCCGGCGTGCGCCTCACGCGTAACCTTCAATTGAAGCAGAAGCCGACGCGCTGAACTCGGCTCACACGGGAGCGGCGGTGATATCCATCGCGTCCAGCCGGTTATGCGAGTTGTGCGAAAAGTGGGGTCTCCCCTCGCAAAACTGGCGGTACAATTGGTCTGCCACTTCCATTTTCCGGACCAGCCGATCTGACCCCTTCAGTTCTTCCAGCAGCTTGGGTTTCAATCCAACGCGCTGGTTGGATGGCCTGGAGACGGTAAACTCATTGACTCGGCCGTCCTCACCTCGAGCGTGATCTTCGATGTACGAAATGCAGCGACTCAACGACCCGGGTTGCTCCGGCAAGGCCGAAAACCGGGTTCCAAACCTGGCGTTGAGTCGTTTCACCACGCCAGCGAAGTCCGAAACGGCCTCTTCAAAGCGAGCCAAAAAAAGATCTTCACGGTATCCGAGCATGGCACGATGAAAATCGATATAGTAGTCGAGGGCTTCCCCAACTTTCATTTGGCCTTGCCAAAAAATTGTCCAGGAAACTACCGAGTCGACCGGCTGGCGAATAAGAAACAAACCGGGCTTTCGTTTTTGGATCCAGTTAATGATAAAAGCCGGAATATGGTAATGGCTGGCAACTTTGACCTTGGGATTGGCGAGTTTGAAGCAAGCGCTGGTAAAAGTGTTTGCGGACCTGGGGAAGCCTCCGATCCACATGTCAAAGTCGGCCATCAGGCAGTCGCCATGGCCGCGCATTTTGCCAACCCACCTGTAGAGTTTTGGTTTGTGCCACAGTAGCCGCCGACCGAACCTGCGAATCGGCAGAGGGCCCGCTTTCAGGAGCGCACAGATTTCTCGCATTTGAGGCGTAGCATCAAAAGCTTAGGCTTATAGTCAAGAATATTGTAAATAATTCGTAAAAAAGCCCAAAGCTTCTGCTTTCCTCCTATCGGACGGAGCGTAACCGATAAAGGTAACGAATATCCGCGCTCGAAAGACCTGATTTTCGGGTTTCCTCGGTTCGCGCCATCTGATTTTTTTCGGCCCTGATGGCAGCCAGTTCTCCGGCATCCAGCCAATAACCGCCACAATTAGGACATTGATCCACCTGCACCTGGCGTTTCGCGCTGAAGAAGTGTCGGTGCAACTTGATGCCTGCACAGCGCGGACACTCCCGTTTGCGCGCCGGATCCACGACGATTCGTTCGTCACGCGAAATATGAAGAAGCGGTTCGCCGGCAGCCTCCCCTTCCTCATCGACTTGCTCGAGCTCAAAAGCATCAAACCAGATGCCGCCGCAGCCTCCCTGGCAAACATCCACTACAAGACCCCCAACCTGGACTTGAGCCAATTCATTGAAACAAGCAGGGCATTTCATAGCTCGACGGTATCACAGGTTCGGCCGGGGATCACTTCATAACTGGTGGCGAATGTTCGAGGAGGAACCGCTGCGCTCCAGCCAGGTCGTCGGTGTTGATGAGGTCGACATCCTCATTCAGCAACTCCTGCCAGAACACCGGCTGATCCGGGGAACCCCAAAACCGCACTTTTCGATGCTGCTGATGTGCCCGATCGACGATGCTTTTGAGTTTCCGCTGTTCCTCCGGATCCATTTGGCCTTTGCCGCGCCACATGAAAGTCTTGTACCAGTTGCTGCTAATCCAGGGAATGACGTCCGGGCTTATTTTGGAATCGAGGTCTTCGAGGCCCCCATCCAGTGCCGCGTAGCGAATTTGTTCGCCGTCAAACATGGCTTTGGATCGGTCCCCGGTGATGATGGCGAGAATTGCGTTGGTCGTCCTTGTGCCATCTTGAAAAGTTACAAGCATGTCGCTGTAGTCGCTCAACACTTTGCGGAGCACGGGGTAAATCTTTTTCCAATCTGTTTTTAAATCGATGAGCAACGTCACCTCAGGTCCGTCGGCGTAGACTCTGCCGTGGTTTTTTCGAACCCTTTCGCGCAAAGGGTCCAGGTACAGCGCTTGCAGCGTGCGTTCAGGCCTTACTTCGCGCCGCTCGTGCGCGACCAGCAATTGGCCGTCGACCAGGTAAATATCCGCTTCGATACTGCAGAACCCATGATCGAGAGCGTCGAACAGCGGCCGTTTGTGCTCGTAATCATTGTGAGCATGGACACGGGTTAGTGGCACCGGCTGGGCATAAGCCCCCCAGACCGTGCAAAACAGGAGACAGAAAGCGGGCTTCATATGTTTGGCATACCTGTGTGTCCCGGACAGGATCAGGTCAATTTCACCTTAATGGAGCTATGCCTGGCAATCTCCGGGATCTCGCAGCCGAAATAGTTGCTCCGGTAATCCTCGGACTCCAGCAGGTGTTCGCGCTGGTCCTGTCTTCCGCGGTGAATCAGGTACTTAAGTTCTTTCAGATTGTCGGACCACCGGACCCCGTTGAAGAATTCCGCGCCGGCGAATTGAGTTTTGTAGAGTGCGTTTTCAAGGTAACACGACCCCAGGTAAGCAAAACGAAAGCCCCGGTCCGCAAACTCAGCGACCGCCGAGGTCATCATGAACATCCCCAGATTGCGGCTGTAGTAATTGAGGTCGTAAAAAGCGAAGTAATAGTAGGCCAGTTCTTCAGGCTGCAGGTAAAGCGTCACGGTGCCAATCTCCCGCCCGGATTCAGTGTCGGTGAACAACATGACATGGGAAGTAATGGCTCCTTCAAAGAGCAAATCCAGGCGCTGATAGGACATCACATCTTTGCCGAATTTTATATCGGCGTACGTCTTGAAGAATTCTCTCCGCGTGGGGGAATAATCGAAGTCCGCTTTAGGAATCAACTCCACACGAATGGCCTGGCCTTTGCGTAAAATGCGCCTGTTCTCGGAGCTTTTGCTGAATTGCTTCAGGTTCACTCGAACCTGGCGGCACAAATAAAAGCGGTCGAGATTGCGGGAAGAGGGCAGGAATCCCTGGGCAAAAAGGTCCGCGGCAGTCTCGCCTGGGTCGGGGAACCCCCAAATCGCATACGGAAAAACGTAATGCGCGTAGTCCGGTTTGGCTTCGGAAAAGAGGAGCTTCATGCCGAGTAAACCCTGGGCAAGCGCGAGCGCCATGCCGTCAGCACATCGTACGACACGGAGCCCTTTAGTTTGGCAACCTCATGGACGGAGATCTCATCATTTCCTTGCCGTCCCATGACGACTGCCTCATCCCACACTTTGGCTTCCGGGATTTCCGTGATATCCACGGTAAAAGCATCCATGGCGACGCCTCCAACCAACGGGGCTCGCTTGCCGTGAATCAAAACCGAGCCCTGGTTACGGACGCGGGGAAAGCCATCGCCGTAGCCCAATGGCAGAACAGCAATCCGTCGTGCTGACGGGGCGGTGTAGCGCATGCCGTATCCGACGCAATCACCCGGTTCCAGGCATTGGATGGCGGCGATGCGGGCCTTTACTGACATAACCGGCTCAATTCCCGCAATCCGCCGGCAGACACTTGAAGGGAACACTCCAAGCGGCAAAATGCCCAGCCTCACCATGTCAAAGTGGGCCCGGGGCAGATCGAGGAAACCTCCGCTGTTGCAGAGGTGACGCAATTTAACGTGGATGCCCCGCGCGGTCATTTCCTCCAAGGCCTGGTGGAACCTCGACAACTGCAGGTTTGCGTATGTCTTGTCGGCTTCGTCGGATTGGGCGAAGTGGCTGAGGACCCCTTCAAGAACGAGGGATTGGGTGGTTGCGATTGCTTCGGCCAACGCGGCCGCTTCGGTCCAGCGCACACCGTAGCGGTTCATCCCCGTGTTGATCTTGAGATGAACGGGAATGCGCTTTCCCGCTCGCGTGGCAATCAGAGCAAGCGCTTTTGCGGTGGCATGCTCGCTGACGCAGCAGGTCAGATCGTGGTCCACGCACCAGGCAAGCTCCGATGCTTGCCGGTCTCCCAGCAGCAGCATTCGGCATTTGAGCCCTGCCTCGCGCAAAACAACCGCCTCCTCGAGAGTGCTCACTGCAAGAAAACTCGCGCCCTGCGCCAGTGCAGCCTTGGCGACGGCCAACCCGCCATGCCCATACCCGTCGTCTTTAACCACCGCCAGGACTCTCAAATCGCCCGGTTTGTCGGCGGCGATCAGTTCAAAATTCTTCCGCAGGTTTGTGAGGTTTATTTCAACCCAGGCCGGCCTGAGCGGCAGGCCATTTGACGTGTTCAGCAGAAATGACTCGCCAGCAGGCGCGATGTCATTTCCTGACTGACCGCGGGTGGCGCCGGTCGCATTCTCAATCAAAACTCCTGGGTCGGTCATTGTATCGAGCATGTGCTGTTATAACGTTCCTGGCGGCCAAAGGCTCTGGCCGACATCCGGCCGGTAATAGCTCCCAAGGCTGCGCAACTTGCGGATGTTTGAATAGGCCTTGATTATCGCCGATTCGAGGGTCGGGCCGAACGCTACCACATCGGCAATTCGGTGGCCGGTGCTGCGCAACAGGCCCGCGGGATCAGCAGCGACTTCGTTCCACCAAAGATCGCAATCGACCGGTTCGCTGACCTCGACTGGAAGTTGAGGGCCCCTGACCTGCACGTAGGGATACCCGTACCCGGCAAGGGTAACGGAACATCCGAATTCCAGCCCATCGACAAACGTGAGGTCGAGAGGTTCGTTGTTGGCGGTCCGCAGTAGAACAGCCAGCGGAGCGCGCAACATCCGAAGGAGCATGGCTCCGGACGTCACTCCGATTCGGATGTTGTATTCGATAACGTGCCACTGGCCCTCACGCTGAACAGCCGTGACCTGAATCGGCCCGTGGTAATTCACTTCTTTGAACCATGGGCGCAAGGGATGCAGCAACTGACGGGCAAGCCCATATTTGTCTTCCGGGTCCTTTTCAACCAATCCGCCTAGGGGCGCTCCGGCCACAATCCCGAGGTTGCCCGCGTAGGCGCGCTTGTACTCCTGGTTTGTGACGACCGAATACACTTCGCCATTGCTGACGAAAGCGATATGCCCGGCTTCGCGTCGCCCAAGATACTCCTGGAGGAACACCCCTTCAGCGTAGTCGACGTGTTTCAGCCATGAACGCGTGTCGGCCAGCGTTTCACAAAGAATCGTGTGAATGGGACTGGTCGGCGAGCAAAAGGGATTTTTCAGAACAAACGGATGAGGATTGGCCTCCAGGATGGCCTCCGCTTCCAACCGGTTCCGAGCCACATAGGCCCGGGGAAATGGGACGTTGAACTGATGACAAAGTTGTCGCGCGAAATCCCGGTCCCGCTCGATTTTCATCGCCTCGTGCGTGGGGCAAAACAGAGGTGCCGAACTCTCCAGCAACGCTCCAGCCCATGGCGCCTGCGCCCAGTCGATCGACATGGGCACAACCAGGTCAACCGCGTGCTCTTTCAAAAGCGGCACCGGTGATCCGATCTGGTCCGAGCGATAAATGGGGCCGACAAGCGACGCTGGGTAATGGCCGTATGGCCGCGTGAGATACGTGGCGACTTGAGCCCCGGAATCCTTCAGAATTTGACCTGTGCTATGGGCAAACGAGCCGACGCCCAGGACCAGCACAGATGGCGATTTGCTGCGGCTCAAACCTCACCCTCCAGGAAGCGGCTTTAACACTGAACTCGCCAAACGCATCATCATCGACAGGCTAAGGGTGTAGACGTCGTTCGAACAAGGCACAAATGATTTCCTTGCTGATCGGTGGCGCCACCTCACCAATTCCGTGGTGGACACTCCGGGCGGCTTTGATAAACCTTGCTGGTCCGGCCCAACTCAGGCGATTTGACCTATGAGAGACCTTTTAATTGGAATCGACAGCGGCACTCAATCGACCAAGGCCCTGGTAGTGGATTCACGTGACGGAAAGGTCCTGGCTGCGGCCAGCCAGGAATACGACCTGATTCCTGACCTGCCGCCCGGCGCAAAGGAGCAGCACCCTCACACCTGGCGTGATGCCACGGCCAGCGCAATCCGGCGAGCCCTGCGCCAGGCGAAAGCCTCCAGCGGCGAAGTCAAGGCCATCGGCGTCAGCGGCCAGCAACACGGGTTCGTGCCGCTGGATAAGGACGGCGAGGTGATCCGCCCGGCTAAACTTTGGTGCGACACCTCAACCATTGCTGAATGCGAGGAGCTGACTTTGCAACTCGGGGGCCTGAAAAAAGCCATTCGCCTGCTCGGCAACGCGGTTTTGCCCGGATTCACCGCCCCCAAGATTCTTTGGCTCAAAAACCATGAACCGAAAAATTTTGCCAGGTTGGATTCGGTCCTCCTGCCGCACGATTACCTCAATTTCTGGCTTACCGGGGAAAAGACAATGGAATACGGCGACGCCAGCGGGACCGCATTGCTGGACGTGCGAAAGCGGAAATGGTGTTCAGCGATGCTCGAAGCCATCGATGGCGATCTGTCGTCGAAACTCCCGCGTTTGATTTCAAGCGACGGCCCGGCGGGTGTGCTTCAGACGTCGACCGCCAAGCAACTGGATCTAAATCCGGGAATCGTTGTCAGCGCCGGGGGCGGGGACAACATGATGGGCGCCATCGGAACCGGCAACACCCGTGAAGGAGTCATCACGGCCAGTTTTGGAACCAGCGGCACTATCTATGCCTGCGCTGAAAAGCCAGTCGTCGATCCCCGTGGGGAAATCGCGGCGTTTTGTGATTCCACAAACCGGTGGCTTCCCTTGCTGTGCACGATGAATGTTACCGTCGCCACGGAAATGGTGCGGGAGGATTTCGGATGGTCTCATGAAAAGTATGCGGGCGAAGCCGGTCGAATTCCGCCGGGCTCCAACGGCCTGTTATTGCTGCCGTACTTCGAAGGTGAACGCACCCCGAATGTGCCCGCGGGCACTGGTGTTTGGTTCGGGGTCAACAAGAAGACGTTTGAGGCGGCGCACTTTGCGCGCGCGTCGATGGAAGGCGTCACGCTTGGAATGAACTACGGCTTGCGACGCCTTGCCGAGTTGGGGGTCAAACCGACCCAGATCCGCGCTACCGGCGGCGGCGCCAAATCCAAAGTGTGGCGTCAGATCATGGCTGACGTCTTCGACGCCGAGGTCGTCACGCTCAAAGTCAGTGAGGGCGCCGCTTATGGGGCTGCCTTGCAGGCACTTTGGTGCTGGCGCTTAGGCCAGGGCGAAAAGGTTTCAATCGACGAAATCACGGACCGATTTGTGGAAATCAATAAGGGCGAGAGTGTCGAGCCAAACAGCCGCAGTGCCTCGATTTACCGTGAATTGCAGGGGTTGCAGGACGAAATGTCCCTGGCGCTGAGAAACGCATTCGATAAGCACAGGCAATTTGTACTTCGATAGATCCCTGGCGCGGCACGGAGCCGGGGGATTCATATCTGTAGGCCACGCCTGCTCGGGTCCGGCACAAGATTGTTCCTGCAACACGTTGAGCCGTGTGCTACGTATTCAACGGAGTTATGAGTCAGCACATGCCAGCGTCCGCGCATCGTATTGCCAGCGTCAACCCGGCCACAACCGAAGTGGTTCAGCATTTCAATCCGCATTCCTCGGCGGAAATCCAAAGAAAACTGACGATGGCTGAAGAGACGTTTCGTTCGTATCGGAAAACTCCCCTGGCTCAACGCGCGCATTTTCTAGACCGGGCGGCGGAGGTTCTCGAACAGGAAAAGTCCGTGTTCGCTCGAACAATGACCCTGGAAATGGGCAAGCCCATCAAAGCCGCCGTCCAGGAAGTTGAGAAATGCGCCGCCGCGTGCCGGTATTACGCGACCCACGGCCCTCGAAGCTTGCTCCCGGAGCACTCGCCCGAAGCCGGCTCACGAAAATGGATTCAGTATCAGCCTTTGGGCCCGGTCCTGGCCATCTTGCCATGGAATTTTCCTTTCTGGCAGGTATTTCGTTTTGCGGCGCCGGCTTTGCTTGCCGGCAATGTCGGTCTGCTCAAGCACGCGTCAAATGTTCCCCAATGCGCCCTGGCTATTGAACAACTTCTGCGCCGAGCGGGTTTTCCAGAGGGAGCTTTTCAAACGCTTTTGATCGGGTCTGCCGGTGTTCAAGAGTTGATCGACAACCCGGTTATCCGTGCTGTGACCCTCACTGGCGGCGTGGATGCCGGCAGCAAAGTAGCCGCTGCCGCAGGCCGGCAAATCAAAAAAACCGTTTTGGAGCTCAGCGGCAGCGATCCGTTTGTGGTCATGCCAAGCGCCGACCTGGACGCGGCGGTCAAAACTGGCGTGCAAGCCAGGACCATCAACAACGGTCAATCCTGCATTGCCGCCAAGCGGTTTATCGTGGACCAAACAATCGCCGCCGAGTTTGAACGCCGGTTCGTCGAACAAATGGCGCGCCTGAAAGTCGGCGATCCAATGGACGAAAAGACCGATATAGGCCCGCTTGCGACCGAGCAGGTCCTTGCGGACCTCCAGGACCAGGTGAAACAAACGATCGCGATGGGAGCAACGTTGGTGCTCGGCGGCAACCGGCTGAGCCGACCCGGATATTTTTTCGAACCGACCGTGCTGACCAACATTCCGCCCGGGTCACCCGCGCATCAGAGCGAGATGTTTGGACCCGTCGCGTCCATATTTCGGGCCAATGGCATCGAGGACGCCATTCGAATTGCAAACGACACGCCGTTTGGATTGGGCGCAAGCGCGTGGACTAATGACGAAAAAGAGCAAAGCCAGTTCATTGAACGGCTGGAAGCAGGCATGGTCTTTATCAACGGCATGGTCGCTTCCGAACCCGCATTGCCATTCGGGGGCGTAAAGCGATCGGGTTACGGCCGGGAACTGAGCTATCACGGAATGCGCGAGTTCCTGAACGTAAAAACCGTGGTAGTCCGCGATTCCCGTTCTGGTCCAGCCTCAAATCCCGGTTCCGAATAGCCCAAGCGGCAGTCATTTTCGGGCTCGTAGACCAGGGTCAACTCTGCCGCTCCCGAACGGAGTTCGGGAATAGTTTACCCAATCTTTTTCTACAAAGCTTTCGTCCCGGACAGGGCTCAGGATCTTTTGGCATTTTACGTCTCTCAATCACTTAGCACCGTTGACTTTCTGCTCAATTTATGGCCTAATTTACGCGTCCAACGTGCAGTTCTATGGCGGCGTGGACGTGAATTTATGATGCCGTTTTCCAACCAAAAGAGGGCATACGTGAGACCCGGTGTTCACTATAGCCTCTTTCGCGGCGTCTTATCCCTGTTCACGTTTGTTCTGGTACTGGGAACAAGTGCCAGCGTCGTCGCCCGCGGTCTGCCTCCGCAGGAGGGTATCCTCAATTTTGGCAAGGTAAGCGACCATCTTTATCGTGGCGCTCAGCCTGATGCGGCCGGGATCCAAGCTCTTAAGAAGCTTGGCGTGAAACTGATAGTGAACCTCCGAATGCCAGGTGATTGCTGGAAAGAGGAGGCTAACCAGGCCGCCGCAAACGGCATCCTGTACACGAATTTCCCCATGACTGGTATGGGCAGGCCCAAAGACGATCAGGTACAACAACTCCTGGCGCTTTTAGCGAGCTCCCCTGGCCCTGTTTATGTTCACTGCCAACACGGGTGCGACCGGACGGGAACGGTTGTGGCATGTTACCGTATTCAACATGACAACTGGTCCAACGATCTGGCGCTGCGCGAGGCGAAGCTTTACGGCATTTCGCGCTGGGAGTTCAATATGCGCCGATTTGTGCGCAACTTTCGCGCACCTTTGACACCGGATCTGCGCCGGGCCAGCCTCAAATAAGGGCCGTTATCTTCGTCGGCTCGTGCCAGATCCCCGCCCTGCCACGATGTTCTCGGTGCTCCTCTGCCCCATTTTGGCATTGGAATAGCCCCGAAATTCGGCTAGTCCGTGGGCATGCGTGAGCGGTTTGATTCGATCTATTCGCACGGTTTTGTTCGGGCCGCCGTGTGCATCCCTTCGCTGCGAGTGGCCGATCCGGAATTCAACACCTCGCGCACCATCGACTTGGCCAAGCAAGCATCCGACCAGCACGTCGCGGTCGCCTTGTTCCCTGAGCTTGGCCTTTCCGCCTACTCGAACGAGGATCTGTTTCACCAGGATGCGTTGCTAGAAGCGACGGAAAAGGAATTGCGGAGGCTCGTGCGCGAAAGTCAGGCGCTCGCACCTGTGCTCATTGTGGGGGCTCCTCTGCGATTCGAAACCGCATTGTTCAATTGCGGCGTTGTCATCTATCGTGGGTCGGTACTTGGAATCGTTCCCAAGACGTATCTGCCCAATTACCGGGAATTCTACGAAAAACGCCAGTTCACTTCGGGCCGTGATGCCCTCAAGAAAGAAGTTTTGTTCCTCGGCAAAACCGTGCCATTCGGAAACGACCTGGTATTCGCGGCGAGCGCACCGAAGGATTTCAAGTTGCATGTAGAAATCTGCGAGGACGTATGGACCCCGATTCCTCCCAGCACGTACGGGGCGATGGCGGGCGCGACGGTGCTGGCAAACCTCTCGGCCAGCAACATCACGATCGGCAAAGCGGAATATCGAAAGAACCTGTGCGCATCGCAATCGGCGAAATGCGTCGCGGCGTACCTTTACTCGGCGGCAGGTCCCGGAGAGTCGACCACGGACCTCGCCTGGGACGGCCATGCGTTGATATACGAAAACAATGATCTCCTGGCGGAATCGAAGCGCTTTGCCGATGGAGAGCAGATCATTACCGCGGATATCGATTTGGAGCGGTTGGTCCAGGACCGGATGCGACTGAACAGTTTCCACGATTGCGCAAGTGATTCGCGCTCCCGGGTTGAACAAATTCGCCATGTTCCGTTCGAATACCGGGTTCCCGACGTGACGGCGGTTCTCCAGCGCGACATTGGCCGGTTCCCTTATGTGCCCAGCGACGCACGGGAACGGGATCAACGCTGTTTCGAAGCGTATAACATCCAAGTTCACAGCCTGCTGAAGCGCCTTTCGAGCACCGGGACCAGGAAAGTGGTGATCGGCGTCTCGGGCGGATTGGACTCAACTCACGCCTTGATTGTCGCCGCCAAGGCAATGGACAGAATGGGTTTGCCGCGGAAGAATATCCTGGCTTACACGATGCCCGGATTCGCGACCAGCAGCCACACTCTGACCAACGCGCGCCGGCTTATGCAAGCCTTGGGGGTAACCGCTTCCGAGATCGATATCCGCCCCGCCTGCAAGCAGATGTTCGCGGATATCGGCCACCCTTTTGCCCGGGGCGAAAAGGTCTTCGATGTGACGTTCGAAAATGTTCAGGCGGGCGAGAGGACATCGCATCTGTTTCGACTCGCCAATTTCAACCAGGCGATCGTGCTGGGCACCGGCGACCTGAGCGAATTGGCGCTGGGCTGGATGACCTACGGCGTTGGCGATCACATGTCCCATTACAACGTGAACGTGTCGGTCTCCAAAACCCTGATCCAATATTTAATCCGCTGGGTCATCTGTTCGAACCAATTTGACAAGGAAACCGACATCACCTTGCAGGCCATTCTCGATACCGAAATATCGCCTGAACTTGTGCCCCACGCCGACGGCGATTCCAGCCGCCCCGCTCAAAAGACGGCAGAAACGGTTGGCCCTTACGAACTGCAGGATTTTTTCCTGTATTACGTGACCCGCTACGGATTTCGCCCCGGCAAAGTCGCTTTTTTGGCGAGGCACGCCTGGGGAAACAAGGAACGGGGCTCATGGCCGGATTTATTGCCGCCCGAGAAACGAGCCCAATACGACCTGGCAACGATCAAAAAGTGGCTGGAGGTTTTTGTTTATCGGTTCTTCAAGATCAGCCAATTCAAACGCTCCGCCATCCCGAACGGGCCAAAAGTCGGCTCCGGCGGTTCGCTCTCGCCGCGCGGAGATTGGCGGGCGCCCAGCGATTCCGAGGCGGAGGTGTGGCTTAAAGAACTGCGCGAGAATGTCCCGGCGAGCGGCTAGGGTTTATCCCCTATTCCAAGACATTCCCGCAGCGGTAGAATGCGTGTCCAACGGATTCTCAACCGCTTTCCCAAGGAGAAGCGGTGTATCCTGGCTGTTATTTCTTCTCCTTGGCCTCGGCTTGTTCGATTTTCTTGATGTATTTGGCGGGTTCCTTGTTGAAATCCTTCAAGCAACCCTTGCAACAGAACTTTATTTCGCGACCCTGGTATTTATACACAAAAGGCTCACCCATTTCGCCAAGTTTGTCGCCGGAAACAATGCACTTGTTAAGAGTGTACGGCTTCAACTTGGGCTCGGGTTTCTGATCCCCGGCCAGGGCCAGGAGAGGGCCGCCTAAAATCGAGATCGAGACAACGGAGACTGTCAGGTATTTTACTAGTTTCATGTTTAATGCGTTGATAACGTCGGATCATAATACGCCAGACTGGCGGTGATCCCTCAAGTTTTGTTCGCCGCGACCCTTTCGGAAATGAATAAAAAGCTCTTTCTCCTGGACGGCATGGCGCTCGTGTACCGAGCGCATTTTGCGCTCATCAGCAAGCCGATATTCACCTCCAAAGGTGTGAATTCTTCCGCGCTGTACGGCTTTACCCAAACGTTGCTGGAAATCCTGAAAAACCAGCAACCGACCCATCTGGCGGTGGCCTTTGACACCGACGCCCCGACACATCGACACACGGAGTTTGCTGATTACAAAGCCACTCGGCAGGCGATGCCCGAGGACCTCAGCCTGGCGTTGCCGCATGTGCGACGAATGATCGAGGCATTCCGAATCCCGGTGCTGGTGTGCGACGGCTACGAGGCCGATGATATCATTGGCACCGTCGTGCGTCGGGCCGAAAAGGAAGGCTTCACTTCATACATGGTCACCCCGGACAAGGATTTCGGTCAGTTAGTCGATAAACACACGTTCGTTTACAAACCCAGCCGGATGGGGGACGCCGTTGAAATCATGGGCTTACCGGAAATCCGTCAGCGCTGGGGAATTGAACGTGCCGAGCAGGTTGTTGACGTGCTGGCTCTCATGGGCGACTCCTCCGACAATATTCCCGGCGTCCCCGGCATTGGCGAGAAGACGGCTACGAAGCTGATTGGCCAATATGGGAGCCTCGAAAACCTGCTGAATCGGACCGGAGAACTCAAGGGCCGCCAAAAGGAAATGCTCGAGCAGAACGCCGAACTGGCACGAGTCTCGAAACGGTTGGCAACGATCCTGTGCGATGTGCCGTGCCCGGTCGATCTGGAGTCGCTGAAGCTTCAGGAGCGCGACGATGAAGCCGTCAAAGCTCTCTTTGTTGAATTTGAGTTCAACTCGATCGGCAAACGACTTTTTGGAGATGAATTCAAGGCCGGCCGGGGTTTCAGCGCCTCGCAGGACAAGTCGCAGAATTCCAAAACCGATGACCAGCGAGAGGGCGAACTTGTGCTCGAAAGCGAGACTGAGGTTTCCGGCGCCGCGGCACCTTCCGTTTCGGCAAAGCTCACAAACATAACGGCGGTTCAACACGACTATCGGATCCTTACGTCGGCCGAAGAGCGGTCCGCCCTCATTGCTCAACTGAAACAGCAACCGGCCTTTGCCATTAGCGCCATGGCGACAGGGCCGGATGCCAAGCAGGGGCGATTGCTGGGCCTGGCGTTCTCGTTTAACCCTCATGCGGGCTGGTATGTGCCCATGCCGGCGCAGCCTTCAGAAGCGCGCAAGCTGTTGAAAGAGTTCGAACCGGTTCTTCGATCACCCGGCATCGAAAAGGTCGGCCATAACCTTAAGTTTGAACTGGCATTGCTGAAATGGATGGGAATTGAGTCGGGTGGCAAGCTCTTCGACACAATGATCGCCCACAGCTTGCTCGAGCCGGACCTCCGTCACGGGATTCAATACTTGGCGGAGACGTTTCTCGGATATGCGCCGATTTCTTTCGAGGCCCTGGCGGGCGGCTCCGAGCAACTCGAGCTGACGGCCGCTCCGCTCGAAAGAATCAGCGAATACGCAGTCGAAAAGGCGGATCTCAACTGGCAACTGCGCCAAAAGCTTGAGCCATTGCTCAAGGACAAGGGCCAGGAGCGCGTTTTTTACGACGTCGAGGCTCCATTGGTCCGTGTGCTGGTCGAGATGGAGTTCGAAGGGATCCGGCTCGATGCAGAAGCGCTGGCGGAATTTGGATCGCAGCTCGCCAAAGAAATAGATGAGCAGGAAAAGACGATCTGCCGCCTGGCGGGAACTACCTTCAACCTGAATTCGCCGCGGCAGCTGGGGCAAATCCTGTTTGATGTCATGAAGATTTGCGCCGCTCCGAAAAAAACCAAAAGCGGACAGTACTCAACCGACGAACAGACTTTAATGGCCCTTGCCCCGGACCATGAAATCGTGAGGCGGCTCCTGGACCATCGAACAGCCACCAAACTCAAGTCGACGTATGCCGACGCGCTGCCG
>Ga0070738_10002573_pt1 | contig 27244 bp, 22 predicted proteins | sample Coa_R2_2_FD_66446 | JGI IMG/M metagenome (GOLD analysis project Ga0070738, IMG submission 66446) | Surface soil microbial communities from Centralia Pennsylvania, which are recovering from an underground coalmine fire - Coalmine... | ecosystem: Environmental > Terrestrial > Soil > Unclassified ...
CCTATAACCGAACTGATGGATGCAGCGACGATCGAGCGCCTGGTGCAACGTACGCGCGATGGCGGCGCAGAAATCGTGAAATATCTCAAGACCGGCAGTGCTTATTACGCGCCATCGGCTGCCTTCACAGAAATGGTCGAAGCAATCCTGAAAGACAAGAAGAAGATCCTTCCTTGCGCTGCTTATCTAAACGGGGAATATGGGATTAAAGGATTATTTGTCGGCGTGCCTTGCAAATTGGGTGCGAAGGGAATTGAGCAAATTCTTGAGATCAAGCTGACTTCGGACGAGCAGGCCGCCCTGCAGAAGAGCGCCGGCGCAGTGAAAGAACTCGTCGCCGTAATTGGCGTGTAAAAGGTCTGGCTGCTTCTTTCTGATGTCCCAGGTTCGCACCGTTCTGCTCGGCGCTAACCTGGGATCGCTTTAATGCTTATCACGAGCGCATAAGACCGGGCACCGCTTCGGTTTTCAATTGTCAAATTACAAATTACTCAATTACCAATTTCCCCTTAGACTCTCTCGATCTTCACCGCCTTTACCGTGACGTCTTGCAGCGGTTTATCCTGCCGATTCTTGGCCACCTTCGAGATTTTATCGGCCACATCCTGTCCTTCCACCACTTCTCCGAAGATGGTGTGATTTCCCGTCAACCACGGGGTAGCCGCGACCGTAATGAAGATCTGCGACCCATTCGTATTCGGACCGGCATTAGCCATCGCCACCTTGCCCGGCTTATCGAACTTATGTGGTGAGCCCTTAGTTTCATCCTCGAACTGATATCCCGGTCCTCCGAAACCCGTGCCAGCTGGATCTCCGCCCTGGATCATGAAATTCGGAATCACACGATGGAAGATGGTTCCGTTATACAGCGGATCCTTTGACTTCTTCCGGCTCACCGGATGCGTCCACTCGCGGTTACCTTCGGCGAGTTCCACAAAGTTTGCTACCGTTTTAGGAGCGTCTTTTTCAAACAGGCGAACCACGATATTTCCTTCAGAAGTTTCGAAGATTGCGTACGTTCCCGGCTGACGTGCCATAGATTCCTTTCTCACCGCAAAAAACTGGCGGCCGGGTGGGCCGCCGTTTCACAACATTGTAGCGGATCAACTATTTCTTGGTGGACGTAGCGATCGTTTTCGGCGCCGACGCAGTCTGCCCCGCCTGAATGATCTTGATGTGGTTGATCTTTACAGGCCGGAATGGACGATCGGTCGTCTGGTTCCGGGGCTGGCGCGCAATCTCCCCGATCAGCGACACCGGGCTGCACTGTCCGAAGATCGTGTGGCGGTTATTGAGATGGGGCGTGGGGACTTGCGTAATGAAGAACTGCGAACTGTTTGTGTTTGGACCGCTGTTGGCCATCGCCAGACGTCCGGGAATATCGAAGCGCAGATCGCTGAATTCATCTTTAAATGTGTAACCGGCGTCACCTACCCCATTGCCAAGGGGATCACCGCCTTGGATCATGAAGTCGGGAATCACGCGATGGAATATCGTCCCGTCATAAAGGGGAACACCGTGCTTTTTTACATGCGAAGCCGGGTTGATCCAGTCCTTGGTACCGGTAGCCAAACCGATGAAGTTGGCCACGGTCATGGGAGCCTTGTCGGGAAACAGCTCACACGTGATGTTTCCCATGGTAGTTTCTATGATCGCGGTCGGGTGGGGCTTGGGTGCTGTTTGCGCCGCAGCAGAGACGATCAGGGCGAGGGGCAGTAAGAATCCGAAACTCTTTTTCATCCAGTTAGACCTCCGCGCGACATTTTCGCAGCTTGCGCCTCAAAAAGTCATCTTGAAAGCCTATAGACAATTATCGGAGTCGTTTCAGTGTTCGCCAGGTAGTTGAGCGGGAGCTGATGTGCCCGAAACATCGAGCACCTGCGGTGACGCAGCCATCTTCTCGTTGCCGAGCTTTTTCTGCTCGCGCCAATCGCTGTACTGGTTAAAAACCATGATATGGAACACTGGCTGGCGCCGCTCTTCCACTGGCGCAATCAGACCCTGGTCGTTCAGCGGCATGAAATACGCATTCACCCACTGCATCTGCTTGCGCGTCAGGCCGCGCCTCAGGATATCGATCGTCACCCCAGTCAGGTGGGTGGAAGCGGTATCGCCCAACTCGGGCGCAGCGTTGCGATTGTGGCGGCGCAGCTTGTGCTGCTGTTGAACGGTACGGACCGCGGACGTTACAGTGATGGGCCGGTGAAATTCGTTATAGAAGTCCTGGCTGAAATCCTCGACGAAGTCGCGCGTCCAAGGACGGCAATACCGGCGGGTTTCTGTCAGATTCGTCGCAACAGTGAGATAGTTGCTGGACCTTAACGGCACGAGTTCTTCCGACTGCTCCAACTGCACCAGTTGCTCCTCGTTCTCGATTCGAGGCAGTTGCAGCTCATCCAGTACCGCATTCTCGCGGATCAGCGCGTCGTGCGTGCCGCGGAACACCGGGTTCCAGTAGACGTGTCTGGTCCGTCGGAAATGACGTGTATGACGGTGTTTTGCCGTAGTAGCGTGCAGCGCAAAAGCCGGAACCGTGGTTGCACCAAGCAGCAAGGCCGTGATCACGAAGTGGATGCGACGCAAGTTTAAGAGCCCTCAGCCGTTTGAATCAGATGCAAGTACGTGCGCGATTGTAAACCAGGGTATGCAAAAACCGTATCCGTTACATTGGTCTATGGACCTAAAGATCACGGCGCAGCGTTACGTAACTGCCTTCGGTGCACACTTACGGCGCATTGATTCGCAAGACATTTCAAGAGGCGGAAACGCGTAGGGGTCTTACTGTCGTAAGTTACCTTTGAGTAACTACCGTTAGTTACCGCGACGCGGCTGTGCCTGGAGGAATGATTTCGGGTTCAACGTCAGTTGCGAGGCTACGCGAGATGAAAAACACCGCCGCAGTCCACGTCGGCAACAAGTCCAGACCAGGCAGCAGTTCCGCGGCGAAGGTTGGCAAAAAGGCCCAGTGCCATCCCAGCAAGCGCGTCAGGATGATTGCGACTGCCACGTCAAGAAGATCATCGAGCGGAGAGGGTGCGCCGGCGGCGAAGAAAGGGAAGAGAACCCATTGCGCGATATCCGCTGTAATAGCAACTGCCCAGGCCGTGCGCAGTTTGGGATCTTTAATATTTCGCAGGTGCGCGAGCAACAACTTGAGCTTATCCACAGGGCCCTCCCACATCTATATTGTAGTGTGGACCCGGCATTCCCGCACCAGCCCTGCGTTCCCCTCTGTTCGCAGCGGCGACGCTATTTTCGGAATAGATCTCTGAAAGCCTGTAGCATCACTTGGCCTCCCACCTCGGCTATCGATTGCGTAAGCGGAATCTCTTTGGGGCAGACTTCCACGCAATTCTGCGCGTATCCGCATTCATGAATTCCGCCATCGCCCATTAACGCCCTCAGGCGTTCCGTCTTCAGCGCCTTGCCAGTGGGATGAGTGTTGAAGAGCCTTACCTGAGAAATCGTTGCAGCGCCAACAAATCCGGTTTGCTCGTTGAACTGCGGGCAGGCTTCCATGCAGCAGCAGCACGAGATACATCGCGAGAGCGGATACGCTTGTTCCTGCTCTACTGGAGAGAGCCGCGGGCCGGACCCGAGGTCATAGGTTCCATCGACCGGAACCCATGCCTTCACCCGCTTCAGGTTCTCAAATAACACGCTGCGATCCACCTGCAGGTCACGTATAACGGGAAATTTGGTGAAAGGCTCAATGGAGATCGGCTTCTCCAGGTCGTCCACCAGCGCGGAACAAGCCATTCGCGTCCGACCGTTGATCAGCATCGCGCACGACCCGCACACTTCTTCCAGACAATTCGAATCGTATGCGATTGCCGTCGTAGGTTGTCCAGTGCGCGTCACCGGATTCAGCGCGACGTCCATCAGGGCCGAAATGACGTTCATGCCTGAGCGATAGGGGATGTCGAACTCTTCCCAATAGGGAGCGGACTTCGGATCCTTCTGTCGCTTTACCTTGATCAATACCGTGTTGTTATTTGCCATCTAAAATCGCCATAACCAATAAAGTAAGAAAACTTAATGCTGCGCGCGCGTTCGGTGTCGGTAGGCCGATCACCAAGCGCTGACCATCAAGCACGAACCAAATCTACTTCGCGACGTCATACCGACGCGGACGGGGTGGAATCAAGGAAACATCCACCGGCTCGAACTCAAACCGTGGTTCATCCGCATCGGGCGCGAAGTACGCCTTCGTAGTCTTAAGGAAATTCTGATCGTCACGTTCGGGGAAGTCCGGCTTGTAATGCGCACCGCGCGACTCGTTCCTGAGTGCCGCCCCCTGCGCTACCACACGCGAAAGTTGCAACATGTTGTAGAGCTGTCGCGTGAACACGAAGCTCGTGTTCGCCCACATTGACTTGTCGCTCAAATTGACGCTGCGGAAGCGCTGTAACAGTTCCACCAGCTTTGCATCCGCTTCTTCGAGGCCCTTGTTGTAGCGGATCACGGTGCAGTTCTTCGTCATGACCGCGCCCAGCTCGCGCCAGAGTTGGAATGGATTCTCATTGCCCTGGTTGCTGATCAGCATGTCGTTGGCTTCTTCCTGCCGCTTTCGCTCAGCATCGAAAACCGTGCTGCTCACGCCGTCAGTTGAAGTCTGCTGCGAACGAGCGTACTTGACCGCATTCGGGCCAGCCTGGAATCCGCCATATATACATGAGACGAGGGAATTGGCACCGAGCCGGTTGGCACCGTGGTACTGGTATTCGCACTCGCCCGCTGCAAACAGGCCCTTGATATTTGTTTGCTGGTTGAAGTCGACCCACAGGCCGCCCATGGTGTAGTGCATGCCAGGGAAAATTTTCATTGGTACGTCACGCGGGTCGTCACCAACGAACTTCTCGTAAATTTCCAGAATGCCTTCGAGCTTGCGGTCCAGCACCTTGCGGTCGATGTGCGTCAGGTCGAGGTAGACCATCGGCTGGCCATCAACGCCGAGGTTGTACTCGTAAACCACCTTGAAAATCGCTCTTGTGGCAACGTCGCGCGGAACGAGATTGCCGTATTTCGGATACCACTCTTCCAGGAAGTACCAACGCTCATTGGCAGGAATGCTGCGGGGATCCCGCTTGTCACCCGCTTGTTTCGGAACCCATATACGCCCGCCCTCGCCTCGCGCCGACTCGGACATCAGCCGCAGCTTGTCTTCGCCGGGGATAGCCGTCGGGTGTACCTGGATGAATTCGCCGTTGGCGTAATACGCACCCTGTTGGTACAACGCGCTCTGCGCTGATCCCGTGCACACCACCGAGTTCGTTGACTTGCCGAAGATCATGCCAATCCCGCCGGTCGCAATGATCACCGCATCAGCAGGGAATGTCCGAACCTCCATCGTGCGCAAGTCCATGGCGCAGATACCGCGGCAAACCTGATTCCCATCGACCACGGCCGACAGGAACTCCCAGTGCTCGTACTTCTTTACTTTGCCTTCAGATTCGTAACGGCGCACCTGCTCGTCGAGAGCGTAAAGTAGCTGCTGACCGGTAGTTGCACCCGCGAACGCGGTGCGATTGAATAGCGTGCCGCCGAAACGGCGGAAATCAAGCAGTCCTTCCGCGGTGCGGTTGAAGGGTACGCCCATGCGGTCGAGCAGATCGATGATGCCAGGCGCCGCATCGCACATGCCTTTCACAGGCGGCTGGTTTGCCAGGAAATCGCCACCGTAAACCGTGTCATCGAAGTGCTGCCAGGTGGAGTCGCCTTCGCCCTTCAAGTTCTTTGCCGCGTTGATCCCGCCCTGTGCACAAACGGAGTGCGAGCGCTTTACGGGGACGATCGAAAATAGATCAACCTGGCCACCCATTTCGGCCACTTTGATCACGGCGGCCAGTCCTGCCAGCCCGCCGCCTACCACAATGATCTTAGGATTGATTGCCATGTATCAAACTCATTTCGTGTCCGCCATTCGGCGGGTACTTACTAAGAAAAACCTCAATGCATCAGTAAGGATTCGGTCACAGCAGGTACCTGTGCGGCCGGCGTGGTCAGAAAAGCCACCATTGTTACTACGCCGATTGCGACCAACACCACTCCAAGTGCCGCGCACACATATCCGAACTTTCTCTGACCGTTGGAGCCGGTGATAATGCCCCACTTCGCCGCAAACAGCCACACGCCGTATGAGAAGTGCCACGATGCCGCGATGATTCCAACAAAGTAGAAAGCCACCACCAGCGGATTCTGGAAGTGCTCGTAAACCTTCGTGAATGCTGCGGCGGAGTTCGTCATCAGATGGACGCCGCTGAAACGCATTGTGTACACGTGATATCCCATGTAGAGGAAGGCGACGATGCCCGTCCAGCGCTGTGCCGTGTACATCCAGTTTCCGAGCCACGGATAAGACGGGCCGACATTGCTATCGCCGCGCCACCACACGTAGAACCCATAAAGCGAATGGAACAGTATCGGAAGAAAAATGCCGATTGTCTCGAGCCACGGTACGAAGGGAAGGCTTGTCAGGAAACGAACCTGCTCGTTGTACGCATGTGGCCCGTTCGTCGCGTATGCATTCGAAATGAAGTGTTCGAGTAAAAAAGCTCCGATCGGGACAATACCTGTTAATGACTGCAACTTACGAAGCCAGAAATGAATTCCCTGACCGGCCCTTAACGGTGGTACACCCGCATGGGTTGACGATGCAGGCTCAACTTTGGCCGCTGAAGCCACTTTTAGACTCCTTTAGGAAGACCTACCCCTATAAAGATGGTCCCACGTGCGACAGTGAACCACGAATTATTTCTGGGTTGCAAACGGAAGTCAAGAAATCACAGTACTTTAGCCTGTTCGGAAAACCGGCGAGGATGTTCACCTGTCACAGTATCTTGTGCTGCTTCTGGTACCACTCCAGGAATCGCCGGAAGGCTCTTCCGCGGTGGCCGAATTCAATGCGCTGTTCTGGGCGCAGTTCGGCGAAAGTCAGCCCGAGGTCGGGAAACAGAAACAGGGGATCGTAACCAAATCCGCCAGATCCTCGTGCCGCGTGCAGAATCCTGCCGTGGGCGTGACCGCGAAACAGCTCAATGGTACGGCCATCTTTCGCGACCGCAATCACGCAAATGAAATGTGCCGTGCGCCTCTCGTCCGGAACATCAGCTAATTCCGCAAGCAGCTTGGCATTGTTCGCGGTATCGGACGAATTTGACGTCCCCGGGACGGCTGCATAGCGAGCGGAAATAACACCGGGTGCGCCATCTAGCGCCTCAACACAGAGTCCGGAATCATCACCCAAGACGAGCTCACCGACTACTGCGCGGCTATAGCACTCGGCTTTTTTCCGGGCATTCCCTTCGAAAGTATCCTGGTCTTCGACGACTGGCGGAAGACTTTCGATATTCGGTACGGGCGCGATTTGCACGTTGTAGGCGGCCGCGGCGGTTTGGAAGTCACGGAGCTTGCCTTGGTTAGAAGTGGCGATATAGACAGTCGACATAATGGGCGTGGGGCAACATTTCTTCCCGCCCCATGTAGGATGCTGCAAGGTTGTCGCGCTACGACACTCTTTGAGTTCCTTCAACCATCGTGAACTGGCGTTTAAAATCTTCGCGCGAGATGCGCGGCATCCCTCCGGACATAGACGCGACCCACGACGCAACACGATTCGCAATTCGATTGATTGTCACCAGAGGTGCGCCTTGTGCAAAATAGTGGGCCAAGGCAGCGGTAAATGCGTCGCCAGCGCCGATCGTATCGCTCACCTCCACTCGGCATCCGGGATGTGAATCGCTCTCATCCTTCGTCACCAGCAGGCTACCGCGATCGCCGCGGGTCACGCAAACGAGATCGAGCCCAAATTCACGGCATAGAACGCGCGCATTTTCCACTTCACCGCTCACCGGCAAGCCACATGTCCTGAGCACGACTGGCACTTCTGCATCATTGAGCTTCGCGAGATTCGCCAGTGCCAGCGATTCACTCAGCACCTCGCGCGAGAAGTAATCCTGGCGCAAATTCACATCAAAGAGCCTGAAGGCATCTGGGCGAGTGATCTCCACAAAACGTCGGATCGTCTTTCGCGAATCCTGCGAGCGCTGCGCGAGCGATCCAAAACAGACCACATCCGCTTCCGCTGCCAATTGTTGCCACTCGGGAGTCCACTCCAGGTGATCCCACGCAACATTTTCGAAAATCGTGAAAGTCGGCTGACCCCGCCCATCGAGCGAGACCCCGGCGGTGCCGGTCGAGTGCTCCGAATCGCGTTGAACAAAACCATCATCGAGGCCAAGCATCCTTAGGCGACTTATGGCAATCTCGCCTAACTCATCTTCGCCGACGCGGCTGGCTACGGTTGCGCGATTCCCGAACAGCGAACTGACGTATGCGAAATTCGCCGGTGCGCCGCCAAGCTGTTTTCCTGCGGGCAGCATGTCCCAGAGCAACTCGCCCAGCCCGACGATAGTCCGTTCTTTTTCCAATCCGCGCGCCCCATCGCACTGCCAAGACGACTCGTGTCATCTATATACGCACAGTAGTTGCCAGCGCAACCCGTGAAACATGCTTGCTTCGACGCTCCCTCCGTTTATTCCTTGCACTGCCCTTCGTTTGGTAAGGAAATCTTTGCCTTCGCTCTCGAAATCCAATTTGCCATTTGACGCCGTTCGTTACCGTACCTAAGATTCCAAACAAGGTGCGGGGACTACTTTGATCGGCTCGACTCTCGGGTGTTACCGGATTCTTGAACAACTCGGCGCAGGCGGAATGGGGGTCGTATATAAGGCTGAGGACACTCAACTTGGCCGCTTTGCCGCCATTAAGGTCTTGCCACCTGAGGTTTCCCAGGACCCGCAGGCGCTCGAACGCTTTCTTCGTGAGGCACGCTCCGCCGCATGTCTGAACCATCCGAATATTTGCTCCATTTATCAGATTGGTGATGAAAACGGCATTCGCTATATCGCAATGGAGCTCCTCGAGGGGAATAACCTGCGCGACCGCATCGTAGATGGCCCCATTCGTCTCGACCAGCAGTTGGATTGGGCCGTACAACTGGCCAGCGGTCTCGACGCTGCTCACTCCAAGGGCATTCTTCATCGTGATATCAAGCCCGCCAACCTGTTTGTCACCGACCAGGGTATAGCAAAAATTCTAGATTTCGGCCTCGCCAAGACCGTTCTGAAACCGCAAGGTGCCGGCGTACGTGCGACCCACTCAACCGCGCTAACCACCGTCGTTACAACCGACCCGCACCTCACCACTCAGGGGACAACGGTTGGTACTGTCGCCTACATGTCTCCCGAGCAGGCTGCGGGCGAGCAACTGGATCAACGCAGCGATCTGTTTTCCTTTGGGGTTGTCCTCTACGAAATGGCCACGCTGGACGTGCCCTTCAAGGGCAATACGGCTGCGGCTATATATGGAGCCATTCTGCACGTGCCCGCGGTAGCTCCGTCGGAGCTGAACCCCAACGTCTCTCCCGAGCTCGAACGCATCATCTTGAAGTCGCTGGAGAAAGATCGCGATCTGCGTTATCAGAGTGCTGCCGAGTTGCGCGCAGATTTGAAGCGTCTGAAACGCGACACCGACTCGGGTTCCAGCAAGGTTGCCGTTCGCGCTGCGGGGTCCGCAACAGGAGTGCGCCGCGCTTCTTCCTCTCAGGCCGGCTTGGCGGCCGAGCAACCCGCAGTCGGTTCGAAGTCTCGGAACCTGGTTCCTGCGATCATCGGGTTGCTGGTGGTACTCGCGATTGTCGGTGCAGTTTACTTCGGATCTCACCTGCACAGCGTGCCTGCCGTCCCAGATGCTTCTCTGGGATTTCAAAACCGTCGCATCATGCGGCTTACCAGCAGCGGAACGGCATCGGAGGCGGCAATTTCGCCCGACGGACGTTACGTCGTGCACGTCTCTGAGGACAACGGCCTGAGCAGCCTTTGGGTGCGCCAGATCGCAACCAACAGTAACGTCGAAATCGTCCCCAAAGCGGAGCTCCGTTTTGATGGCATCGCGATTTCGCCGGACGAGAATTTTGTCTATTACTCCGCCGGTCTCGTCCATTCCCCCATCAGCGATCTATATCAGGTACCTGTTCTCGGAGGAACGACGAAGAAAATCCTGACCGACATTGAAGGTCGCGTGACGTTTTCTCCCGACGGCAAGCAGATGGCGTTCCTTCGTGAGGATCAGGATACCAGCTACATCGTGCTTGCCAACATCGACGGAACAGGCGAACACGTCCTTGCGGAGAGCAAGCTGCCCGAAGAGTTGATCAGAATCGCGTGGTCTCCAGATGGCACCGCGATCGCGGTAGGGAAGTATTCGGTAGCGGGAGGTTATCATGGCGAGATCTGGCTCTACCCGTTGAAGGGCACTCCGCGCCAACTCACATCGCATCATTGGTTCAATCTCTTCGGGCTGGCATTCCTCCATGACGGAAGCGGAATTGTCGTGAACGCGACGGATCCCGACTCGCTGTTTTCCGCACAGCTATGGCTGCTCGATTCGAAATCTGGGAGCCTTCGTCGCATCACCAACGATCTTAATTCCTATCACGGCGTAACACTTTCCCACGACGACCAGCAACTGTGCACCGTGCTTCACGAGACATCAACTAACATCTGGACAGCAAGAAACAAGCCCGCACAGCAGTTTACGTCTTCGGCGAGCAAACTCGATGGATACCTCGGTGTGTCCTGGACCCCAGATGGCCGTATTGTCTACACAGCGTCCCCCAGTGGTTTGCCTGAAATCTGGATTGCAAATGCGGACGGTTCCGGCGCGAAGCAATTGGTTGCCGGGAACTTCTTCAGCAGCTGGCCAGTTGCCTCGTCGGATGGCAAGATCTATTTCACTTCCTCGCGTGGGGGGGATCCTAATATCTGGCGAGTCGATCTCGATGGCAGTAACCCCAAGCGGATCACCTCAGGCGCCCTAGATATCATCGACGCGGTCACCCCCGACGGCAAGTGGGTGATCTACCGCTCGGCAGAAAACGGTGTCCTTACCCTTTTTAAGATTTCGAGCGACGGCGGCACGCCGATCAAACTCGCCGACGATGCTGAGAAACCGGCTAGCGTTTCCCCCGATGGCAAGGCGGTCGCGTTTTCTTTTGTTGATCAGAAAGCCGGTGAGTGGCGCATCGGAATCATTCCGCTCGATGAGAGCGCTCCGATGAAAGTTATCAACCTTGATCATATGGGGGTTCAGTGGATGCCCGACGGCAAAGGCCTCAGCTTCATTGAGACGCACCATGGCTATTCCAACATCTGGCTATTCCCGCTAGATGGCGGCCACCGGCGCGCGCTTACGAACTTCAATTCGCAATTCATCTACAACTACGCCTGGTCCCGTGATGGGAAGCTGGCGCTTTCGCGCGGAACGGATTCCAGCGACGTGATCCTCATCAGCAACGAAAAACAATAAGCGACAATTAGGCCTGCCAGAAACGAGGCTTTTATCGGCGACGATCAGCTACCGAGCCGGCGGTAAATGAGCCGCGAATAGCGAAAGGCAGGGAGAATGAAGAGTACGAAAAGAATCGCGGCTGTCCCGTCGAAGCGGTGCAGGCGAAAACCTTCATGAATCATCATGAAGGTAACCATCCCGAGCATGAGCAAATCCACCAATAGCACCACGAACACCGAACGCAGCGACTGGCCTTCGAGTACGCGAATGTCCCAGCCTCGATTTAGAAACTCAAATGATAATGGTCGGCTCATTTTTAGCGCTCGCGGATTTTGATTACCATGCAGGTGATGTCGTCGTGCTGCGGCGTACTTCCGGTAAACATCTGGACGTCCGCCATCACGCGCTGCAGTATTTCCGAGGCCGACATTCCGGCGCTCATATTGATAATGTTGAGCAACCGCTGCTCGCCGTATTCTTCAGCGCGATCGTTTTCCGCTTCCACCACGCCGTCGGTAAAGATGAGAAGGGCGTCGCCCGCGTAGAGCTTTAGCGTAGCCGACTCGTACCCTCCGTCGAGGATGCCGAGCGGTACTCCGCCCACCGTCAGTCTCTCGATAGCACCCGACGCGCGCCGCAAGATCGGTGCGTTGTGGCCGGCATTCACGTAGGTGAGATCGCGTGTGTCCGGATCGAATTCGCCCAGAAATGCCGTAGTGAATCGCGCACCGGCAACGCTGTGCTTGCACGCGTAACGATTCATGCTCTGGGTCAGGCCCACGATGGTAGAGCGCGTCGCCGAAAGCGTCTTCAGACTAGCTTGGAATGTAGCCATCAAGAGGGCGGCCGGTATGCTTTTGCCAGCTACGTCAGCAATGGCTATAACGACGTTGTTCTTGATCTCTGGAACATCCCGGTAAAAGATGTCGTAGTAGTCGCCCGCGACGGTATTTGCCGGTTTTGTGAAGAACGCTGAATCGAAGCCCGGAATCGCTGGAGGTTGCGCGGGAACCAGCCAGCTTTGAATCTCGCGGGCAATCTGCAGATCGCGTTTCATCGTAACGCGATCCGCGACCTCCAGTACCAGCAGGCCAAGAATCAATATGCCGCCGAAAATGTGATACGACGGGCCGGTATTGTTGACGTCGCCCCAGGGAAAGAACAACAACACCATGCCAATGATCAGCACGATTCGCTTGGCTGGCGTCAACTTCATCACCACAGCCCAGAAGAAGCTTCGGCACAGGGCAAACCAGTCTCGCGGGCGACGCTTGGCAGCAGGCTTGAAGTCGATTTCGCGCGAGTAAAGCTGGAACCCGGACTTCGCATCCTGCTTGAGCGATGTCCAGAGCTGCTCGAGTTCCATGCCGTCGGTCACGCGCTCCATGAAGTTCTCCACCCGGGTGAAGAACCGTGGTTCGCGCGGCCGTCCGTTGGCTTGCGATTCAGTCTCGTGCTGGGTCGCCATGGGCATGGGTTATGTTGCGATTATAGTCGGAGCGCTGCGCCCATTGCTCTCTAGGCGTTGTTCAAGGGATGTGCGCTTTTAATCAGTAGCCTTGGCCGGAGGCAGGGGTGCCAGTCTCTGAAGCAGGAGCTTTTCGATAATCGAAATATGTATCTTCCTCGGCGGAGTTCTTGCCAAAAACGAAAAAGACCTCAGCATGTGCTTTGACGGCAAAGTACGTCGGAAGCCAGATGTCCGTTGTAATTGGAGCCTCCCGCAACTCGAAGCGCGTGCCAGGTTCAACCCGGGCAAGGACGCCTTCAATCGACACAGGACGTGTGACCTCGGCCTCGACTTTCACCCATTGAGATGTCTGCTGATCCACCCACATGGTTCCTTTCATTCCGGTTAGGACCTTTGCTTCATGGTTGGGTGGTCGATAATCCGGTTTTGGAGTAGCAGCAAGAACGTAAACCTTGTGTCCCTCCAACTCGTCGGTGCCCTGCAGTTTAAAATTGAACGCTTTCACCATCTGCTGCATAAGAAAATGGTCTCTCTGCTGCTGGCGCTTCCATGCTGCAATCCTGTTTGCCCGCTGGTCACGGGTCTCTCTCTTGCGCTGTTCAGTCGCTTGTTTAATTTTTTCTTCCTCATAGGTGCGCAACTGCGAACTCACCGGCTTTCCGTCCACGTCCAGCAGAATCTGACAAGGAGAGCCATCGATCATCGGCACATCGAAAGTCTTTGAGTGGCCGCCTTTCTTCACCGTCGTCGAATAGTCATAATCCGGATTTGCATCCCAGTCGCGCTTCTGTGCTGCTACCGATCGTTGGATGATTTCGTGTACATCCTGCGCAAACACGCAGATCAACGAAGTGAAAGCAAACACGAGTACACAAGCTCTTCGTACGTTCATAAGGGCTGTAATCATGAAGCGGAAAGCCGCGTCCGAATCGTTCCAGCCAGCTTTTTCGCGCTCTTATTTAACTAGATTGCGGTTTGGCATGCCGCCGTTGTCCCAAACAGGCCTGCACGCATAACGACTGAGAGGAAACAACGACAGGCAACATCCCTTGCAAGCTGCAGCAGTTACTGTGCATAATCTCCGTGTTGTTCTCGCTATGCGGAGCGATTGTGGAGTCGCTCGACGCGAAATAGGAAAATCGAGGAGGATTTCGGAAATGCGACGATGGCCTATCTGTCTGGCGTTCTTTGCGCTGTGCTTTGCTGCTTGCGCAGCATGCGCTCAAAGCGCAGATCCGACCGCGACGGCGGCCTGCAACTTCGACGACGATAACCAACTTGCCGTCAACTACGACCCCATAACTGTAGGGGTAAAGAAGAAAGTGCTTGGCAGCGAGATTCACTACGACAAGGTATGGAGTCCGGGCGGCAAACCAATGACCTTGTTCACTAATACTCCCCTCACAATCGACGGTAAGGAAGTTCCGGCCGGCGCATACACGCTATTCGTTATACCGCGGGAAAAAAACTGGACGCTGATCATTTCCAAAAGTACTGATATGAGCGGTAACTACGACGAGAGCAAAGACCTGATGAGGGTGCCACTGGAATTCGGCCAACTGCCGCAAGCGGAGCCGAACTTCAGCGTGTATTTCGCCCACACCGCGCCAAAAGAATGCAATATGCGGATGGATCTTCAAAAAGCACGCGCCTGGACGGTCTTTCAGCAAACGAAATAGGGTTGCTGAAGCACCGGCCGCCACTCTCGAGGGTAGAGCAGCTAGTTCTTAGCCACCTCGGCTTTTGAAGGTCGGACGATCAGCGGGATTCGCGGAAAGGCAAACGTGCCGCCCACATCATCCACGACACTTACCTGGCACATGTAGTTGCCCGGGCGCAACTGCGATAGCGGAACTTCGAGTTGGAATGACGTTGCCTCTCGCTCCGGCGTATTAATCTGATCGGCTTCGACTAATGGCGTTTCATAAGTTTTCAAGCGTCCACTGAAGAATTTAACGTTGGTCAGAACGCGTATGCGTTCGCCTTTCGCTCTCGCTGCTTTCGATTTTTCTTTCGCAGGATCGTAGACTTCGTAATAAATCGTAAGCTGCTGATCGGCCGTGAACACATGCGAGAGGTTCGGAACCAGTTCCTTGCCGTCTCGGATCAACGGATTCTGCTTCAGTTTACCGGGCTGCGCAAACTGTGTCGCCAGCACCACGGAACTCATTTTCAGCGACTCCTTCTTTAAGTCGGGGACCGTGAAGTCGCTCTCAAACGATCCGATCTTTCCGCTCTCGTTCTCCCGGACTACGAATTTCACGTGATATGTGCCAGGCGAAAGCATGAAAGCGGTGTTGTACTGCACGTTCTTCCTCTTCACGGTTTGATTCGCCCCAACAGCCAGCTTCACTGTCTCTCGTACATTCGCGATCGGAAACTTTGATGACGATTCGCGCACCAGGCCGATGATGTCCAGTGTGGCTTTATCTTTGTCGCTCGACTGCTTGAAGGGAATATAGGAGCCCGGGACTACGATCGATGCGGGGACAAAGTAGTCGTTTCCGCGCAAGCGGAAGTAAGACGTGTCCACATATACTGGCAAATCGGTCACAGGGAACTCCGACATGAGCTCGTCTTCTAACTGCTTTTCGCGATCTTCTTTCGTGAAGTGCAGAAAGTCTCGGGGACCGAAATAACCGGAGCGGTACTCTAGCTTAAGGTCGCGCCTATTCACCACGACTTTGATGTGCCGGTAATGGCCATCCATCGCTTTGTTTGTGCTGCGATATCCCAGCAGGTAGTAAAGTGACGTATCCTGCTGCACTTTTTTGAAGGCGCTGCTGAAGTCGTTGGTGTCGAGGAACGCCTTTCCTCCTGTATCCGAAGCGAGCGTAACCAGCGTTTCCTGTGATGAGAAGTTGCTGTCGAGATCGCTCGTGACCGCTGCGCCAGAATAGGCCGACGTTCCGCGCAAGCTTGCATTCTGTGCCTGTCCGCCCGGCGGCAATGCTTCCAGGCCACGCGAGTCGACGGTATAGAGCGACAGGTTTGAACGAACCGCCGCATTCACCGCAGCCCGCAGCTCCGACTGGTTCTCCACGCCTGTTCGCTGCATGCCTCCGGCGAAGTAAAGTACTGACTTCTTTTGCGGCAACTGTGCGAGAGCCTTCGCCAGCGTGCTGATTGCCATTAGTCGGCGATCCGTGTTGAACAAGTTATATTCCGTATCGTCTGGCGTGAACTGGGAGCCAGTATCCGGCGTGCCCTCCGAACTCCCTGTCTGGCCCTGCTCGAAGCCCTGTCCCTCCTCGTTGTTGATGCCGTTCAACACTCTTTTGAGCGCCTCGTGATCAGTTGTGAAGTCTTGGACAACGCTCATCGAATTTCCAAGAGTGACTATCGAAACGAGGTCTGCCGGAGACATCTGCTTGTCGACATAATTCATCGCTGACTTCACCGCACGATCCACTTCTTCCGGTTCCATCGCACTCAGGTCAAAGAAGAGCAGGATGAGCCGCTTGTCCCGCACCTCGTCCGGAGCTACTTTCGCTCCTGACAAAATGGGCGCGTTCGTCACCGCCTGCTGTACCGTCACTTGCGAGGGTCCGTGCGCTTCAGTCTGTGCGGTATTCAACTGCTGTGTGGCCTCAGGCCGCTCAATGTCGAACGACAGTAGGTGTTGCGGCTTGCCATCCTCCAGAATGGTGAAGTCCGATTGCTTCAGATCGCGTACCAGATTGCCGCTCTTGTCGTGCGCGACCACATCAACCAGCACAAGATCGCTTGTCGTGCGGAACGTGTAACTCGATTGCGGCCCATCTCCCGGAGGCGGAGCATCCTGTGCGAAGGTCCCAACAGGAGCAAGGGAAATCGTCAGCAGCAACGAGAGCAGCTTCTTGTAGAGTGCCGACACTCGCGTCGCGTTCGGCATTAGAATCGGAACCTCGTTGAGAAGGTGATAGTCCGCATGTTCCCGACCGAGATTACGTGTCCGAAGGTCGGCGAGTTGACGGTTGTGTCAATCGCCGTGAACTGCGGTGTGTTAAAGATGTTGGTCATGTCACTGCGTACTTCAAATCCCATCATCTCGCGAATAGGGAAGTCCTTGGAAAGAGACATATTGAACTGATGAGTTCCCGGACCGATGATGATGTTGCGTCCACTATTTCCGAACTGGCCTGCAGGAGGAACGACGAAGGCTCCAGTATTGAACCATTCATTGATCGTAGGATTCGGAATTGAGATTGCCTGACCGGGCACCAGATCGGCTCGCAACGTTCCATTCGTCCCGCGCGCAACATCCGAAAAATTGCCGAGCACGCGTGCGCTGTAGGGAAATCCGGATGCGATAGTAAATGTGCCGCTCCATTCCCAATCGCCAAATATTCGATTCAGCGGACCGGGAGAGGCCAGCCACTTCCGCCCTTCGCCAAACGGAAGATCCACGGTGTAGTCTCCGGTAAAGCGCTGGCGCTGGTCAAAACTCGATAGTCCGCGCTCGGCTGCGAGGTCCAGATCGTTTTGCGCGACCACCACCGCCGTGCCGCCGATGGAAGAAGCATTGTCAATCGACTTGGAGAACGTGTAGGTGCCGCCGACTGAGAACCCACTCGATAGCCGTTTGCGAACGCGCAACTGGCCGGCATTCATGTTCGACATTCCCTGCGAGGTTTCCCACAAGAAGGCTTGCACGCCGGGGATCAGCAGACCGTTGGCTCCGCGATTCGGTGCTCGCCACATATCCAGTCCGGTGCCTTTGGTTCCGGTGTAGCCGATGTTCGCCACCGTATTCCAGCCGATTTCCCGCTGAATGTTCAGATTCCACATCTGCACATAACCCAGACGGTAATTGGGATCAATACCATAGTTATTCGTGATGGTGGTGCTGGTTGGGGTAGGGAAGCCATTCTCCAAGGTTAGGATCTGAGACGCGGAAGCCACGTTGGTCTGCGTCACCGAGAACGGCGGCTGGAATGCCAGGTTCTGCACGATCGAGCGGTATTGGCTCAGGTTGTAATTGATACCGTATCCCGCGCGTACCACTGTTTTGCTGAATGGTTTCCACGCAACGCCAACGCGCGGCGCCCAGTTATTCCGATCGGGCTCGATCAGGCCGGAGGGATAAAGGATGCCAGTATACGGGCCCAGTTGTCCGGGCAATACTGGTGCAACCGCCGTAAATCCCGGCGCGGCATCAAGATTCACCAGTTGATTGTTGAATTCACTGAACGGCGCAACAAATTCGTAACGCAGCCCGGCATTGATCGTCAGATTACCGCGAACATGCCAGTCGTCCATGGCGAACAGGTCCCACCCATTCGCTGCAAACCGATAATTCTGATGCGCGCTGTATTGGATGGAACTCTGCTGGGCGTATCCGAGCAGGAAATCGGCGAAATCGTAGCCGGTCCCCTGGACCGGAACGCCGTTCGCTTTTTCTGCTGTGTACGCACCCGTGAAAACAAAACTGCCTCGCGGATTCGAATTGCTGACCAGCGTATCCCACATGCGCCGGAAGTCTCCGCCGAAACGCAGATTGTGACCACCGTGACGCCTCATCACCGTATCCATAAACTGCAGGGTATTGTCGTGCTGTGCCTTCGGAGCCACATCATTCAGACTGTTGTAGTTACTGAACGAAAGATTCGGCAGGCCCCAGTCGAGCGGATTTTGTGAGATTCCGCCAATCCCCAAGTTCCCCGAGACGTTGTTAACTCCGGCGAAAAAGTTGGCCACATCAATGTGCGAGCGATTAAAGTTGATGCGAAAATTGTTTGTGATCTTGCCGTGGGCGTAGGTGTAACCCGCGTTTGCGTTCAGACCCTTTGTTTTAGAATTGCCGCCAATTCCCGGAAACGGCGTTAGCTGATCGGCGTTAGAATTCGTGTAATTTAATCCAAAATTAACGTTCGTCCGTCCCCAAGGTCCGCGCCTCATTCCTCCGGGGGCCGCCCCAAATGTATGCATCACGCGTAATGCAAGTGTCGTCGAGTCATTCAACGCCGACGTGCTGTAAGCAAAGTTTTGTGCTCCCGGTTGATTGGGAGCCGGAATGTATTGCAGGAGTCCCGCTGAGATCGGATTAATACCAGTAACCTGATTGTTCGCGAATGGAGCGCCAGTCAGCGGATTATAGATAACCACTGGTTTTCCAGCATTCGGACCTGATGTATAGAATGTCTGCGAGAAGTCGCCGTTTCGCTCGGCTTCAGTTGGCACATGCGAGTATGCGGTATACGGCGTCGTTGCCCGCGTGCCGAATAGATTGAAGAAGAAGAAAGTATTGGAGCTGAGATCCAGTACCTTGGGAATCTTTAAAGGTCCACCAACGGTCGCGCCGAAGCGATTCGAGGAGTAGCTTGGTTGCTCGCCTGGAGCACCGCTGAGGGAATAGGGGCGCGCATCAAGCGCCGCATTGCCGACGTCGTAGAACACCGATCCGTGAGGCTGGTTAAAGTTTGGCGCATGACCGCCGCGAAACAGGCCGCCCCGTCCGGCCATCATGATGATGGGTCCCCCCGGACCTCCACGGCCGCCCGGTCCCCCCTGGTAATTCGCGCCATCCTGGCCGCTGGGCATGTTCTGCGGCCCGGGCAGCTCTCCTTGCGCACGCATCTGATCGATGCGATCGCGGATGTCTTCAACGTTTCTTCCGAACGCAGCCGTCTGCCCCATGCCGCCATTAACCGATACAGACTCATTGGTCGCGTCCGGAGAGTTCGCCAGTGCCGACATTCCCTGTAAGGGTGCATCTCCTCCATTTCCCGCTATGTTCAGCGACAACTGGTCTTCCTGCAACGCAACTCGCTGTGAGCCGCGTCCATTCGTCATTACTGAGCCGAACTGGCCCATTGCCGCCTCATTCTGTTGGTTCTGCTCTTTCGGCACACGAGATAGTAGGATCATCTCAAGGTCGGCCTGGCCAACCGGATTCGCTGCATTGATCAGCACTTCCTTGGTGATAGGCGCGAACGCTGCAAATTCGGCGCGCACAACGTAACGTCCATTCGAGGGCACGATCAGCAAATAAGTACCCTGCGCATCCGTCGAGCTAAGCACCTTCTTGCCAGTTAGAGTATTGGCGGCCGAAATGGTCACGCCCGGCAGACGCGTGCTTCCTGATTTGACTGTGCCATGAATTTCACGAAGCACCTGCGGCGGTGCTTGACTCGAAACTTCCATGGCAGCAGATGTGGCCGTCTGTGCCGTCCCGCATACACTCAGGGCGCAAGTTAGACACAAAAACAGTGCAGTGCAGTTTTTCACGTCTATTTGGTTGGCGGCTCCGGGGGATTGGACATAAAGCGGGGCATCCCCACCCGAAGAGTGGATGGAACAAAAATCCCGCCCTTCATCTCGCCTCGCCCCATGACATGATCGCCCACTTTGATGTCGGCCAAGGTGATGCTCTCGCGAGTTTGGTTCTGGAAGGAAGTGGTTTCATCAGCCTGGATTATCTGTGTCTCGCCGTCAGGGCGAAGAATGGTGAGCTTGGTGTCGTCGATCGCTTTCACCTGACCGGCAATGAACTTCGTGCCCAAACCCATCTGCCTCATTTGCTCGGGTGAAGGAGGTCCGCCCTGTCCCATGCCACCCGGCCCCATCCCGGTCGCCACGAATCGAGCGGTCACGTTGCTTTCATCACTGCCCGGTTGCGCACCTACGAACACGTGATCGCCCTTTGCGAAATCAGATGGCTTAGCTGGCTGCCGATCCTTGCGGTAACGGGTTTCGCTGTTGAGTTGAACGGTCACGGTCTTCCCGTCGTCCCCTTTCACGATCATCGAGCTGGCGTCGATGGACTCGATCGTGCCAGAAATGCGGATGAAACCGGCGTCGCCAAACCGGCCCCGGCCCCCCTGTGGAGGAGCATCTTGCGCCGTCACCACGGAAATGTAGGCACAGATGAGGGTGGCTGTTAGAAAGACTGCCAGGAAATACTTACGATTCAGAAACCCAGGCTTTGAATGCATTCTGGAACTCTCCTGTTAAAACCCTCGCCTGAGGGCAGACTCTCGCGAATGGACAATCGTGATGCTAACGCTATTACAGACGTAGCACCTCTCGATTTGATTACGTGATCGCCGTCTCGGAGCTCATATAATCGGCGCTCTTACGCCGACTTAAGCGACTAACTCACATCGCCTTGTCCTTCCCGAAGCTGTCCGGAAACCTATGGATCGCACGCTCAGTTTTTTGTCCAAAAGAAGACGTTCGCGTATTTTTGAACGATCATCATGGCGATGGCGTTGATTCCGTCGTCTGCAAGGCGCCTCCGGGCGAAAACAAGGCATTATTGGAAGTGCAGCCTCGAAGGTGCTACTTTCCGGTCTATATATTGCCTCGAGAGGGTAGTTAGCCTTGTGCCTCGATTTGCCAACAGTCGATTAGGAAAAGGTCCGGAACTCCTTTATGGCAGTTACCTGCTGGTCGGGCCGAAACGATTGGCCGCGCTGATAAGAATTGAACGATTAGCGGCACCATCTGACTGCTGACTACTGGCTAGTGCCTTTAGAATCTCTTCGTGTCCCACACGATTTCGTCTGACCGGCAATCCCTGTCGCCCTGGGTGTACTTCATCGCAGCCGTGTATTTCGCAATGCACATGGCGACGTCGACTCGATACGGATACTTTCGCGACGCGCTGTACTATCTGGCCTGTTCGCACCATCTCGCGTTCGGATATGTCGATCAACCGCCGCTCATTGCAGTACTTGCCTGGATTGCCAGACATACTCTGGGCACATCTCTGCCGGCAATGATCTTCTGGCCCGCGATGGCGGGCGCTGTGCGGATCATATTGATCGCGGCCTTTGCTCGCGAACTTGGCGCAAAGCACTTCGGAACCGCACTGGCTGGGTTGCTTGCCGCTACGCCTGCGGTGTGGTGGGTCATCGATCATCAGTTCGCCATGAATGCGCTCGAGCCACTGTTCTGGATGGGCTGCGCTTATCTCGTGCTGCGAATGATCCACACTCGGAATACCCGGCTCTGGCTGGCCTTCGGAGCCTTGGTTGGCGTCGCGCTAGAGAACAAATATTCAGTTGCGATCTTCGCGATCGCGCTGCTGATAGGGCTGGCGCTTTCGTCGGAGCGGAGACTGCTGTTCTCGGGCTGGATTGCCGCCGGTGCCACTCTTACATTCGTCATCTTCCTTCCGAACCTTATCTGGAATGTTCAGCACCACTGGCCGTTTCTCGAACTCATGCACAACATTCGCGTTACCGGCAAAGACGTCATCTTGCCACCCGGCGCTTACGTCAAGCAGCAATTGCTGATGATGAACCCCCTAAGCCTTCCTTTCTGGTTAGGGGGCCTGCTGTTCTATCTGTTTCCGCGCGATGCTAGACCGTACCGTGCATTCGGCTTCGCTTTTATCCTCATCTTTGCATTTTTCATGGCGACGCATGGGAAGGATTACTACTCCGCTCCTGCTTATGGCTTACTGCTCGCTAGCGGTGGAGTGGCAACCGGGCGCCTGCTGGAGCGTGCATCTCGCATTCAGTCCGTGCTCAGGCCTGTGAGCTTTGCATGGCTGGTTCTCGGTATCGCGCTCGTTTTGCCTATGGTTCTGCCGGTGCTTACACTGGACGCGTTTGTGCGCTACCAGTCGCACGTCCCGATCAAGGGAGCCAAGACAGAGCGCAGCTTCGAAGGTGCCGTGCTGCCACAGTATTGGGCTGACGAACTCCCTTGGGAAACCCAGGTTGCAGCAGTGTCGCGCGTTTATCATTCGCTTTCGCCGGAGGAGCAGAAGAAAACTGCAATTTTCACGGACAACTACGGGCAGGCTGCGGCAATCGATTTCTTTGGGGCGAAATACGGTCTACCGAAGGCAATCAGCGGGCATCAGAATTACTTCTTGTGGGGACCACGTGATTACACCGGTGAAATCATCATCGTAGTTGGTCAAGGCCAGGACGATGTTCGTAAATACTTCGACAGCGTCGAAGTGGCGGCCAAGCAAAGTACGCTGTATGCGCTCTGGTACGAGAATCAGCCGATTCTGTTGTGCAGGGGCCTGAAGATGAATCTGCAGACGCATTGGATCCAAGTGAAGCACTGGCGCTGAACAAATGCCCGCGATCTTTCATTTACGCCAGGCGCAACCCGCAGATATTTCGGCACTGGAACAGCTGATCGCGTCTTCGGTGCGCGGTCTCATGCCGCAATCCTATGCTTCCTCACAATTGGAAGCGGCACTAGGAACCTGGCTGGGCGTCGATTCACAACTCGTGCAGGACGGAACATATTTCATCGTAGAAACCGAACACGCTGGTCGAGTGTTAATGGTCGGCTGTGGTGGCTGGAGCAAGCGTAAGACTCCCTACGGCAGCGACAACCGCCCCGGCCGCGAAGATACGCTCCTGGACGCTGCAAACGAAGCGGCCAGAATTCGTGCATTTTTTGTTCATCCAGAGTGGACTCGCCAGGGGATTGGTACCTTGATCCTTAATGCTTGCGAACGCGCAGCTCGCGAGGCGGGCTTTCTCAGCTTTGAGCTTGGGGCGACTCTCAGCGGCGTGCCGCTTTACAAAAAGCGCGGCTACATTGCGCGAGAATCGATCAACCTGCCGTTAGCCAATGGAGAGAACTTCGTGATTGTTCGCATGACGAAGGAATGACTCTCGATCCGCAATTTCCGCGTCGTTTTCCACAGATATAGGCAATCATTTAAGCCCGAATCGACCTGTTCCAGAGTTCCAGAAGTAATTCTTTCCCTAGGCTGGAACTTCCTACCTGCATACAACCAGCTCGACAGAGCTAACTGGTTGATTATCAGTGATCCGCGGTATGGCAAGGAGGCTGCAATAAGACAGGACAGACGAAGTGGCGCGCAAAAGGGGCGCACTCGAGAGAGACTTCGGCCAGAGGTTTTCTTGGGCGCCCCTATTGCATATTCGGCCAGAGGATTTCTTGATTCAGGTTCGAACAGCCGCGAGTTCCTGCCGCTATTCTGCTTCTGCCAGAGGTTTTCTTGGTTTCTCACCCAAGATTTTCCACAGCATACTACGAATGGAGCTAAAAAGGGAAGAAAGTTCCTGAATCTGGCAATATTTTCATGATGAAGCGCCCCCTCAGGCGAGTGCCAATCGCTCCAGGACATCCAATCCCGCGCGCTTTAAGAGAGCAGCGACGGTATTCTCATTAAGACGCGTGGCATCGTATTCCACCCGAATGGTATGCTCCGCCTCATTGAACTGCACGCGACGAATGCCGTAAACCTCGCGGAAGCTATCGATCGCCGTCATTTCATGTGTGCCGGGTACCCGGCCGTAGCGGAAACTGATCTCGACTGCGGTCATTCTGAATTCTCCAAGCACAATGTAATGTCTTCAGCAACTTAGAGTCTAATATAAGGCACGAGGACTCTGATAGCTAGAGGACAACACAGGATAGTTCATGGATAAAAAGTCGCTTCCGATACTGCAGGGAATGGCGCAAAAAGATCCGGTTTGCGGCATGACCGTGAATCCAGAAAACTCGGCTGCATACCTTGAGCACCGAGGTAAGAAGTACTACTTCTGCTGCCAAGGCTGCGCAGCCAAGTTTCAATCAGATCCCGAAAAGTATCTGAAGGAGAGTCCATCTCCGACGGTGAGCGGAACGGCTGCCAACCTGGTCGTCCTTGATGGACCGAAGCCCGCCGGAACTCCTGCTCCCGCAGTTCTGGCAAAGGATCCGGTTTGCGGCATGGCAGTCAATCCTGCAAAAGCGGCAGGGAAGTACGACTACCACGGCCAGACTTACTACTTCTGCAATCCCAAATGCGAAGATCGCTTTAAAGCTGATCCGGAGAAATATCTCCGGCCATCTGAGAAACCGGCTACCGTCGCTGCCCCGATACGCGCGGTTTACATCTGCCCCATGGATCCTGAAGTTCGCCAAGATCACTCTGGGGCCTGTCCGAAATGCGGCATGGCTCTTGAACCGGAAACACCGATTCTGCCGACGAAAACCCAATGGACCTGCCCGATGCATCCGGAGATCGTGCGCGACGCTCCTGGGAACTGTCCCATCTGCGGGATGGCCCTGGAGCCACGCACGATCACTAATGAGGCCGACAATCCGGAACTGCGCGACATGAGTCGCCGATTCTGGATAAGCCTCGCGCTCACTGCGCCTCTGGTTGTTGGCGGAATGCTCATTGATTTGATTCCGGGCTGGAAGCATGCAGCACCCGCGTGGTCGATGACATGGGGTGGCATTGTGCTCGCAACTCCGGTAGTGCTCTGGGGCGGATGGCCGTTTTTCGAGCGCTTCTGGACGTCGCTGAAGAATCGCAGCGCAAACATGTTTACCCTGATCGGTCTGGGTGTCGGTGTTTCGTACATCTACAGCCTGGTCGCGACGTTCTTTCCTCAGATTTTTCCGGCGAGTTTCCGCGGGCATGGTGGCGCTCCCAACGTCTATTTCGAACCCGCTGCCGCCATTACCGTTCTTGTGCTCCTCGGCCAGGTGTTGGAACTGAAAGCTCGTGGTCGGACCAATACTGCCATCCGGGCCCTGCTCGACCTGTCACCCAAAATGGCGCATCGTCTGGAATTGGACGGCAACGAACGCGACGTTCCCCTCGATCAGGTCCAGGTCGGGGATCGTTTGCGCGTGCGTCCCGGCCAGAAGGTTCCTGTTGATGGCGTCGTTCTCGATGGTGGTAGCTCAGTCGACGAATCGATGATCACCGGAGAATCCATTCCGGTCGAGAAACGCGCTGGCGATAAAGTTATCGGAGCGACGGTCAACGGCACCGGGTCCTTCACGATGCGAGCCGATCGGGTTGGAAGTGAAAGCTTGCTCGCGCAGATCGTGCGTATGGTTGGCGAAGCGCAGCGCAGCCGCGCTCCCATACAGCGGCTCGCCGACCGCGTTGCGGGATACTTCGTTCCGGCGGTCGTTGGTGTCGCAGTGCTGGCATTCATTGGTTGGGCCATCTGGGGGCCGGAGCCACGGCTCGCTTATGCACTCGTGAACGCTGTCGCGGTGCTCATCATCGCCTGTCCGTGCGCCCTCGGATTAGCTACTCCCATTGCCGTTATGGTCGCTACTGGACGCGGAGCCCATGCGGGCGTCCTGGTTCGGAAAGCAGAGGCACTGGAGCGCCTCAGCAAAGTTGACACCGTTGTTGTGGATAAGACCGGCACTCTTACCCAAGGTAAGCCCGAACTTGTCTCGGTCATATCGTTTAGCGACTTGCCTGAATCGGATCTCGTCCGCTTGGCGGGCACGCTGGAACGGGGTAGCGAACACCCGTTGGCAGCTGCGATTGTCAGAGCGGCCGAAGGGAACGGGCTGAAACTGGCGGCGGTGGAGGACTTCAAGTCATTTACCGGAAGCGGAGTGACTGGGCGCGTAGAAGGCAGGAATATTGCCGCCGGGAATGAACGGCTGGTCGGAGACCTGCATATTGACGTGCCAGCATCTGTCGCTACCCGAGTCGCCGAACTGCACGCGCAGGGACAAACAGTGATATTCCTCGGTGTCGACGGAAAGCTCGCGGGCCTACTCGGGATTACTGATCCCATCAAGTCCGGAACGGCCGAGGCGATTCGTGCGCTTCGCGAAGATGGCATAAACGTGATGATGCTCACCGGAGATCACCCCGATACGGCCAAAGCCACCGCGGCTAAGCTCGGCATCAGCGAATACATGACCCAGGTTCTCCCCGAACGCAAGTTAGGAGTCGTGAAAGAACTGCAACAAAAAGGTAGAGTTGTTGCAATGGCCGGAGATGGTATCAACGATGCTCCCGCGCTCGCGCAAGCGAACGTTGGCATAGCGATGGGAACCGGCACTGATGTTGCCATCGAGAGCGGCGGCATCGTGCTGGTAAAAGGTGACCTGCGCGGCATCGTACGAGCACGCCGCCTCAGCGAAGCGACGCTGCGCAACATTAAGCAAAATCTGTTTTTTGCGTTCGTCTACAACTCGGTCGGAGTGCCCATCGCGGCAGGCGTCCTCTACCCGTTCTTCGGAATCCTGCTCAGTCCGATCATCGCTGCCGCTGCCATGAGCTTTAGCTCAGTTTCGGTGATTACGAATTCGCTAAGGCTCCGTAAAGTGACACTATAGCTTATAGCTTCAGAATCCCGGAGCCTTCCCAAGTGCCGGATTGCACGGCAATGTCGTGGGTTGCGCCGGCAGAAAACTCGCCCACTTCGAACCGTCTGGCGCATTCAACAACGCAGGCGTCGAGAAGTCGAAGAACTCCGTCATATCCCGCGACGGATCGAGATAGTAGGCATCCCGGTTTGTCAGCGATGGGACGTTGAAGGTCTCTTCGATGAATGCCAAAATCGCCGTTGTGTCGCGCTGCGTATGCGAAACGAAGTGTGGTTTCGCATAGGGCGAGATGACAATAAACGGCAATCGCATGCCCGAGATGTTGAAGGTTGCCTGCGCATCATTGGGGCCGAACGTGCATGCGTCGCCGTTAGCTACATCAGGGCATTGTCCGGGCGCGTATTTGTCGGGTAGAGGCTC
>Ga0070738_10002574_pt1 | contig 27244 bp, 25 predicted proteins | sample Coa_R2_2_FD_66446 | JGI IMG/M metagenome (GOLD analysis project Ga0070738, IMG submission 66446) | Surface soil microbial communities from Centralia Pennsylvania, which are recovering from an underground coalmine fire - Coalmine... | ecosystem: Environmental > Terrestrial > Soil > Unclassified ...
TGTAATATGCATATTATAGTCGCATATTATAAGTATTGCAATATGAGAGAAACTAGTTATGGAGAGAAAAAACAGAGAATCACATTGACCATTACTCCCACGGTCAAAAAGTGGCTGAAACAGCAACAAAAAAGACTATGTGCTACTAGCTTATCGGATACCCTAGAAAAGATGGCAAGATATGAGACGGCAGACTGAAGTCTGCGCTGTAGTTTTCATGAGCCAGCACTGCAAGAAGGTTTCCTTCTTTTGGTGACTGGCGTCCCCTGGACTAAAGCCACAGGGTTTTCAACCTACTTTCTTATAAGCAACGAAGGGAGCATCCCATTTGGGAATAAGTAGTGCGAGTGTCTCATTTGTGTGATATATTCAGCAAGCAACATGTGAGTGTAACGCACACGCTTCGCGAACGGACTACAAAATAAATCTGCCAAATCAAAATGCATCCGCATCGAACCTCCTTGCTTATCTTGGCTTCTTTTTCTCTTCAGCTTTAATTCCAGTTGCATAGATAAAGTACTTATCAGTAACCTTTACATCTGCCTGAAAACCAACTTGTAGCAAATGCTCTTGCAGTTGCTCTGGCTGATAAAAAATCTTGAGAATATTAAATTCCCTACCATCATTTAATTTACGGTTTATACAAATATTTCCATTCTTATCTAAAATATGATTCTTAGCTGTTGATGTTTGTTCAAAGCGAGAGTCAATAATAAATGCTTTTCCGCCTATACGGACAGATTGATAAACTTTTGTCAAAAACGAATTGAGCAATGCTGGTGGTACATGGGATAACCAAAAAGAGAAAAACACTAAATCATATTCTGCCTCTGGTTCCCATGCAAATAAATCAACCTGTCGATATTCGATGTTAGTGTTATCCAACTTATTCCGGTTAATTTCTATCATTTCCAATGAGGCATCAAGCGCAGTGACTTTCTTCCCTAACTTGACAAGCTCTTGTGTCCAAATTCCTGTGCCACAAGCTAACTCTAAAATATTTTCTACTACTCCGACTTGATGTAATTCCCTTTTGAGAACAGCAACTTCGTTAAACCAAGCCTGATTGATTTCTGTGCCACGGTCGTAGCGTCCAATTCGATAGAACCACTCATCATATTCGTTTGCTCTAGCGCGATAGTATTCAATTTGTTCTTGAATGATATTTGTCATCCTAAGCTTCCTTCTATGGTTGAAGTGATACCATTTCACTAAACTCTCGATACAAATCCATCCCTTGGTCTTCCTTGTCCTCCTTGTCTTCCTTGTCTTTTTAGTTGCCAAGCATATCAAATTTATATTGAATTGGTATGAGTTGGCGATCGCTTTTTTCATCACTGCGATAATTGCGCAATTTATTTGTAGAGAGAAACATACTGTATGAAAACCTGCTTCACATAAGCAGTGAATATAGTCTTCAAGCTTCGCCGGATAATCCGCACTAAGTTTTTCTCAAAAAGTACGATAAATTTATAAACTTATAGTATTATAATCCAAATAATTTCGTAGATAGTAAGCAAAAGTATGATTGTCTGGATTCTTAGGCGATCGCAGTCCTAAGTTCAGTGCATCAGGCAAAGATGGGAAATGGCTTTCTTTTAGGCAGAAACAAAAGAGTCTTTATGTTGAGAAAAGTTGCAAATACCAGATTAGTGAACAATTCAAACAGCTTCCTTAAAATATTCAAGTGGCAAAAAATCCGCATATTTTCCCTACTTTTTGTTGTGGGACTGAGTTTGAGTTTAGCTGTTTCTGCCTGTTCTTCTTCAAGCATAGAGGGGAGTACACAGACAGCACAGACACCCAACAAGAGTTCACCAACCACAAATAGTGTGGTACGCATTGGTTATCAAAAAGCTGGTACTGTTCTCAGTCTGCTAAAAGCAAAAGGTAACCTGGAAAAAACCTTAACAGTTTCTGGTTTTTCTGTGAAGTGGACGGAATTTCCATCGGGTCCCCCAATACTGGAAGCTATGAATGCTGGGAGTATTGACTTTGCCTACACCGGAGAAGCACCGCCCATATTTGCTCAAGCTGCAGGTACTCCCTTAGTTTACGTTGCTTATGACCCCTGGAGTCCTAAGGCGGAAGCCATCCTCGTACCTAAAAATTCACCTTTGAAAACAGTGGCTGACCTCAAAGGAAAAAAGGTCGCTTTTGCCAAAGGTTCAAACACTAACTACTTGGTAGTAAACGCATTGGCAAAGGCAGGGTTAGCCTATAGCGACATCAAACCAACCTTTCTGCAACCTGCTGATGCTCGCGCTGCCTTTGAGGGCGGAAACATTGATGCCTGGGCAATTTGGGACCCATACTTATCTGTAGCAGAGAAAGCACTCGCACCACGCACTCTCACTGATGCCACAGGACTCGCTCCCAATCGTGGCTATTATCTTTCTGCCAAATCTTTTGTCCAAAGTCATCCTGATACCTTGAAAACGGTTTTGGCAGAAGTCAAAAAAACCAGCGACTGGGCGAAACAAAATCCCTCTGAAGTCGCTAAATTTCTCTCTCCAGCTTTGGGAATCGATATTCCCGCATTGGAAGCTGCGGAACACAGGCGCGATTATGGTGTGCTTCCCATCACAGATGAAGTGATTGCTGGACAACAACAAATTGCCGATGCTTTTTACAAAATCAAACTCTTACCAAAACAAGTTAATGTTAAGGAAATCGTTTGGCAAGCTAATTAAGTAAAAACGTGTTGCTTTATTCCTCGCTGTCTGCTCACTTTGCAACTGATTCCGATAAAAATTAAGTAATCAGTTGCTCAACACAGCTTATGCTCAACAGCCGAAGAAAACTGCTGCAAACACTTTTTCAACTGGAACCTGGAAAGCCAGCAATTGCCAAAGGATTACGTGCAGCAATTGCCACAGTGATACCCATTGCCCTCGTGGAATACACTGGCTGGACGAGCTTAACTTGGACAGCTCTAGGAGGGTTCGAGACGAGTATTGCAGATGTTGGCGGACTTTATCGCACAAAAGCTATGAGCATGGGCTTGGTAGCCTTTGGTGGTGCTATCTCGATGTTTGTAGGGACATTGGCAGGTAGATCGCTGTTCTGGGGAGTGTTACTTGCACTCCTCTGGACATTTGGCTGTGGTCTGGCAAGTATATATGGGAACGCAATTTCTACTGCATCTACCCTTGTGGCGGCAATATTCTTGATTGCCCTCGGCATCCATGGTGACTTAGCAACCGCACTCCAGCGCGCTGGAATATTCTTGATCGGTGGAATATTTGCCATGTTTTTAGCTTTAGTCTTGTGGCCTTTGCGACCCTACAATCCAGTTCGGAAAGCTGTGGGGGAATCCTATCAGCGACTTTCAGAGTTAATGAAATCAGCATTTGTTCTGGCTTCAAGAACAACGGAAAGCGAAAATGCTTGGAACCTCTCCCTCAGTCAGAAACGCATCTTGGTAAGAGAAGCATTAGCAACGGCTCGTTCTGCTATTTCGAAAACGCGGGCAACTAGGCAGGGCATAAGTCCACTTGGTCAGAGATTGTTAGCACTCACTGAAATAGCCGACCAACTTTTTATCTTAACGGCTGCATTATCTGAAGTTTTAGAGAGCCATAGGTCTGGTCAACCTTGGGAGCAATTTCGCGTATATATTCAGCATATCATCGATCAACTTTCTAAAAATTGCCAAACTTTGGCAGTCGTTATCTCTAACAATCAAAAACCCTCGATCAATCTTTGTGAGTTAGACCAGGCGCTCAATCAACTTAAAGGGGAACTGAAAAAGCTCAAACAGGCAACAAGTGAACAGCAAGCAGATTACAATACTTTGCTTGTCATAAGTTATACAATTAGAAATTTTGACAAGTTAGGTCAATACATGCACGCCGCTGCTGACATTACAGAAGGTTGTTGCGATCGCCAAAACCAAAGACACTCCCAAAGCACTGAAACTCCACTGGAGTGGAAGCAAAGCCCACCAGTTTTAGATGTACTCAGGGATAATCTCACTCTCAACTCAGCAGTGTTTCGTCATGCCTTGCGCTTGGCAGTGACGACTGCGGTGGCGGTGGCGATTTACTCTATTCTTGGACTTAGAGAAGGGTACTGGGTCACCCTAACAGTGGTCGTGATTCTCAAGCCTGACTTCGGAACAACATTCCAGCGCGGTTTGCAGCGGGTAATTGGCACTGTTGTTGGTGGAATTTTAGCAGCAATTCTGGCAGCAATGATTCATAGCCCTCTAATCATGGCCTTTTTGCTTTTTCCCCTTACAGTTGTCTCACTTGCTCTACAGCCAATCAATTACGGACTTTTCGTCTTTTTTCTCACGCCACAGGTCATACTGATGGACAACATTCTGCATCCAGGACACTGGTTGCTTGCTATTGACCGAATTGAAAATACTGCGATCGGTGGAGCCATGGCACTGATTGGGGGTTATCTGCTCTGGCCAAGTCGAGAACACCAGCGGCTTACCCGGCAGCTTGCTACAACTATTGATGCAAACCGTCTTTACTTTCAGGTTGTTCTGACCAAGTATTTGGGTCGCGAGTCAGAGGGAAAGTCTATCCGCAAAGCTCTCCAAAAAGCGAGATTAGAAAATACGAATGCTGAAGCTTCTTTCCAACGGCTTCTGAGTGATCCCCATAAGCAACAAAGTAACTTTGAACCGTTGATTGCATTACTCTTCAGCATACACCAGTTTAATTACGCAGTAACAACCCTAGCAACCCATTTGAATGAATGGAGCGGTCATCAACAACTGCCCGGTCTTGAAAAGTTCGCACAACAGATCGAAGATCTGATGGCAGATCTGACTAACTCTGTTCGTATGCAAGTTCCCCCACAAATCCTGCCAGGATTGGAACAGACACAGCATGAAATAGCCGATTGGTTACAGGAACTACACACAGTCCGTATGGAAGAGTTAGTCACTAACCAAGATAGTACACCTACTAAGGAGGCAGTACTCGATTACACTCTTGTCAATATAGAAGTTGAAAGAATTACCCACATTGTCACAATTATGCACTCAGCAATTTCCCGCATGTATGGCGAGGAAATAGAAGCATAAGTTGGTAAATCTAACTTTATCCAGATGCAGCTTTGCACCTCATCAATTTACACTGCCTCTAACTAAACTACCCGCACATGAGCGATACTCCTAACTCACCCATAACCCGCAAGTCTAGTAAAACAGAGCACACCTTATTGCTTCCTGAACGGCAGATTCACTACACGGCACTTGCTGAGTGGCAAACTTTGTTTGAAGAGGAAAAACCTATTGCCGAAATGTTCTGTGTAGCTTATTTAGCCGAGGTTGAAGATGCTTCGTCACGACCAATCACTTTCGTCTTCAATGGTGGACCAGGCGCGGCTTCTGCTTATTTGCACATGGGAGCATTGGGTCCGAAACGTATCTATTTCGGAGCTAACGGTACCTTGCCCAAACCTCCAGTGCGGGTGGTGGACAATCTCGAAAGTTGGCTAAGCTTTACGGATTTAGTATTCATTGATCCGATTGGCACAGGCTTTAGCCGCAGTTTACCTCAAAACAAAGACGCTCAGGATAAACAGAGTAGCGAGAAAGCCAATCCAAAGGAAGCAGACAAACCCAAAGAGACAGAATTTTGGGAAGTTGAGCGAGACTTAAAAGCACTAGGGGAGTTTATCCAACGATTTCTCTCTCACAAGAAGCGGTGGCTGTCCCCCATATTTATTGCGGGGGAAAGTTACGGTGGCTTTCGGGTTGCTAGGTTAGCCCGGAGGCTGCAGCAGGAATTTGGAGTTGGTCTTTCTGGTGCAATTCTCATCTCTCCTGCTTTGGAATTCAGTTTGCTGGGTGGTAGCGATTACAACATCACAGCTTGGGTAACCTTGATTCCTTCCTTGGCAGCTGCAGCCGCTTATCACGGTCGTGCCCAGTGGGCAGGGAAAGCAGGAGATTTGCAAGCTCACATAGATGCTGCAGAACAATTTGCCCGCAAAACCCTGATCCCACTTCTGGCGATGGGAGATACTATGACACCCGATGAGCGTCAGACTGCTTATCAGCAGATGGCAGGGTTGATTGGTTTGCCCGTGACACTTATTGAAAGACAAGCAGGACGAATCAGCATTGACGTCTTTGCCAGGGAACTGCTACGAGACCAACAGCGGATTGTCGGATTGTATGATGCTTCGATAACGGCTATTGATCCTTTTCCAGATCGCGTGACATATGAAGGCATTGATCCCACTTTAGATGGGCTAGATCGCCTGTTTACGGGAGCCATCAACAGTCATTTGCGGGATACATTAGGCGTTGAGACTGACTTGTCTTACCATCTCTTAAATTTAGAAACATTCAAAGCCTGGAAATTTGAGCTTAAGGGCGAACTTAAGCAGGGATTTCTGGGAGCAGTGGATGATTTACGTGTGGGGATGACTTTGAACCCACACATGCAGGTGTACATTACCCATGGATTGTTTGATCTAGTCACGCCCTATTTTGCCTCCAATCATCTAGCGGATCTCATGAAGTTAAATCCAGAGATTCGCCCCAATCTCACTCTGAAACATTTTCCTGGAGGGCATATGTTCTACACGTGGGATGAATCGCGCTCTTCATGGTTAGCTCAGATGAAAGCTTTCTACCAAAACGCAACAGCATAAATCTAAGTTAGTATTAGATGTCAAAAGATTGGCATAATACTCTTATGCAATCGATAGAAACATTTCAGACTAGGCGGTTAATAGCTGAACGCCTGAGTGCTAAACATCTCAGTGACTTTTGCCGTATGCATGAAGACCCCAAAGTTATGGCAACTTTGACGACTCATGGTGGCATCATCTCTAACGAAGAAACACGGCAAATGTTGCAAAATAATTTGGGGCATTGGGAACGTTACGGATTCGGGCTATGGGTATTTCGAGATAAACACAAGGATCAGTTTGTTGGTCGCAGTGGACTACGAAACACTTATGTGAGTGGAAATAAAGAAGTAGAGTTAGCCTATGCTCTCATGTCGGAATTTTGGGGCAAAGGGTTGGCAACAGAGATGGGTGAGGCAGTTCTGAAGTTAGGTTTTGAGCAACTTGGTTTAAAAAATGTAGTTTGCTTTACCTTGACAACCAACCTTGCGTCACAACGGGTGATCGAGAAGTTGGGATTTCAATACGAAAGAGAAATTATTCATGTAGGTTTACCCTATGTCTTTTATCGAATGAAAGCTTCCCAATTCACCCCCAAGGACTAAAGGCAAATGTCCATCTACGATTCCATTGGTCGAGGATATACAGAAACTCGTATTCCTGACCAACGTATTGTTAAGGCGTTAGTTGACTTCGTCTTTTGCCGTGGCTGATACCAGTGTAATTGAGCAAGGAGTGAATTCTCTAGCAGCAGATTTGAGTAATGGTCAATGGGATGCAAAATATGGAGAGATCCGCAAGTTGACAGAAATTGATCTGGGTTATCGTTTGGTGCGCGCGACAGTTGATTGAATTTTCCATCACCTTTCTGTAAATCATTGTCTATCAACTGTATCTATACACAGAATGCTGGATGGAGCAAATCTGTGAGAGTTTACTGGAAGCTGATTATTTTTGAGGTTTTATTAGAAATTCTACTGGAGTTAGCACCTGGTAGTTTAGATACTTTAGCAACTATTGCTGAGTACTTGTTGGAGTCATCTCGGGAAGCTGGTAGAACAACAATTGTTTTGCTGAGCCAGACAATTACTCACATAAACGATGTTTCTCGAACCAGCTCTGCCCCGACTCCATGTCTGTATACGACTCCTCGGTTGGTATAGCCCAGATAAGCTCGAAAATCTAAAAGAATTTCAACGCTTCATTATGTCTTAATTGGTCGCAAGAAATTATCAAAAGCATAGTCGCCAATTTGATTCCCCAGAGCCCCTCCTTGAACATCTGCTGTACGAGTGTGAATACCGCCCCAAACTCTCGCATTCCCCACTTCTTTAGCAATTTCAGAAAAACTTGAATAGCTGCGTGTTACACCAACATTTGGTGGAGAGGTCAAACTGACTTTTACCTTGTCATCACCAAAAAAGCGTTGTAATACTCGTTTCGGTGCATCAGATGATACACAGTGTCCAGAAATGTAGTCTGGGTGAGCTGGTGTGATTAGCAATGGTTCCCAGTTTGGATCGGCAGATATTGCAGGGTTGCCAATAGCATTGGCATTGCGGATTGCAGTCACTGGACGCCAGAGATTATATTTGTACTTCACTGCATATCCTGCTACATAAGCATCTGAACCAGCTATGTTTAGAAGAGCGAAGAGTCGTGCATTATCAGTAATGCTATTGCCTCTTGCAGTCGCCGCTGCTCTTGCCACTTCATTCCAAATCACTGGAGTGGAAGCAGTCCAGAAAATTGCTGTTGCCGTTTGATCGGCGCTTCGGGTTGTACTGTTTTTCGCCCCAATACTTTTGACTTCGTTCAAATCTTTGATGTATGTGGCGCTGTTAACCGCTGGCGGATCTGGAATTTTGAACTGGTTGAGACTTTTGAATGTGAATGGCGTAACTTTACCCCAGTGCGGTGCTAGTGCGGTGGCAAATTTGGGCGGCGTTGGTTGCCAAACCCCAACACCAGTTCCAGGCTTGTAGTCCACTTTTGCATCTGACCCGTCTTGACTACGTAACGCAACCAGTTTTTCTGCAATCTGCTTACCAATATTGATCCCGTCTGTTTTCGCCTGTCCTTCTGGGATTTTCTCAAGTGTTGCTGCTAATGCTTTGTCGATATCTGCTTGCTGTGATGGATAAAGGCGTGTCAGGACACCATGACCAGCTGCCGCCGCCGCTGCTTCAATTGATGCACCTGCAGGTGCTTTAATGTCCACAGCATAAGTGGTGTATCGACGATCTATAGCATTCACAGCGTCAAAGATTGCTGCGTGCGTAATTGCTAATGCTCGATATTGGGATGTCGATGGCGCTGAAGCCGCTTGCGTAACTTTTATAGCTGTTTGATTCCAATCAAGGACGACGTTACTAGCGTTAGGAGCTTGTACTTTGGGAGTCTGAGCTAGAGTTGTTGCTGAATTGTAAAATAAGCTTGGTATGGCTAATACAACGAGCACAGCTGCCAAAGTGAACAAAACAAAACGCTTAACAACTTGCCAACTTGTTCCTGCACTGTAATTCACAAAAATACACCTTAATTGCAGTCGAAATACCGTAGATTTTGACTAGGGTTGAGGACTGCTGTCAAGTTCGCCATGTAACATTTTTTTAATGTTGCCGATTATTGATTCAGCTCCAACATCACTTAACACTGCATCATAGGCTACTGTGAACTGATCTCAGGGAAAAGCTTCTCTAAAATCTGATATCCTCCTGTAAGTAAAATGTGAGGCTGCACTGATTGCGGTGCACCTTTACGTATTTCGGGTTTTAACGGTAATTTATCAGTTTCAACAATCGTTACCGATTCAAAGCGATCAGCAAGGACGCGCGCACTCAGCATTCCAGCAATGCTACCCCCAATCACAACAGCATTCTTGAGCCTCATACTTAACAGTTGCACTTTTACTAGTATGTTTATTTAAACTTAGCAAATATCAAATGTAATTTTAATTTAAATAAAACTCTTCTTAAGTCTAAAATAGAATAAATGTAGTCATACTATAAAATAAATGCAAAAAATTACTATTGTCATAAAATATGACGTCTACTCCACCAAACCATTAATTTAAAAAGCTTGTATTTACATTTTAGATCTGAAGTGTAATTAGGAAACAAGACTAAAATTAGTAAATAACATCAATAAATATAAGAAATAAACCTATGACAATTCTCCAAGCAAAAAACCTATCTTTGGGAGATGTTCATCGTCTTTTTGGCTTTCAAAGGCAATACAATAGCTCTTTTACAAACTTATTATCTCTAGAACCTTTAACTGAGTTTGAAAAACAGGAATTAGTACAAATTGGGAATGATTTTGATAACTACTTAATAGAAGGAAAAGTTTCAGAAGTACTCATCAATTTTCTAACAATCTTCCCATTAATGAGATTGGCTGGATTTTACCGCTTTCCTATTAAAATTTCACTAGAAGAAAATATTGCCGATATTCTTGTTGAAGACGAGGATAAAAGAATCACTGGTAGGATGGATATTCTTGCTATTAACAAGTCTAATCGAACGCCAGATTATCCCTATTTTTGGGTATTAGTAATTGAATCTAAAAATAGTAGTATTGACATCTCAGAAGGTTTACCGCAGTTACTTACTTATGCTTATGAAAATCTCAAATCTCAGAAATCAGTTTGGGGGTTGGTGACAAATGGACGTAGTTATCAGTTTGTCTATATCCTTCAAGGAAATCCCCCAACCTATCAATTAATGCCAGAATTAAATTTAATGGAAACTCAGCGAGCAGTTCAGTTACTACAGGTTCTCAAGGCAATTTGCCAGATGTGAAATTTTGAAATACTTAATACCTAATCCTTGGGTCTACATAGGCATTTAAAATATCAATTACAATACTGGCAAAAACAACGATAGCACCAAAAAACACTAACACCCCCTGCACTGTTGGATAATCTCGCAAGGAAATTGCTTCATACAGCTTATTTGCCAATCCAGGCCAAGAAAAGGTAACCTCAGTCAAAATTGCGCCTCCCAACAGAGAAGCAAAGGTCAAGCCTAAAACTGTAATTACCGGAATCAAAGCATTTTTTAAAGCGTGGGAAATCAAAATTTTTCTCTCAGGAATGCCTCTTGCTCTCGCTGCTTCTACGTAATCTGCTCGTAGAGTTTGCTTTAGATTCACACGTACTATTCGCTCAAAAATACCACTGAGTAACACTCCCAAAGTGATGCTAGGCAGAGCAAGATGATGTAATGCAGTAAAAAACTGATTGAAGTTGCCACTTAAGAGACTATCAATTGTATACAGACCTGTGATCCCAGTAGGAGCAGGCAAGGTTGAAGGAAAGCGCGTTCCTAGGGGAAACCAACCTAGCTGGACTGAGAAAATCAGTTGCAGAATCATCCCCATCCAAAACATGGGCAGTGAGTAAGTAATAATGCCAAATAATCGGCCACCAGCATCAACAAAAGTTCCAGGACGAGAAGCAGAAAGAGTACCAATCCCAATCCCAACAATCAGAGCGATCGCCATACTGCAAACTGCTAACTCTACTGTCGCTGGAAAATATTGCCCAATGATTTCCCAAACCGATTGTCCTCGACTCGTCAAGGATGTTCCTAAATCGAGGCGCAGTAATTGACCTAGATAATTCAAGTACTGTAACCACAAGGGAAGGTCCAAACCCAGTTGTTTTCGCAATTGTTGTTTAGCACTTTCTGGCGCATGTCCACCAAGAATGGCATCAGCAGGATCTCCCGGAGTTGCACGCAGCAAGAGAAACACGATGGTGGTAATTGTCCCCAACATCAGTGGTGCGAGAAGTAAACGAGTAATGATGTAGTACTGTAGGGCTTTGGAACGGGACATAGGGGAGATAGGGGAAGGGAGACAAGGGAGACAAGGGAGACAAGGAAGACAAGGGAGACAAGGAAGACAAGGAAGACAAGGAAGACAAGGAAGACAAGGGAGATAGGGGAAGGGAGATAAGGGAAGGGGGACACAGGAGTAGGAATTACCAATTATGATTTCCCATTCCCCACTCCCTACTTCTTAATCGTCTTATAAATCAAATTTTGCGTAGGGTCTAATTTTACGCCGCTGATTCCTTTTTGGGCAAAGACAAAATCTTTGTTTTGCCATAAGGGAACATAGGGGACATCTGTAGCTACTTGAGCTTGAATCTCGGCAAAAATCTTGTTACGTGCTTCTGGGTTTTGCTCTTTTCGTTGTTGAGCAATCAGTTGATTCATGCGATCGCTATAGTAGAATGACCCCTGAGTTTTGCTGCCTCCATCTTGGCATCCTTGTGAGACTGATCCTTTTTGACAATCCAAAAATGGCTGAATGTAATTGTCTGCATCTAGAAAGTCTGGATACCAGTCAAGCAGAATTGCTGGATAAAGACCGTTAGGCATTTCTTTAAACAGGGTGGAAGAGTCTACAGGACTGGTTTCAAATTGCAGTATTCCATCCATTTTTTGAGCAGCATATGCTTTTAGGGTCTGTGCTGACAAGCTACGAGTTGGAGAAGTAGCAGGGTACCAAATTTGTACTTGTGCTGGGTTCGTTTTGGAAAAACCTGCGGAAGTTAGTAGTTGTTTCGCTTTATCAACATTACCATCGCCGTATTTTCCTTTAAAAACAGGTTGGAAAACACTAAAGGTATTGGGAACCATACTATAAAGCGGTTCAGCTTGACCATAGAAGACTCGCTCCATCATGAGTGGACGGTCAACTAGAGCCGCTATTGCTTGTCGAACCTCTGGTTTATCTAAAGGCTTTTGATTCAAGTTTAAAGCCAAATAACTCACTACACTACTCTGAGCAGTAATAGCTTGCCAAGAGCCGCTTTTGGCACTTTTCTCTAAGCTACGAATTTGATCAGGTTCCATAGACAGATAAGCGACATCCACTGCACCTGTACGAAAAGTGTTAAACAAATTAGCTGCATTACTGAGAATTTGTAAATTGATACCTTTGTTAGCTGGTTTTTTTCCCCAATACTTATCAAATACATCAAAGCGGACAAAATCAGGACCAAAGGCTGCTAACTTGTAAGGACCAGTACCTACAAAAATATTCGGCTTAAATTTGCTTGCACCAATTTCATAAGCCTTAGGTGAAACTGGACAAACACCACTGAATGCTAGTAGCGAGGGAAATGCCGCAAATGGTTTTTTGAGCTTAATTTTTAGCTCATACTCGTTTGTGGCTTTGACTGAATCTACTATATCTGCTAGTAAGAATGACGGTTTACCGCCGTTTTTGATGAAGCGTTCAAGGCTAAATGTCATCGCTGCAGCATTGAAGGGGGTTCCATCGTGAAACACCACACCTCGATGTAGAGGAATAGTGTAGGTTAAACCATCTTGACTCACTTTTGGTAACGCTGTAGCTAGTTGGGGTTTAATTTCAGTGCTGCCTGGTTCGTAGGTGTAGAGGCGATCGCTCATGTTATAAACTAAGCCAAGTGACTGTATTTCATAGGCATCTGCTGGATCAAGAGTCCGTGGTCTCAGCGTCGTACCTATAGTAATGCGACCATTGCCTGCTAGGTTATTTGATGTAGTTGTTTGTTGATGTGTGCTACAACTAATGACCAAGAACAAACATAAACAAAACAATGAAAGAAATTTTGTAATTAGACCCCACCGTTTTATAGAAGCGGAAAACCAGCTCATAGCTTTGAAGTATTAAACAAGAGTGAGTGGTCAGATATTTTACTATATCAGTGGTGAATCGCTGGCTTTAATTGAAGAAAATTCAGGCATCAGAATTCATTCCAACTGAGTAAGTTTAATTTTCTTGAATAACTGAAAAGTTTTTATTTAGTTAAGAATACAAATATTGAGTAAATCTGTTTTAAATTCATAATTATCCAGGGCATAAGATCGTTAAGTTTTGTGAACAGCAGATCAACAGCGTAATAGCGGGACAAAGAGCGTGAAGTACTTCTTTCTATCTGAGGGTTGGACCGTTGGCAGAGTCTGGGCATCTGATGGACTTTGGCAGATAACAGCATGGCGACGCCAACCAGAAATTCAGCAAATGAACATTTCTCTAGTAGAGCATGGCGAAGTGCTATGGCTTTATCGGGTTGAGGATGCAGTTGTGACTGTTGAAGTGAAGCCAAAAGAAGTTTCCACTGGGGCTTCTGGTCAGGCGATTGGTCAAGTCGTACTCAGACGTTTGATGAGTGCTGAACAGGTCATCGAACGTTTGGGAAGTGCTGAGGCTAGATGTCAACTGCAAAATATTCAACCAGTAGTACAGTAGTCTTCTGAAGTGTTGGGTAGTATTCATAAAACCCAGTGCTGTATGAAAGTTGGCTGTTAACTGGAACTTAGTCAACAGTTAACAGTCAACCCCCAATCTCCCATGAAATGAGGGGATAAGTTTAATCATTATTGCTACTCTTATACGTAAACGCTCCTGTTTCCACGCTTGCAAACAGCTCCATCAATAGTTACACTTTTTAAAACATTCTCATTTTTGCCAAGCTCCTCACGATGTCTAAATTTACTAGACAATGTTGGGAAAAGCTTGATTGGCAATAACAAAAACATACATAAAAGTCAACAGTAGTTTACGCTGCTGGTGACCTTTGGTAAGAAAATTAGTTTGTAAACACAAATCATCGAGGAGGAGCGTAGTCGATGGGACTACCCTGGTACCGAGTACACACAGTCGTTCTGAATGATCCAGGGCGATTGATTTCTGTACACTTGATGCACACAGCCTTGGTAGCAGGCTGGGCTGGTTCGATGGCTTTGTACGAACTCGCTATTTATGACCCCAGCGATCCAGTACTCAACCCGATGTGGCGTCAAGGAATGTTTGTGCTACCTTTCATGGCACGCTTAGGCGTCACTCAATCTTGGGGTGGTTGGAACGTCACTGGCGGACCAGCAACCGATCCTGGTTTCTGGTCATTTGAAGGTGTTGCAGCTGCTCACATTGTTCTTTCTGGGTTGTTGTTCCTAGCTGCTGTTTGGCACTGGGTTTACTGGGACTTGGAACTGTTCCAAGACCCACGCACTGGCGAACCCGCCCTTGATTTACCAAAAATGTTTGGTATTCACTTGTTCTTGTCTGGTTTACTTTGCTTCGGTTTTGGTGCTTTCCACCTTACCGGACTCTTTGGACCAGGAATGTGGGTTTCTGACGCTTACGGTTTAACTGGTCACATAGAACCCGTTGCACCTGAGTGGGGACCAGCAGGCTTCAACCCATTTAATCCAGGTGGTGTCGTAGCTCACCATATCGCTGCTGGTATTGTTGGCATTATCGCTGGTTTATTCCACCTATCAGTCAGACCCCCTGAACGGCTTTACAAAGCCCTGCGGATGGGTAACATTGAAACTGTACTCTCAAGCAGTATTGCTGCCGTATTCTTTGCCGCCTTCGTAGTGGCTGGAACGATGTGGTACGGTAACGCTACAACTCCAATTGAACTTTTTGGTCCAACTCGTTATCAGTGGGATCAAGGTTACTTCAAGCAGGAAATTGATCGTCGCGTGCAAGCTAGCCTTGCCGAAGGTGCAACCCTTTCTGAAGCTTGGTCTCAAATTCCTGAAAAGCTTGCCTTCTACGATTACGTTGGCAATAGCCCCGCTAAAGGTGGTTTGTTCCGGGTTGGTCCCATGAACAACACCAATGGCGTTGCTTTATCTTGGCTGGGTCACCCAGTATTTAAAGATGCTGAAGGTCGAGATTTGACTGTCCGTCGTCTCCCTAACTTCTTTGAAACATTCCCAGTCGTTTTGACCGATAGCGATGGTATTGTTCGTGCTGACATTCCTTTCCGTCGGGCAGAATCCAAGTACAGCTTTGAGCAAGCTGGCGTAACTGCAGAATTCTACGGTGGCGATCTCAATGGTCAGAAATTTACAGATCCCGTAGAAGTGAAGAAGTATGCTCGTCAAGCACAGCTTGGTGAACCCTTCTCATTTGATGGTGGTCAAAGTACCGGAATCAAGCCAGATGGTGTATTCCGTACCAGTCCTAGAGGCTGGTTCACCTTTGGGCATGCTGTATTTGCTTTATTGTTCTTCTTTGGTCACATCTGGCATGGTTCTCGGACACTTTACCGAGATGTATTTGCTGGTATCGATCCAGACTTGGAAGAACAAGTCGAATTCGGTGTCTTCCAGAAAGTGGGTGACCTAACCACGAGGAAGAAAGAAGTTGCCTAAGGGAATTTGTTAGATGTTAGTTGTTAAAAATTACTGCTAACTGTTGTAGGGGTGAACAAATGTTCGCCCCTACTAACCAATAACAATCCTTGATGGTTATTCTTCTCCACACCCTGTTAGACTATGTATTACGGGTCAGATAGCTGGGAACTTGTGATATGGAAAGTGTTGCATACATTTTGATTTTGACTCTGGCGATCGGCACTCTTTTCTTTGCGATCGCATTTCGTGAACCGCCCCGCATTGAGAAGAAAGACGAATAGTAGCAAACTGTTTTCTGTTTGCTATTAAGCTTTTGATAGCTCATGGTTTAATGTATTTAACCGCTGTTATTATGCTTGGTAACAGCGGTTATTGTACTTGTTGACATCAACAAAGTTAACTGAATGAACAAGATTAACCCATGGCTAATGAGTAGTGACTAATGACTAAATATTTGATATAATTTCCGTTCTGGAAGATAATAGCTGTCCAGATCTGTTTTTGTGCGCTAGGATGAGAAAGGATGTAAGTGTGGATTGCCAATCAGGTGCTTTTGCATATACATCGCTAGGAGGCAAAAACTTTACGGAGAATAAAACCAGGAAACAACCAGCATGGTCAATCAGAAATTAACCGCTACTGTAACCGCTACTGAAATTGGATTTACTCACGACGATTTCGCTGCTTTACTTGACAAGTACGATTATCACTTTAGCCCAGGCGATATTGTACCAGGTACAGTTTTCAGTATAGAGCCACGCGGCGCTCTGATTGACATAGGTGCTAAAACAGCAGCCTACATACCTATACAAGAAATGTCTATCAACCGGGTGGATAGCCCGGATGAAGTTCTACAATCGAACGAAACGCGGGAATTTTTCATTCTTACAGATGAAAATGAAGATGGTCAGCTGACACTTTCCATTCGTCGTATTGAATATATGCGAGCTTGGGAAAGAGTTCGGCAGCTGCAAGCAGAAGATGCAACAGTTCGTTCTGGGGTGTTTGCTACCAATCGTGGTGGTGCTTTAGTGCGTATTGAGGGATTGCGGGGCTTTATACCTGGTTCCCACATTAGCACTCGCAAACCAAAAGAAGAACTGGTAGGTGAAGAACTACCATTAAAGTTCTTAGAAGTAGACGAAGAACGCAACCGCCTTGTTCTCTCTCACCGTCGTGCACTTGTTGAGCGGAAGATGAACCGCTTAGAGGTTGGTGAAGTCGTTATCGGCACAGTACGTGGCATTAAGCCTTATGGTGCCTTTATTGACATAGGTGGCGTTAGTGGCCTACTTCACATCTCTGAAATTTCCCACGAGCATATTGATACACCTCACAGTGTATTCAATGTCAATGATGAAGTAAAAGTGATGATCATTGACTTAGACGCAGAACGAGGACGTATTTCTCTGTCTACCAAACAGCTAGAGCCTGAACCAGGTGACATGATCAAAAACCGTGATCTGGTATACGATAAAGCAGAGGAAATGGCCGCTAAGTATCGTGAACAGTTACTAGCTAAGCAGCAAGGTGCTACCACAGAATCGACAGATGGAGAAGCTGTTGCAACTGAGGCAATTGATGATATACCTCCAGCCGTTGAAGAAGATATTCCAGCAGCGGTTGAAGAAGATATTCCAGCAGCGATTGAAGAAGATATTCCAGCAGCGGTTGAAGAAGATATTCCAGCAGCGATTGAAGAAGATATTCCAGTAGCTATTGAAGAGTAACACTTCCGCAATTGTACTTTTTTACAAAAAATCAGCGAAATTAAATTTCAAAGAAGAGGGAATTTCCCTCTTTCTTTTTTTACATATTCTTTCTGTAAGAATCGATTATTAAATAAATCTATAAATTTAATTAACATTTAGGAAGTCTTCAAGACTCAGTTGAATTCTTTTTTAGGAATTATTAAACTATAAATTAAATTCCCTTTTAGTAATTATCAAATAAATCTAGCAATCATTAATTATTAGTATGAAATAAGAATCTGGGTTTCTTGAAGAAACATGGATTCTGAAAATTTTCTTTTTCCCAAATCCTACACGGATTGCTATCTATAAATTGAAATCAAATCTAGAGAGAATGCAAGAAATCACGCTATATCAAAAGCAAGTTGGATAAAGCCAATAATGTTTTACTTGAAACGACTTCAGGAACATCAAAAAATATTCCAAAGATCTAAATTTTGGCTAGGAATATTTATTGTTGTTTTATTGTGCATCATCCTAATTTCCATTCCACCAACCTTGTCACAACAACCTGTAGTTCTCAATTTGTTGATGACTGCTCCTGATGCTCAACCGTGGAAACAATTCTTAATTAAAGACTTTGAAGAGAAAAATCCAGGTATTCGCATCAATCTGATTGAAGGACCAAATGCTACTAATTTGCTTGAAGACCTTTATACATCCGCATTTATCTTGGGTGATTCTCCCTATGACTTGATCAATATGGATGTCATCTGGACACCTAAATTTGCTGCCGCAGGGTGGTTACTTGACCTGAGCGATCGCATGACACAACAAGAATTAGCAGCATTTTCACCCAAAGATGTAGAGGGAGGACGTGTTGGGGGGAAATTATATCGAATTCCGATGCGTAGCGATGTAGGAGTCCTCTACTCTCGAAAAGATTTGCTAAAACAAGCAGGATTTCAGCCGCCAGAAACTTTTAGCGACTTACTTAAAATTTCTCTAGCTTTGCAACAACAACGGAAGGTGAATTGGGGTTACGTTTGGCAGGGTCGGCAATATGAAGGATTAGCCGCCATGTTTGTTGAAGTCCTAGAAGGTTTTGGGGGATTTTGGGTGAATCCCAACACTCTAGAAGTTGGACTAGATAGACCAGAAACATTACAAGCGATCGCTTTTCTCAAAGAAACGGTCGCAAAAGGAATTTCTCCTCCCGGAGTCACGACATATATAGAGGAAGATACAAGACGTTTCTTTCAAAGTGGTCAGGCTGCTTTTTTAAGAAGTTGGCCCTATGTTTGGCCTTTGGCAAACGCTGCAGATTCCCCCATTAAAGGTAAAATAGCGATTCAACCGATGGTAAGTAACGCCCTCAAAACTGGAGGATCTTGTTTAGGTGGCTGGGGTTTAGGAATTGCCAAATCTACCAAACACCCTGAGGAAGCCTGGAAGGCAATTCAATACTTTACAAGTGAACAAGCACAACGACAGTTTATTTTGAGTGCGGGTTATGTTCCTAGCCGACGCTCGTTGTTTACAGATCCAGAGATTGTTGCTAAATTCCCTTACTACCCCAAGTTATTAGAGATCGAGGATAAAGCAATTTTACGTCCGCCTATTGCTCAATACGATCAGGCATCAGATATATTGCAACGTTACTTAAGTGCTGCATTGACAAATCGTATAGCTCCAGAAAGCGCAATGAAAGCTGCAGCTGCTGAAACAAGAATGCTGTTGAAAACAAGGGGGAGTAGGGAGTAGGTGCGCTATATATGACTAATCTACAAACAATTCGTCATCGGGAACAGCAAACAGCGTGGATTTTTTTACTACCCGCTTTGCTACTGCTCTTGTTTGTGTTTGGCTACCCAATTGCTCGTGCTTTTTGGTTAAGTCTATTCACTCAAAATTTAGGAACACAACTACAACCTGTCTTTTCTGGTTTAGACAATTACCTCCGCATGGCAGGAGATGGTCGTTTCTGGCAAAGTTTTTGGACGACAATCATCTTGACAATATCAACCGTATCTCTGGAGATATTGCTAGGACTAGGTATTGCCTTAGTCTTGAACCAGCAGTTTTTTTGCAGAGGAGTCGTCCGCACAATTGCCATCTTACCTTGGGCTTTGCCTACCGCACTCATTGCTCTTGCTTGGGCGTGGATTTTTAACGACCAGTTTGGCGTTGCTAATGATATTCTCCTCCGGCTGGGTTTGATTAAAACTGGAATTAACTGGTTAGGAGAACCAACATTAGCATTGATCGCCTTGATTTTTGCGGATGTTTGGAAAACGACACCATTTGTTAGTATTTTGCTGTTAGCTGGTTTGCAATCGATTTCATCCGACTTGTATGAAGCTCATGCGATTGATGGCGCAACAAGTTGGCAAAGCTTCTACAAAATTACCCTGCCTTTACTCATGCCGCAAATCTTAATCGCTATCCTGTTTCGATTTGCTCAGGCTTTCGGAGTTTTTGATTTGGTTGCAGTGATGACCGGGGGTGGTCCTGGTGGTGCAACAGAAGTGGTATCACTATACATTTACTCTACCGTGATGCGGTACTTAGATTTTGGCTACGGATCAGCACTGGTTGTCGTCACTTTTCTTTTGTTAATTGCAGGAGTGGCGATCGCCAGTTTCTTGCTGAACAAATCTCGTCTTAGCAAAGGGAATACCTAGCAGTATGACTGTCATTCCTTCCGGCAATCTTCAAACAACAACCCCAGCTAAAAATTATGGGACAAATATCTTGCGTTGGGGAGCGATCGCATTCGTCGTGATTTTCTGCCTAGCACCAGTCATGTGGCAAGTCCTGACTTCATTTAAGGTCAATCAAGATATTGCTGCTGTCCCTACGATTTATTTTCCAGGACGAATCACCCTCAACCACTACATTGAGTTATTCAATCGTCGTCCCTTTTGGCGCTACATCTTCAATAGTGCTTTTGTCTCGATTGTTTCTACAGCTTTCTCGTTGGCGTTGGGTGCACCCGCTGCTTATGCTCTCGCACGGCTACGTCCTTGGGGTGGCAGAGTTATCCTTGCTGGGATTCTGATTGTGACCTTATTTCCTGGAATTCTATTGTTTTTGGGACTTTTAGAAATTATTCAACGACTGCACTTAGGTAACAACTACTTAAGCTTGATTATCCCATATACAGCAATTAATCTACCATTAACAATTCTCGTGTTGCGTAGCTTTTTTGAGCAATTACCAAAAGATTTAGAAGATGCAGCTCGAGTAGATGGCTACAACACCTTGCAAATGCTAGTACAAATCCTACTACCTATGACTATTCCAGCTTTAGTAACGACTGGAATTCTCACATTTATTTTTGCCTGGAATGAATTTATCTTCGCTCTCACATTTATAACCCGTGAAGAGATGAAAACAATCCCCGTTGGTGCCGCACAACTGGGAGGTGCTTCTGGCTTTGAAATTCCCTACGGTCCCATCGCTGCAGCCACCATAGTCGGCACATTACCTTTAGTTGTACTTGTTTTGTTCTTCCAGCGCAAGATTATCCAAGGTCTGAGTGCTGGAGCTGTGAAAGGATGAATCCATGGCTAAACTAGAACTCAAAAACTTAAATAAAACCTATACTCCTAAAGTTATTCCAGTTAAAGATATCAGCTTAACAGTGGATGACAATCAATTTCTCTCGTTGCTTGGTCCCAGTGGTTGTGGGAAGTCTACGACGCTGCGAATGATTGCGGGGTTGGAAGAACCTACTCACGGTCGGATATTGTTGGGCAACGAGGATATTACATTTAAGCGACCAGGCGATCGCAATATGGCGATGGTGTTTCAAAGCTATGCTCTTTATCCTCACATGACTGTGTACGAAAATCTTGCCTCTGGGCTCAAGCTGAAAAAAACACCGCATGCTGAAATTCAACACCGAGTCAAAGAAGTCTCACAACTTTTGGGATTAGAAGATTTGTTGCACCGAAAACCTGGTCAATTGTCAGGAGGACAACGACAAAGGGTTGCGGTTGGTCGTGCGTTAGTGCGTCGTGCTCAAGTTTATTTGTTAGATGAACCACTCAGCAACTTAGATGCGCTACTACGTGAACGAGTCCGCGCTGATATTAAGCAAATTTTTGCTACCCAAAAAGTTCCGGTCGTTTATGTCACTCACGACCAAACAGAAGCGATGACGCTTTCCACAAAAGTTGCTGTACTCAACAATGGCTATGTCCAGCAACTAGATTCTCCAGCACGTATATACAACCATCCAGCAAATTTATTTGTTGCAGGATTTGTAGGTAGTCCCCAAATGAATCTACTCACCCTACCATGTCAAACAAATTACGCGGTGTTGGGCGATTCTAAAATACCACTACCGGATTTCCCGACAGTACCACCACAGATTGTTCTCGGTATTCGTCCAGAAAATGTCCGTATTGCACAACCAGAGGATCAACAAACAATTCGAGGTCAAGTGTATTTGGTGGAAAACTTAGGTATGCACAATTTGGTCAGTGTACGCGTAACGGGTTCTGATGCAGCACCATTAAGCGTGCGAGCTTTGTTACCACCAGACCAAAGTTGGAGTGATGAAGAAATTACATTAGCTTTGCCACCCCAAAATGTCCATTGGTTTGATGTTCACTCAGGGGATGCACTCCATTCGACCCACTCTTATCCGGCATCTTAAGTTCTGGGTGAGCGAGTTTCAGTAGATTTTGGGTTCCTACGAAAAATATTTCACAAAAATAGCAAACGGATTTGATTCCCATCCGGAAAATGCATTTGAGCTTGTGAAGTAGATGTTAACTTTGATATCAAGTTCAGTGATTACCCACACCCCACCCTCAAATCTCTCCAATAGTAAGTAAGAGAACAGCCAAAACCGGGTGAAGATTTTTGTGGAAGTTGTGAGTAATTAAGCTGACATGATTATGATTCGTAGCCTAAAGAACCCGTAAGGAAACTTATGCTTAGCCAAGCAATGGATTTTCTGTTTACCGATAGTCTAGCTTTTGCTGTTAACGCCACCCTAGGTACAGTGGTTCGCACCAAGCTATGCAACTACTCATGGGAAGACAGAATCACAACAAATCATCAATCTGAAGAAACTAGCGATCGCCCTGATCAAGAAATTAGCGATCGCCAACCTATGGACACCAACTACTCATCAGGAGTGTAATTCTCTGATAACCTTGTCAGCCATCTATGGCTGCTTGGTTAGCCCATAAATGAACCTATATTTGTCACGATTGAGCTATTCCAACAGGACAAGAAACGTTGGTTCCCCCTAAGCCACAATATCCATTTGGGTTTTTCGCTAAGTATTGCTGATGGTAGTCTTCAGCGTAGTAAAACTCAGGAGCATCCAAGATTTCAGTTGTAATCTTCCCATAGCCTGCAGCGTTAAGAGCTTCCTGATAAGCTTCTTTTGTGGCTTCTGCTAACTTTCTTTGGTCTTCAGAATACACGTAAATTCCCGAACGATACTGAGTACCAACGTCATTTCCTTGACGCATTCCTTGGGTGGGGTCGTGGTTTTCCCAAAATACTTTCAGTAACTCCGAATAACTAATGACTTTTGGGTCAAACACGACATACACCACTTCATTGTGACCCGTCTGTCCAGTACAGACCTCTTTGTATGTGGGGTTAGGTGTTATACCTGCCGCATAACCCACTGCTGTCGTGAAAACTCCATTCAGTTGCCAGAATTTGCGTTCTGCTCCCCAAAAACACCCCATACCGAACACTGCGGTTTCCATTCCTTGGGGAAAAGGCGGCTTGAGTGGATGACCATTGACATAATGCTGGGCAGGTACTGGCATAGGCTGTGCACGTCCTGGCAAAGCCTGTTCAGGAGTGGGGAGGGTTAGTTTTTTACCAAATCCAAATAGCACCATCGATCTTAACTCTGAATTTATCTTTACCTTACTTAATATTTTAACTAAACCCGTGAAATTCCCTTACCGCAGTCTGTGTCATTAGTTTTGCTAGGTTTGCGTATTACCAAAATCATGCAGAGACGTTGTATGCAACGTCTCTCACAGCACTACTATGTACTAAACATCACGTGCTTTAAAAAAATTATAGATAGCTAGAGCAATAGCTAACACTAGTGCAATATGAATTAAACTGCCTGCAATATGAAATACTAGGCCCAAAACCCAAAAAGCAAACAGTATAACAGCGATACCCCACAGAATACTCAACATAATTATGAATTAATGTCTAATTAGAGGATCACTACTAGGGTAATTCTGTATAGCTATAAAAAATGATTTAGACACAAATTTTCACCTAAACGAGTTCTTGTGCCATTGATACACTTGAGACACAAGCGTTGACCAAAGGTAGCAGAGGACCGAGTTGCTCTTGTCCATTCACAGCTAAATCGCTATGACATAAGTAAATTTTTTCAGACACACGAGAAAGCAAATCGGCCAAAATTCTTTGTAGTCGCTGTTCTTGTTCTAACTTCTCATCTTCAGCGGTCCAGGGTTCCCCAAGGCGATATTGGAGGAAAAATGGTGCCCCGAACAAAGTGGCAGCACCGCCTTGTGACCACAATTGTGAACCAGCATCCAGCCAAAAATGCCAGGGATGAAATCGCCTACTTGAGCGGTATTGGAAGATTGTTGCTAAGGTGACAGCATTGCTTGCTGGTCCGATGGGTTGTACAGGATATGGGTTAGCTGTGATGGTACCACGTCGCAGTAGTTGTATGAATTCAGTGATACTGACGTGAAGTGAATCGCCGCCAGCGCTTCCTTTAAGTGAAGAAGGTTCAGCAGGAATTTGCTTAAGTCTAGTCTCAATTTCCCAGTAATGTTGAGCAGTTTCTAGTAATTCGCGCAGTGCTGACAACTGCTCGTAAGGAAGATTGCTGCCATTCCATAAAAAACGCTGAATTGCCCTATCTAGAAGGGAAATAGGACTAGGAATCAAACGCATCTCCTGTTGCGATCGCTGTTCCTCTATCCATTGGAGTATTTCTCCGTAGGCTGTCGTTGCCCCGTACCCAAGTCTATCCCAACGCTCAAACGCTGTTACAGGGAGCAAATTCGGTTTTTCTGGATGTGGTACAAAGCAGTAATCTGCTATCAATCCCGCACGTACTGGGTCAATATGAGAAAATGAGGCGGATCTTGCAGCAGGATCTCCCTCATCTGTTCTATCTCCTCGACTCAACACAACTAACATCTCAGCCACAGCATTCCGATTGACTAAACGTCCCAAGCCAGGATAGACCAGTGCCATCACTGTCAGTAATCCTCGGATAGTGGGCGAATGAATTAGGGGACGTTGGTCGTTGAGAGACTCTACAGGGATACCTTGCTTGGTCAGAATTTCTACTAGAGTGTAACGGGCGATCGCATCCAATCCTGGTGCAATCACTGCGACTTCATTGGGTTGCACTTGCCCATCCTTGATAGCATTAACAATCACCTCAGCCGTTTGTCTTAACAGTTGCGCACGGGAGGTGGTTTGAATTGACTGAACTGCCTCTGGTAAACTTATCGCCACGGTTGGTTCGTTGACCAATTCCAGCACTGATGTAACCAAACTATCTGCAAGACACAAAGAAGACCCATTCAAGATTTCTTGCTGGCAGTGCACTGATAACCCTTCCATGTAGTTGGGGTCTGCTCCTAGTCCCAAGCGCACTGTACCTTCTGGATTGTAGCTAAATGCTCCAACTGCACCATTTTGCAGAAGGAATTCAAACAGGTGACGCGCAACCGCAGGATAATCATGAACATCATCTGCTAATACTGCTTGATAGCGTTTGACGAGTTGCTGTTGGTAATTGGTGTTTGGCAGCAGATGCTGATGATACAGTTCCGTAATCAGCCCGTAGGTTAGCAATCCCCGCTCTAGACACCAATGACGCCAATCAAGTAGCAAAGATACCAAAAATTCTGGACCTAGAGATGAGGCATTGTCTTGAAACATTTTTGTACGACGGTTATCCTCTTCGAGGACACTGCTGTCTTGCGCTAAGGCTTTTGCTAGGATATGGCTGATTTCTTCGCTCTTAATGCCACTGTAAGCAGCCAATTGCATTAAGTCTAAGATGCGCCGCACCAAACGGTACTCATTTTGTCCTGCACGACGCAAAGTTTCTTCATCCAACTGAGAACGCCACAATTTAGTTGCCAATTCTTGCTCAGTTTCTGGACGTAGTCTTACTGGGAATTGTGCCTTCAACTTTAACGACTGAACTAGCAGTGGCCAAAATAAAACCACTTCATCTTGAAAAAAACCAAGAGGCGTCTTGCAGCGTACTGGATATTTTCCTTGAGTTTCTGCGACAATTTTATTTGTTAACTCTCGCCGATTCTCATCATTAGCACCTAAAGCTAAAACTGTCGGCTTTGTGTGATGAAGGTATAAATGCTTCGATGTGCGATCATCATTTTTTCGCCCTCGGCTTTTCGTGTGACCTAGTCTATTTTGCGACATATCACTTTGCACCCAACTACAGAACCGCTCTACCAAACGAGCCGTTTTACCACTGCGACTAGGACCGATTACCCAAAGCGAATCTGAAATCACAACCTTTTCCTTGGAGATTTGTTAAGATACTTCCTACGTTAACTTAAGCTTCCAACTCATCAAATAATGTAATGCGGAATGATTACCTACGATGAATTATTCTGTCTTTAGCCAAAAAATTTACAATGCCTTACTTAAAGCTTACAAATGGTATCTACAGACACCTGAGCGTTCTTTAGAAAAGGCTTTTCAAGCAGCCTCGGAGATTAAAGCGATCGAAGAGGAACATTTTAACGGTCAAAAAATAGGCTCTCTGTCAGCTAGTTACAGTAGCAGCGCCTTAGATTATTTTAACCTAGACCTAAAAAAACTATTAAGAATTATCCGAATGCGGCTGACAGAGTTTAAAGCGAGCCGTTATTTCTTAAATAACTCTAATCAAACAGTGTTGACTCGATATGGTATCGAGCATCTCAACCCTTCCATAGTTTTGGAAAAGCTAAGATTCATTGATGAAGTTACAGCCAAATACAATTTGGATGATGATTTGTCGATTGTCGATGATTTAAGAACCAAAGATAAAAACACAAGTAATGTAACAGATCAATCAACAGCGATTCAACTTAAATATCCAGGTTTGTTATCTAAAAAACCGAATAATCTACCCCCGAAACCACATAATAAGACGGATACAACAGGAGTCTTACCTCGTTCGATTTTTAATACCATTAGTAGGTTGCAAGAGGAATTAGATCCTAACGCTGAACAAGAAGTTATACAAAGTTTTCGCCAAACAAAAAAAAGAACAGTTATATCTGTTCGATTTCTCTTACTGCTCGTTATTGTTCCTGTTCTGGTTAATCAGTTGTCAAAACCAGTGATCATAGGACCAATCATTGACCATTTTAGAAGTTCTGGTGAGGAAATTGGATTATTCCTCAATTATGAAATGGAAGAAGAAGCCCTGTCGGAGCTAGAGAAGTTTGAGCAGAAAATTCGATTTGAACATCTCATTCAAAATAATGCACCATTATCTGTTGAGCAAATAGAAGAGCAATTAAAAGAAAAAGCTCGCGAACTGGCTGAAGAGTATCGTGTTGCTAGCACCGATGCAATTAAAAACGTTTTTGCAGATATCCTTTCTGTTGGTGCGTTTACTTTGGTGTTGGTCTTCAGCAAGAAAGAAATCGTCTTGTTAAAAGATTTCTTCGACGATATCCTCTACGGTCTGAGTGACAGTGCAAAAGCATTCATCATCATTTTGTTTACTGATATCTTTGTAGGCTTCCACTCTCCTCATGGTTGGGAAGTTCTTTTAGAAGG
>Ga0070738_10002575_pt1 | contig 27229 bp, 19 predicted proteins | sample Coa_R2_2_FD_66446 | JGI IMG/M metagenome (GOLD analysis project Ga0070738, IMG submission 66446) | Surface soil microbial communities from Centralia Pennsylvania, which are recovering from an underground coalmine fire - Coalmine... | ecosystem: Environmental > Terrestrial > Soil > Unclassified ...
TATGCCGGCATCGCAATGGAGACGCTCATGACGCTATCCGGTCAGGCCGTCGCCGGGTCCACCGACGCCGGGCTTGGCTCGCGAACCGGCGCGGCGGTACAGCGCTGCCTCGACGCGGCGCTGGCCTACCTGCATCGGGAGCAGCAGGCGGGCTCCCACTGGGCCGGCACGCTCTCCAGTTCCGCCCTGGCCACGGCTATCTGCCTGGTCGCCCTGCATGTGCTGGATCAGACGCGGTACCGTGAGCCGATCCGACATGGCCGCCGCTGGCTCTTGGCCACGCAACATGACGATGGCGGCTGGGGCGATGCCGTGGTCGATCCCTCCAACATCAACGCCACGAGCCTGGCCCTGGGCGCGCTGACCTTCACCATGGACGCCAATGGCGGCGCGGATGAGCGAGATGCCCTGCGGCGGGCGCGGGCCTGCCTGGAGCGGTGCGGCGGCTTCGCGGCGGTGGGCGATCCCGCGCGCTGTACGCTCAGCGGCCCCTGCCGCACCGTCGCCGCGCTGGCCGGTCTAATGCAGTGGCGGCGCATCAAGCGCCTGCGGCCCGAGGTGATCTTGCTGCCACGTCGTCTGCGCCGCACCATCTCGACCACCTTCCCGGCCTACCTCAGCATCGCGACGCTGCACTCCGCCATGGCGCCGCACCCGTTGAACTGGCTACCTACCTACGGACTGGCCCGCTCGCGGGCCACGGCGTGGCTGCGTCAGGCGCAGGGGCCCGACGGCTCGTTCGAGGAGTCGGCATTCTTGAGCGCGGTGATCGTCGCCTGTCTGGTGGCTGCCGGCCGGCGCGATCTGCCCTGGCTGTCCGGGGCCGCCGGCTTCATCCTAAAGAGCCAGCGCGATGACGGGAGCTGGCCGATCGATCGCGACCTGGAGACCTTCGACACGGCCATGACGGTCCAGGCCCTCGACGAAGCGGGCGTGCCCGTGCCGCACGGTGACCGGGTACGGGCGTGGCTGCTGGCGCGCCAGTTCGACCGGACCTGCTTCCCCACCGGGGCGCGCCCGGGAGGCTGGGCCTGGGCCATGCCGTCGGGCTGGCCGGAGTGCGACGACACGGCCTACACCATCCTCGCCTTGCGCGCCCTTGGCGTGGCCCCGTCCGCGCGCCCGATACGCCGCGGGGCGCAGTGGCTCGAAGAGATGCAAAATGCCGACGGTTCCTGGTCGACGTTTGTGCGCAACTCCAGCATGCCGTTCGACCACGATTGCCCCTACATCACGGGGCACGTGCTGTGCGCCTTGCAGGCTGCCGGCCGCCTCAGCCCGGGCTCCGTCGTGTTGGGCCGGGCGCTGGCCTATATCGCGCGGGCCCAGCGCTATGACGGCTCGTTTGCGTCTATCTGGTTCCGGCAGGCCACGGCGGGGACGGCCTCCGTGCTGGAGGCCTTGGCCGCCTGCGGTCTGCTGCACACGCCGCTGGCGCAGCGCGCCCGCGATGCTTTGCTACGCGGCCAGAACGACGACGGCGGCTGGGCGGGGCTGCGCGGGCAGGACAGCACGGCCGAAGAGACCTCCTGGGCGCTGCTGGCCCTGATGCGCTGGCCGCCCGATGGCGTGCTGCGCCGGGCCGTCGAGCGCGGCGTGGCCTGGCTGACCGCGCGCCAGCAACCTGATGGCACCTGGGTGCCCGCGCCCATCGGCCTGTACTACAGCGCGATGTGGTACTCCGATTCCTACTTTGCCGTGACGCTGCCTGTGCAGGCGCTAGCCAGAGCGAAGGTCTATCATGCGACGGCATAACTGGCGCATCAAGGCCCTGGCCCACCTGGAGATGACGCGGCCCTACACCCTGTTCCATCCGGGGCTGCTGGCCATCGCCGGCGCCGAGATCTCTTCGGGCGGCCATGTCGCCGCCGGGCGCGTGGCGCTGGCCGCGCTGGTGACCATGTGCGGTTGGGAGGCGGGGCTCTACGCCGGCGACTACTATGATCGGTCCATCGATGCGCTCAGCAAGCCGTCGCGGCCCATACCCTCGGGCCGCGTCTCCGCGCGCGAGGCGTTTCTGACCATGGTCGGGCTGATCCTGGCCGGCTACGCCGGCGCGCTGCTGCTGGGAGTCGCCAATCTGGCCCTCGCCGTTGCCACCACGGCGCTCGGCATCGCCTACGCCAAAGCCTTCAAATCGCGCGCGCTGCTCGGCAACGTCGACCGGGGCGTGCTCGGCCTCTGCGCCGTTCTGTTCGGCGCACTGGCGGGTGGCGGCGTGCTGGCTCCGGCCGTGGCCCTGCTGGCGGCGCTGGTCTTTTGCCACGACGCCGCGACCAACCTGGTCGGGGCGGTGCGCGACATCGAGGGAGACCGCGCAGCGGGGTGCCCGACCGTGCCGGTGGTCTATGGTGTGCCTCGGGCTCTCGCGATTGCGGGTGGCCTGGCCCTGGGCTCGGCTGCCCTGGGGTGCGCGCTCATGCTGCGCCTCCGCCCGGCGGCGCCCGCGCTGGCCCTCTTCGCCCTTGCCGGCGGCATCGCCGCCGCCGTCTACCTTACACTGTGGCTCAGGCGCGCCGCCATTGGTCGCCCGGCGGTGCTCGGGGCGCACAAATACCTGATCGTCGAGCGTCTGGTGTTAATGAGCGCCTTCATCGCCGTGTATGCTCCCCTGCCGGTTGCGCTCGGCCTACTGGGCGCCACGCTCGTCGCCAGCATCGGGGCGCAATGGTTGCTGCGCGACCGCTACGAGCAACAACAAATCCTGCGTCCTGCCATGGGCAGCAGATAGTCGCATGAGGAAGGAGCGCAGGGGATTCCGTGCGTATCGCCATCGTTGGTGCCGGGGCCATCGGCTGCATGCTAGCCGCCCGCCTGAGCGAGCGCGGCCATGAGATCGCGCTGATCGGACGCTCCGCTCAGGTGGAGGCTATCAACGCCGAGGGGTTGTTGCTGCGCGACGCGCGCGGCCGGGAGGTGCGCTACCGCGACCGGCTCTCGGCCGCCATGACCCTGGCGGAGAGACCTGAGCTGGCCCTGCTGACCGTCAAGACCCAGGATGTGACGGAGGCCTGCCGCGCCATTCAAGCCCACGTCGCGGGCATTCCGGTGGTGGCGATGCAAAACGGGGTCCAGGGCGATCATCTGGCCGCCGCGGTTCTCGGGCGGGACGCCGTCCTCGGCGCCAGCGCGATGTGCGCGGCGACCTATCTCCGGCCTGGCGAGGTCTCCGTCGAGTTTCCCGGCTGGCTGGGGTTGGGCGAGCCGTTTGGGCCCTTCCGCCCGCGCACGCAGAGAATTGCCGCCGTGCTGGGCGAGGCCCTGCCCACCTACATGACCCGGCACCTGGGGCGGGTACGCTGGAGCAAGCTCATTGCCAATCTAAACAACGCGCTCCCGGCGGCGACCGGCCTGTCGCTGTCGGAGATCGTGAGCACGCCGGCCGGCCGCGCGCTTCCCCTGACGCTGATGCGCGAGGGCTACCGCATCACGCGCTCTGCGAGAATCCGCCTGGATCATGGTCTCTATGGATTGACGCCGCGCGCTCTGCGGCACGGCGGCATCAGCGCGTCCCTCCTCGCGCTTGTGCAAGGCACCATGACAACGGCGCTGCTAGCAACACCGGAAACCATCGGACTGCAGATTCTCACCGCCGCCGGGCGCAGCCGTCTGAACCGGCTCTCCTTCCGGGGTTCAACCTGGCAGAGCATCGCGCGCGGCAGACCGAGCGAGATCGAGTACCTGAACGGCGAGATCGTCCGGCTGGCCGAGCACCTGGGCCTGGCCGCGCCCTATAACGCCCGCGCCCTCGAGGTCGTGCGCCAGGTGGAGCGCTCGGGCGTGTTCCACCCCGTCGAGGACTTGCTCCCTCCCACCCTGGCCCGTACCGCCGGCGTCGCGGCGGAAGGTGAGCCGCCATGAGTATGAACCGTTCGCCGAGCCTGCCGGAGGTAGCGCCGCGGGGGCCGGCAACACGGCAGGTGGCCATCGTCTGCGAGAGCACCTGCTGCCTGCCGCCCGACCTGGCGCGGCGCTACGACATCGGCATCATCCCCATCCCGTTCGTCTTCGGCACCCAGACCTTCCGGGACGGCGTGGACATCACGCCGGCACAATTTTACGCCCGGCTGGCGGAGACGGGCACGCCGCCCAAGACGTCGCCTCCATCGCCCGGCGAGTACTTGCAGGCCTGGAGAGAGGCCTCCCGTTCGGCGTCCGCCGTGCTGTTGGTGACGGTGGACGGCAGGGTCAGCACGCTGCAGCGCTCCGCGCGCCTGGCCCAGGAGATGGCGCCCCAGGCCCTGCCCGGCGTGGCGGTCTCCGTGGTCGATTCGCAGTCCGCCGGCATGGGGCAGGGCTTCGTCGCCCTGGCGGCGGCGCGGGCCGCCATGGCCGGGCAGCCCTTGGCGGCGGTGACGGCCGCCGCGGAGCGGGTGCGCCGCCGCGTCACCCTGCTGGTGGCGCTCGACACGCTGGAGTACCTCTCCCGGGCCTCGCGCCTGCCACAGGTCGCCACCTTCGTCGGCGGGCTGCTGGCCATCAAGCCGGTCGTGCAGTTCTCCGGGGGCCATATCCGCCTCCTGGCACGGCCGCGCACCCGCAGGCGGGCCATCGACGAGCTGTTTGAGCGCGTCGCGCGCACCGTCCCTCCCGGCGCCCGGTTGCACGCGGCCGTGCAGCACGCCGGCGCTGAGGTGGAGGCGGCGGACTTCGAGGTGCGATTGCGCGGCGCTTTCGATTGCGCGGAGCTGTATACGACGGAGTTCACGCCCGTCATGGGCGGCTACTGCGGCCCCGGACTCTTGGGGGTCGCCTTTTACAGCGAGGAGAACGGAGATGGTCGCTAGCTCGACGCGCGACGTGTGCGGAGCGTGGCGCAAAGGCCCCGCGGTGGCCCTCTGCCTTGGCGCCTATCTCTACGGCTCGCTACCGTTCGTCTACGTGATGGGCCGCCGGAGCAACGTCGACCTGAAAGTGGTCGGCTCCGGCAACGTGGGCGCTTCCAATCTATGGGCCGCGACCGGCGCGGCGCGCGGCCTGCTCGCATGGCTGCTCGATGCGTCCAAAGGCTACCTACCTATCACCGTGTGCCGGCGGCTGGGCTACGACGAAGAGCTGGCGCGCCTGGCCGGCGTTTGTGGTGCGGCCGGCCAGTGCTGGCCGGCCTTTCTCTGGTTCAGTGGAGGCCGCGGCATCAGCGCCTTCGTCGGAGCGGCGTTTGCCATCGACCGCGCGAGCTGGGTCGCCTCGATCCTGCCCATGATCGGCGGCGGGCTCTGGAGAGTGACACCGCTGCTGGCCCGGAGATCGGGTCATTCCGTCGGTGGACTGCGCAGCACACGCAGCAAGGCGGTACCCTTCGGCTGCTTCCTGGGCGTACTCGCCTTTCCGGCTGCCTACTATGGGCGTCGCACCGGTGCTCGCCCGTTCTCCGTTGCCCCGCTCCTGCTCAGCGCGCTTATCCTGCTGCGCCGCCTGACTGCGCCGCTGCCCGACGACGTGATGGACGGGCCGGAGTTCCGGCGCTCGGCGCTGCTGTTCCGCCTGCTGTTCGATCGCAATACGGCTAACTGATGAAACGATTATGTCTCGACCATGGACGGGCAGATGGGAGAGGGCCGCGCATCCTCCTGCTGTCGTTGCTGCCCATCGGCGATACGCTGTTCACGCTTCCCACCGTGGAAGCGCTGCGCGCCCGCTATCCCGCGGCGCATCTCGCGGCCCTGGTTCACTCCCAAACGGCACCGCTGATGCGCTGCGTGCCGGCGGTGGACGAGGTCGTCGTCCTGCCGGTCGGTCAGGACTACGACGGAGCAGGCCGGCTTCTGCGCACGCTTCGCCACCTGCGCTCGGAGCGCTTTGACGTGGCCGTGGATTTCACCTCGCCGGCCTATAAGTGGGTCAGCCTGGCGTGCGGCATAGGGCTGCGGACCTATATGAAGTTCGACCGGCTGTGGTGGCTGATTCCCGCCCGACACCATTGGTGGCGCTCCACGCACGCCACGCGGCACTACTATGACTGCGCCCGCGAGCTGGATCTGCCGCCCTGGAGATGCGTGGATCAACGGCCACGCCTATCCTTACCCGCCGAGGCCCGGTCGGCCGCGCGGGCTTTCCTGCGCGGGCAGTACGCTGCGCAAGAGGGGCGGCCCTTGATCGGCATGCATGCCGGAGGGGCGTGGCTGGGCGGGCTGAAATGCTGGCCGCCCGAGCGCTTCGCCGCCCTTGCCGATCGCCTGCACGAGCGGTGGAACGCGCGCATCGTGCTCCTGGGCGACGACGCCGAGACACCGCTGGCCGCGAGGATCGCGGCCGCGATGCGCCATCGCCCTCTCCTCGCGACCGGCTCCCTTCCATTGCTCACCAGTCTGGGCCTGATCGCGGCGTGCGACCTGTTCGTCGGCAACGATTCGGGGCTGCTGCACGCCGCCGCTGCCCTGGGCGTCCCCTACGTCGGCATCTTCGGCCCGACCAATCCGGCCAACTTCCACCCCATCGGCTTGCACCCCCAGCAGGGGAGGCTCGTCGTGCCGCCGGTGGCCTGCCGCTCGCCCGTCTATTTCGTGGGTGGCAGCACGGTCTGGCAGAGGCCCTGTTGCCGCGGCGTGTGCCGCGCCCTAGCGACGCTCAGCCCGGACGCGGTGTCGGAGACGGCGGACGTGCTGCTGCGCCACGGTCGATTGCTACGGGCATCCGGCGAATAACGGCGGAATAGGCTCTTGTCAGGATCACTGGTTTGATCCCGGACTGCGCATCTCCCGTGGCGTGGTCGCCGGGGTATCTACATCTTGACACGCTGGATATTGAAATCGGTAACAGCATCCGATGAGTGTCCGGCCTGCACATAACTAGCTAGCACTCCCCTCCCACACTCAGCCAAATCTTGACAGGCTCCGCCGGAATCCTTTATCTTGGCGTCAATCATATACGCTTCATATGATTGTGTTGATCCGTCCGGCTCGCGCCGCTCGATGCCGAGCGCTCGTGCCGGCAGTAGCAAGAGGAACACGCCATGAACTCATTAGATCACTTACTCGCGTCGGTGGTGGCCGGCAACCTGTCCCGCCGGGAATTCATGGCCCGCGCCGCGGCGCTGGGCATCGGCGCTACTGCTCTCGCGCAGATCACGACCGCGCTCGACGTCCATGCCGAGCGGCTGGCGTCAGGCCTGAACACGCTGACCCTGAACGCGGTGCAGGTGTTCGGCAATTTCGACCCCGCCATCGGTACCGACTATACCCAGAACATGGCGCAGATCAACTTCTACGATACCTTGTTGACCCCGACGCCTTCGGCAGGGCTGACCGGCCGGCTGGCGGAACGCTGGACCGCCTCACCCGACGCCACGACGTATACCTTCCACCTCAGGAAGGGCGTCAAGTTCCACAGCGGCAACGAGGTGACGGCCGAGGACGTCGTCTACACCATGGAGCGCATGCTGGCGATCAACCAGGGCTACTCATTCGTCTGGCAGGGCTACCTGATGTCGGGCAGCGTCAAGGCGCTGGACCGCTATACCGTGCAGTTCAAGCTGCTCAAGCCGTTTGCGCCGTTCCCCTCCACCATGGCCGTGCTCTTCATCGTGGATAAGGCCACGGTAAAGGCGCATCAGAAGCCCGGCAAGTTCGGCGCCAACGGCGACTACGGCCAGGCCTGGCTCGGCTCGAACGAGGCAGGCTCCGGCCCCTACACGCTGGAGAGCGACGTCGAGGGCAGCGAGCTGCGCATGAAGCGTTTCCCCGGCTACTTCCGCGGCTGGCATGCGGGTGCGATCGACGAGGTGCGCGTGATGATCGTCGAGCAGGAAGCGACGGTCGTCTCTCTGGCCAAGACCGGTGTCCTGGACATGACCAGCCAATACCAGGCCAATACCACCTACGACACGCTCAAGGGCCTCGGCTTCAAAATCGTGACCTCGCCCACCACCGAAGTGTTCTACCTCAAGATGAACACGCGCATAGCGCCTACCGACGACATCCACGTGCGGCGGGCCATTGCCCTGGCCTTCGACTACAACACGGTGCGGCAGCGACTGTATCCCGGGGCGCCGGTCAGCGGGCCGCTGTCTCCCGCCTTCAAAGATGCCTATAACTCCAGCCTGCCGCTGCCCAAGCAGGACCTGGCCGCGGCCAAGGCCGAGCTAGCCAAGAGCAAGTACGCGGGCAAGGGCGCCATCCCGCTCACTCTGAGCTACGTGACGACCGCCCCTTTCGAGGCCCAGATCGCCTTGCTCTTCAACAGCATCATGAGCCAGATCGGTTTCAAGGTCACCATCAATCCGCAGCAGTGGAACCGCATCACCGAGCTGGCCACCAAGGTGCAGGACACGCCCAATGTGACCGAGGTGTTTTACGACGTGCTCTATCCGTCCCCGGATAGCATGTTCTTCCAGCAGTACGATTCCAAGGCTAACGGCAGTTGGGCGTCCATGGAATGGCTCGACGATCCGGTGGTCGATAGCCTGATCGCCAAGTCGCGCCTCACAGTGGACAACGCCAAGCGCAACGCCATCTACAAGCAGATTCAGGCCCGCATCGTGGACCTGCAACCGGACGCCTTCATGCTGGCGGCTCTCTGGCGGCAGGCCGTGCGGCCGGCTATCACCGGTACGGAGAACATCTACATGCCGGCCGGCGCATACCAGTTCTACAACCTGAAGAAATCCTGAACCAACCCGGCGCCGTCGTCTATCATGGTTTACCTATCTTACCTCGGCCGCCGCAGCGGCCAGGCCGTGCTGGTCCTGCTCGGGCTGTCCGTGCTGATGTTCGTCCTGGCGCGCATCGTGCCCGGGGACCCGGGGCGGCTGGCCCTGGGGCCCAACGCCACGGCCGCGCAGGTGCAGGCGCTGGATCGCGACTTCGGCCTGGATAAGCCCATCTGGGTCCAGTACGCCCGCTACCTCAGCGGCGCCGTACACGGCGACTTCGGGACGGCCATCCTGACCCGGCGTAACGTGTTCGACGACCTGCGCGACACCTTCCCGGCCACGCTGGAACTGGTGCTGGCCAGCACCCTGCTGGTGGTGATCCTGGGGGTGCCGCTCGGCGTGCTGGCCGCCCTCAACCGCGACGGCCCCATCGACGCCGGCGCGCGCCTGCTCGCCCTCTTCGGCGTGGCCACACCCGACTTCCTGGTCGGCATCGCCCTGCAATTGATTTTCGGCTACATCCTGGGAATCCTGCCGATCAGCGGACAGCTCAGCCCCAACCTGAAGTTCAATCAAGGTATTACTGGCATGGTGGCCCTCGACGCGCTGCTGGTGGCCAACTGGCAGGTGTTCGGCAGCGCCCTGACCCATCTGCTCCTGCCGTCGATCGCCCTGGCCACGGCGGGTCTATCGCAGGTGGTGCGTCTGGTGCGCGCCAGCATGATCGAGGTGCTGCGGCGCGAACACGTGCAGGCCATGGAGTTGCGCGGCGTGCCACGTACCCACATCGCCTTCAAATACGCGCTCAAGCCGGCGCTGATCCCGGCGCTGACCGTGGTCGGCCTCACCTTCGCCTCGCTGTTCGGCGAAGCCTTCTTGATCGAGGCCGTCTTCAGCTGGCCGGGCATGGCCAGCTACGGCGTGCGCGCCATGCTGGAGAAGGACCTCAACGCCATCGTCGGCGTGGTGCTGATCGTGGGGCTGATGTTCTCCATCTCCAACCTGGCCATGGATGTGCTGCGCGGCTATCTGGACCCGCGCATCCGCCTGAAAGGCACGGCCTGAAATGGAGGCGTTGGCATCGGCCGCCTCCGAACTGGAGCCCCGTCCCGCCCGCCCCGCGCGAGCGGGCCAGGGCTGGCGGCGCGGCTGGTACCGCTTCGCGCGCAATCCCACGGCGGTGGTGGGCTTGGCCATCACCATCCTTGTGATCCTGATCGCCCTGCTGGCGCCGGTGATCGCGCCCTTCCCCGCCTCGGCCGGCAACTTCGTGGACTTCGCCAATATGCTGAAGCCGCCGTCCTGGCCGCACGTCTTCGGCACAGACAACGCGGGGCGCGACATGCTCACGCGGGTGTTGTTCGGCTATCGCATCTCGCTGGTCCTGGTGGCCTTCGTGCTGGCGGTAGGCGTGCCGATCGGCGTGGTCATCGGCCTGGTCGCCGGATACTACGGCGGCTGGGTTGAAACCGTGTTGATGCGGCTGACCGACGTCTTCCTCTCCGTGCCGCCGCTGGTGATGGCCATGGCCATCACCGCCGTGCTCTCGCCCAACTTGTTCAACGCCATGATCGCGGTCACCTCGCTGTGGTGGACCTGGCATGCGCGACTGGTGCACGGCATCACCGCCTCGCTCAAGCAGGAGGACTATGTCGACGCCGCGCGCCTGATGGGCGCCGGGACCTGGCACATCATGATCCGCGAGATCCTGCCGAACGCGCTCTCTCCCGTGCTGGTCAAGCTCACCCTGGACGCCGGGTTCGTGATCCTGATCGGCGCCGGACTGAGCTTCCTGGGCCTGGGCGTACAGCCTCCGCAGGCGGACCTGGGCACGATGGTCTCGGCCGGCGTCACCGACCTGCCCAGCAGTTGGTGGGAGACGGTGTTTCCCGGGCTGGCCATCGTGCTGGCGGTGCTGGGCTTCAACCTGCTCGGCGATGGGCTGCGCGATCTCTTCGACGTGGACGTATGAGGGACGTACGATGAGCACAACGCCCGATACCAACCCCACGCCGACGGCGCAGGCCGTCCGTCCGCACGACGCCCATACGCTGCGCGTGGCCGACCTCTCGGTCACGTTCCGGGGCTTCGAGGGCACGGCGCGGGTGGTCGACCGGGCGAACCTGGAGGTGGGCACCGGCGAGTTGATCGGCATCGTCGGCGAGACCGGGTGCGGCAAGTCGGTGCTGATGCGGGCGTTGCTCGGTCTCCTGCCCGGCACCGCCCGCGTCGAGGGCGAGGTCAGCTTCGATGGCCGCGACCTGCGTCGCCTGCCGCCGCGCGAGCGGCGGGAGCTGATCCTGGCCCACTTTAACATGGTGTTCCAGGACCCCGTCGGCTCGCTCAATCCCTTCTTCACCGTCGGCGACCAGATGCGCGAGGTGCTGGAGCAAGCAGCCAAACGGCGTGGCCGCCGCGAGAGTCGCGCGGCGCTGAACCAGCAGGCGCGGGCGCTACTGGCCCACGTGCAGCTCGACGATCCCGAGAGGGTGATGCGCGCCTATCCCTTCCAGCTCTCGGGCGGCATGAACCAGCGCGTCTCCATCGCCCTGGCGCTCTCCACCGACCCCTGGCTGATCGTCGCCGACGAGCCGACCACCGCCCTGGACGTCACGGTGCAGGCCGAGGTGCTGGCCCTGCTGCAGCGACTGGTGCGGGAGGAGGGGCGCTCCGCCCTGCTGATCACGCATAGCATGGGCGTGGTGAGGACCATGGCAGACCGGGTGCTTGTGATGTACGCGGGTGTGGTGGTCGAGGAGGCGCCCACCGCCGCGCTGTTCTCGGAGCCGCGCCACCCCTATACCGTGGGCCTGCTGCAGTGTGTGCCGCGCCTGACCGGGCAGGCCATGGCCACCGGCATCCCCGGCACCCTGCCCAACTATACCCACGCCCCCAGCGGCTGCCGCTTCCATCCGCGCTGCCCGCACGCCATGGCGATCTGCCGGGAGCGCCGGCCGCCCGATTTTGCCGTTGGCGCCAGCCATCGCGTCGCCTGCTGGTTGTACGATGGCCACCAGTGACACCGCCGCCCGGCCGCTGCTGGAGGTGCGCGGCCTGCACCAGAACTTCGCCGTGGCCGGCAGCCGGGAGCCGAAGCGCGCCGTGATCGGCGTCTCACTGGCCGTGTGGCCCGGCGAGATCGTCGGCGTGGTGGGCGAATCCGGCTCCGGCAAATCGACCATCGCCCGCAGCGTGGTCGGCCTCTACCGTCCGTCGGAGGGCACGGTGCTGCTCGACGGCACGCCCTTGCCCCCGACCGCCCGCCAGCGCTCGCGCGAGCAGAAGCGGCGGCTGCAGATGGTATTCCAGAACCCGGCGGCGGCGCTCAACCCGCGGCGCAGCATCGGCCAGGCCCTGGCCCTGCCGCTGCACATCCACCGCGGGCTGCGTGGCGCAGCGGCGCGCGCCGAGATCGAGCGGTTGCTCGGCCTGGTGGAGTTGCCCGCTGTCTTCGCCGGGCGCCATCCCGCGGCGTTGTCGGGCGGCCAGCGGCAGCGCGTGGCCATCGCGCGCGCTTTGTCGGCGGGGCCGGATCTGCTGATCCTGGACGAGCCGACCTCGGCCCTCGACGTCTCGGTGCAGGCCAAGATGATCGATCTGCTGATGGGGCTCAAGGCGCAACTCGGCCTCTCCTACCTCTTTATCACGCACGACATCAGCCTGGTGCGCACCATCGCCGATCGGGTGGTGGTGCTCTATCAGGGACGGGTACAGGAGAGCGGGCCGACCAAGGCCGTGTTCAGCGAGCCGCGGCACCCGTACACCCGCCTGCTGATCTCGGCGGTGCCGGTGGTGACGGAGGAGGAGGCGGCGCTGCAGCCCCACGTGCCGCCCGTGGCACACGCGAGCAAGCGGCCGCTCGCGCCCGATGCGAGCTGCGCCTTCGCGCCGCGCTGCCCGCAGGCCATGGAGCGCTGCTGGACCGAGCTGCCGCCACTATATAGGATCAAGGATGTAGAGGTCAGGTGTTTCCTGCACGAAGAGGCGCTAGGGGATAGGCGATAGACGCCAGGGGGTCCGTCCCTAACGCCTGGGAGTTGGAAGGAGAGACGTAGTGTTGAGGATCGGGATCGACGTCGGCGGCACCAACACCGACGCCGTGGTCATGGATGGCACACGGGTGGTCGAGTGGGTCAAGATGAACAACTCGGCGGACATCACCGCCGGCATCACCGCCGCGCTACACCAATTGCTGCGGCAGGCCGGTGTGGAGGCGACGCAGATCGGCGCGGTGATGATCGGCACCACCCAGTTCACCAACGCCGTGGTGCAGCGGCGCGACCTGGCTCCGGTGGCGGCGCTGCGTCTGTGCCTGCCGGCGGCCCAGTCGTTGCCGCCGATGGTGGACTGGCCCGAGGACCTGCGCGAGGCTGTCGGCAATTGCTGGTTCCTGGCACACGGCGGCTACGAGTTCGACGGCCGGGAGATCGCCCCGCTCGACGAGGCGGAGCTGCGCGGTATCGCCGGCCAGATCCGCGACCGCGGCATCGACGCGGTGGCCATCTCCGCGGTCTTCTCTCCCATCAACCGGGAGATGGAACAACGTGCCGCTGATATCCTGGGCAATGAGTTGCCCGGCGCGCAGATCACGCTCTCCGAAGAGATCGGGCGCGTGGGACTGCTGGAGCGGGAGAACGCTGCCATCCTCAACGCCTGCCTGCGCCCGCTCGGCGCCCGCGTCGTCGACGCCTTCACGCGGGCCCTGGCCGGCGCCGGGATCGAGGCGCCGCTCTATCTCACCCAGAACGACGGCACGCTGATGGCCGCCGACTATGCCAAGCGCTTCCCGGTGCTGACCTTCGCCTCCGGCCCCACCAACTCCATGCGCGGCGCCGCCTTTCTCTCCGGCCTGCAAGAGGCATTGGTGGTGGACATCGGCGGCACCACCACCGACGTGGGCGCCCTGCACCACGGCTTCCCGCGCGAGGCGGGCGCGGCCATCGAGGTGGGCGGGGTTCGCACCAACTTCCGCATGCCGGACGTGCTGAGCATCGGCCTGGGCGGAGGCTCGCTGGTGCAGGATGGAGCCACGCTGACCGTGGGTCCGCAAAGCGTCGGCTACAAACTGGTCGAAGAGGGCCTGGTCTTCGGCGGCCAGACGCTGACCGCCACCGACGTCGCCGTGGCCGCGGGCATGGCCGAGATCGGCGATGCGGAGAAGGTGCGCGAGCTGGATGCCTCGCTGGTGACGCGCACCCTGGCCGCCATCTCGTCGATGGTGGAGGTGGCCTGCGACCGCATGCTGCTGACGCCGGAGCCGGTGCCCGTGCTGGTGGTGGGCGGCGGCAGCATCCTGGTCGGCGATAAGATCGGTGTCCTGAGCGCCACTCGCCCGCCCTACTTCCCCGTGGCCAACGCCGTGGGCGCCGCCATCGCCCAGATCAGCGGCGAGATCGACCGGGTCTACGCCCTCGCCGAGTTGCCGCGCGAGCAGGCGCTGGCCGACGCAAAGCGCCAGGCGACCGAGCGCGCGGTGGAAGCGGGTGCGGTGGCCGACAGCGTGGAGATCGTGGAGGTGGAAGAGGTGCCGCTGGCCTACTTGCCCAGCAACGCCACGCGCATCCGGGTCAAAGCGGTCGGGGACCTGGCCCGTGGCTAAGGAACTGCGCACCCTGACCGTCGAGGATATCCGGGCGCTGGAGATCGGCGCGGCGATCCTGGGCACCGGCGGCGGCGGCAATCCCTACATCGGACGCCTGCGCACCGAGCAACTGCTCAAGGCCGGTCGCACCCTGTCGGTACTGCCCCTGGAGGCCCTGGACGACGACGATCTGGTGGCCGGCGTCGGCGGCATCGGCGCGCCGGTGGTGGGCATCGAGAAGATCGAGCGGGGCGATGAGTGCCTGCAGGCTATGCGGGCGGTGGAACGGGCAACCGGCCGTCAGGCAGCCGCGGTGATCAGCTGCGAGATCGGCGGGGCCAACTCGATGGAGCCGATGATCACCGGCGCGCAGGCCGGTCTGCCGGTGGTGGACGGCGACGGCATGGGGCGCGCCTTCCCCGAGTTGCAGATGTGCACCTTCTTCATCTACGGCTTGAAACCGGCCCCGGCGGCGATTGCCGACGAGAAAGACAACTCCGTGGTCTTCACCGGCACCCAGGATATGTTCTGGTTGGAACGGCTCTCGCGCGCTACCGCCGTGGATATGGGCGCCACCGCCGGCTACGCCTTGCCCCCCATGCGCGGCGAGTTCGTGCGGCGCGTGGCCGTGCCGGGGACCGTCACACAGGCCATCGACCTTGGCTACGCCGTGCTGCTGGCGCGCCGCAAGAAGCGCAATCCGGTTGAGGCAATCCTGAAAGCCTGCGACGGCGTGCTGCTCTTCGAGGGCAAGATCGTGGATGTCAACCGGCGCTTGGCGCGCGGCTTCGCCGTCGGACGCGCCACGCTGCACGGGCTGGGGGCAGATGCCGGCGCGACGCTGGCCATCGACCTGCAAAACGAGAACCTGATCGCTATCCGCGACGGGACGCCGATAGCCACCGTCCCGGATTTGATCTGCATGGTAGACCTGGAATCGGGCCAGCCGATCACCACCGAGGTGCTGCGCTACGGCCTGCGCGTGGCGGTGCTGGGGCTGCCCTGCCACCCGCTGTTGAGCGCCCCCGAGGCGCTGGCCGTGATCGGGCCGCGTGCCTTCGGCTACGATCTGGAGTATAGACCCTTGCGAGGGAGTAGGGGATAGGCGTTGGGCGTTAGGCGATAGGTCGGGCCGCGCTAACGCCTAGCGCCTAACACCTGGAGAGGAGGATCGGCATGACGCGTATCGGGCCTGAGCAGATGGACGACCTGGCGCTGGGCGCCGCGGTCCTGGGCACGGGCGGCGGGGGCGACCCGCACATCGGCAAGCTGACCGCGATGGCCGCCATGCGCCGGCATGGCGAGGTGACCATGATCGGCCTCGACGAGCTGGGCGACGACGACCTGGTGGTGCCGGCCGCGATGATGGGCGCTCCTACCGTTATGGTGGAGAAGCTGCCCCGCGGCGATGAGATCGTGGGCGCCTTCCAGGGACTGAACGCCTACCTGGGCCGACCGGTGACGGCGGTGACGCCGATCGAAGCCGGCGGCCTCAACTCCACCACGCCGTTCGTGGTGGCCGCGACCCTGGGGCTGCCGCTGGTCGACGCCGACGGCATGGGCCGCGCCTTCCCCGAGTTGCAGATGGTGACGCCCACCCTCCACGGCATCGCCGCCACGCCGATGGCCATCGGCGACGAGAAGGGCAACAGCGCCATCCTCAACACCTGCGACAACGTGTGGACGGAGCGCATCGCCCGCACCATGACCATCCAGATGGGTGGGGTGGCCTTCATCGCCCTCTACGCCATGAGCGGCAGCCAGGCGCGGCAGGCCCTGGTACCGGGCACGGTGAGCCTGGCTATCCAGTTAGGAGCGGCCATCCGTGGAGCGCGTCGCGCCAAGCGCGACCCTATCGACGCCGTGCTGGCCATCACCGGCGGGCGGCGCCTGTTCAACGGCAAGATCGTGGACGTACAGCGGCGCACGGAGCGCGGATTCGCCCGCGGCGACGCCATCTTCCGCGGGCTGGGCACCGACGAGGGCCACGAATTGCAGATCCGTTTCCAGAACGAGAACCTGATCGCCTTGCGCGATGGGGAGGTGGCGGCCACGGTGCCCGACCTGATCACCGTGCTGGACGCCGAGAGCGGCGAGCCCATCACCACCGAGACCCTGCGCTACGGCTTCCGTGTCGTGGTGATCGGCATGCCGTGCGCCGAGGCCTGGCGCTCCGAGGCCGGCCTCGCCCTGGTCGGACCGCGCGCCTTCGGCTACGACGTGGAGTACCGGCCGTTGTGACGGCCGCCAAACTCGACGGCTCTGAGTGTACCGCTTTCGTCGCGCAGCGACCCGTTTGACGCGATCTTTGGGAGCTACGATGCACTCAGCTGCCCTTCTCCACCCGACACTGTGCTGAGCGGCTGGCCAAGCGTCAGGTATCCCAACCCCACGTCATTCATTGGTTCTTCTCGGTAATTGCGAGTCGGGATTGGGCGACCTCTTGAGGATGGCCACGTCGAGCTGGCTAATGCGCTCGGGATCGGCGATGAGGTCGATGGCGACGATCTTCCCGCCGGCAATCGTGAAGTTGAAGACAACGCGCGGCCGTCTGTGCAAAGCCCAAACGGCCCCGGCGGCTCCGTTGATGAGCGCCGGCTGCGCGGCACGGGCGCGCAGCCGCGCGAAGGCGGCGGCCACGTCCGTCGCACCGCGCACCTCCTGGGCTGCGCCCATTTGAAGGGCCGCGGCTGCGCCCATTTGAACGGCCGCGGGGTCGGCCCGCACCACGATGTCCGGGTCGAGCAGGGCGAGCAACGCCTGGAAGTCCCCGTCGCGCGCGGCGGCGAGGAAGGCGTCGACCAGCGTGCGCTGGCGGCTGAGGTCGGCGTCGGGCGTCGTATCCGCTCCCTGCACCCGACGGCGTGCGCGGCTGGCAAGTTGCCGGGCCGCGGCCGGGGAGCGATCCACGATGGCCGCGATCTCCTCGAAGGACACGGCGAACACGTCGTGCAGCACGAAGGCAAGCCGTTCGGCGGGGGCCAGCGTGTCGAGGACCACGAGCAGCGCGGGACCGACCGCGTCGGCCAGCAGCGCTTCGTGTTCGGGATCGGTCCCCTCCGCTCCACTCACGATCGGCTCGGGCAGGTGCGCGTCCAGGGGCTCCTCGCGCCGTGACCTCCGCGCCTGCAGCCGATTCAGGCAGACCCGCGCGACCACCGTGGTCAGCCACCCGCCCAGGTTCTCGACGTCGCTCCGATCGGCGCGGCTGAGCCGGAGCCAGGCGTCCTGCACGGCGTCCTCCGCCTCGCTCGGCGAGCCCAACAAACGATAAGCCACCGACCGCAGGTGGGCGCGGTGTTCCTCAAATCGATCGGCCAGCCACTCGCGTTCGTCCATCGGTCACCTTCCTTCCTCGCATACCTTCATAATAGTGACCGGCGCATCCTAGCCCATGTGACAACGAGAGAGATGCCTCACGTCATAACGGGCGCCGCGCGATGAGCCGGTCACATTCTCTCGCCGCGCTCGGTCATAGTAGTGACGCCCCACAACGAGGCCGATGGGTGAGGGGTCCGGCTCCCGTGGGCGGCGTCGAAACCGGATGGTCGGCATCCAGGTTCAACGACAAGACCCGACGACCCCTGAATGGAACGACGCGGCACCCACCGCGAACGTCGCAAATGGAGGGAAGACCAATGAAGATCAAATTGACCAGCGTGTACGTGGACGACCAGGAAAAGGCTCTGCGCTTCTACACCGACGTGCTGGGCTTTGCCAAGAAGGCCGATGTCAGCCAGGGGCCGTTTCGCTGGCTGACTGTCACCTCACCCGAAGAGCCGGAGGGCACCGAGCTGCAGCTGGCGCTCAACGACAACCCGGCGGCCAAGGCCTACCAGCAGGCCATCTTTCAGCAGGGCCAGCCCGCCGCCATGTTCTTCACCGACGACGTCAAGGGCGACTACGAGCGCATCAAAGCCCGCGGCGCCGAGTTTACGATGCCGCCGACCGAGGTGACCGGCTCGACCATCGCTATGCTGAACGACACCTGCGGCAACCTGATCCAGATCACGCAGCTGGCGCGCTGGTAGGCCCGGCGTTCAACAGGATGGCTGCCCGGTGAGCGCCGACGGCCACTGTCTGCACGGCGGTGTACGTCGGCGCTCCCGGCGCGCTGCCGTTACTCTGCACCGGTCGCCCGCCCGCCTGTTCCAGCGACGGCCCGCCCATCTGGAAGCCATGTGATCGGTGCGCGTCGCCGGCAGCTCTACGGCAGATCCTTCACACCATAGTCCCGCGCGGCCTGCTCCGGCGTGATGTATCCGTCGCGGAGATCCTGCACAACCTTTTCCCGCGGACGGTTCCGAGGCGGGCCGTACCCGCCCCCGGTACCCGTGTGCAGGCGTACCACCTCCCCTTTCTTGAGCATGTAGCGGGCGCACTTGCCCATGATCTCGCGGCGGCCATCCTCGTGGATGAACTCGACGTAGTTGCGCGAGCCGTCCTGCCCGCCGTTCATGCCCCAGGGCAGGAACTTGTGGCGGCCGAAGGTCGCGGTCACCCCGGCCCATTCCGAGGTGATGCGGTAGTCGCGCACCAGCCCGCGTCCGCCGCGATACTCGCCGGCGCCGCCGTCGACGATGTCCAGGGCGTATTGGTCGACCAGCACGCCGTAGCGCGTCTCGCAGCCCTCCACGGGGATCACGTAGGTCTCGCCGTCGCCCAGGCACACCAGGCCGTTCTCGCCGTCCTTGTCGATGCCCGCACCCCAGCCGCCGGCCTGCGGCTCGACCAGGAGGTACAGCGAGCCGTCGTCGGGGTGTAGCCCGTAGACCACGGTGCCGCACACGGACAGGAAGTGCCCGACGGTCAGCCGGTGCGGCACGATCGGCGCGAGCGCCTTCCAGACCAGGTCGGCCGCGTACATCATGGTCTCCCAGTAGGTGGAGACGGGCGCCGGCTTCTCCGCCGTAAAGATCGTCCTGGGCGGGCAGATGATGGTGAGCGGGCGGAAGACCCCTTCGTTGGCGGGGATCGCGGGGTCCGTCACCGCCTTCCACGCGGCGCGCACCGCCGAGTGCAGGCCCGTGGCGCCGCAGTTGACGGGGCCGGGCACCTGCTCTGTGCTGCCGGTGAAGTCGCAGATGAATTCGTCGTCGGTGATGGTGACCTTGACCCGCACCTCGAACGGCCCGTTGCCGATGCCGTCGTCGTCGATGTAATCTATGGCCTCGTAGGTGCCCTTGGGCAGTTTCTGCAGCTCCAGGCGCGCCATGCGCTCGCCGTAGTCGAGCAGCTCATCCATGGCGTGGAGCACGGTCTGGCGGCCGTACTTGCGGAAGATCTCCTCCAGGCGGCGCTCGCCCACCCGCAGGCCCGCCACGCCCGCGAACAGGTCGCCCAGGCTCATGTCGGGGGTGCGCACGTTCGCCGCGATGATGTCGACGACGGCCTGGTTCAGTACGCCCGCCTCGAAGATCTTGACGCCGGGGAATTGCAGGCCCTCCTGGAAGACCTCGGTGGAGTCCGTCGTCCACGAGCCGGGGTCCTTGCCGCCAACCTCCGTCCAGTGGGCCTTATTGGCGGAGAAAGCGACGAGCTGCCCCTCGTAGAAAACGGGCATCACTAGCGAGACGTCGGAGAGGTGGGTGCCGCCGCCCGCGTAGGGATCGTTAAGGATGATGATGTCGCCGGGCTGAAGGCCCTGCTCGCCAAACTTCTCCAGGACGTGCCTGGCGGCGAAGGTGAGGGTGCCCAGGAATCCGGCCACGCCATTGCCCTGCGTGATGAGCTGGCCCCTGGCATCCAGAAGCCCGGTCGCGTAGTCCAGCACCTCGTAGATGATGGTGCTCTTGGCGGTGCGCTGGAGGGCGTAGAACATCTCGTCGCCGACGGCGATCAACGCGTCTTTGATGATCTCCAGCGTAAAGGGATCGGTCGTGCCCGGCGTCGTGCTGCCGGGCGCTACGGTAGCCATCTGTCCCTCCTTGTTAGGTTGCCATAACTCAAGGCCGGCGACTGAAGTCGCCTGGCAGGCACGACCCGACTAAAGTCGGATGTAAGACACTTTAGTGTCCGTACCCTGCCATGACACTTCAGTGTCAGGCATCACTTTGTCCCCTATCTACAACGATGATCAGGTTGCCGTAGTCGTCGACGGTGAGCCGGTCTCCGGGGAAGAGGACGGTCGAGGCGGCCGGCTCCTCCACGATGGCGGGGCCGTCGATCTGGGCCCCGGCGCCCAGCCGCGCGCGGTCGTAAATGGCGCCGCGGTGGCGACCCAGCTCGTCGAAGTCGACGTCGCGCTCGCCTTTGCGCGCGCCTTCCGGCGTGCGCCCGTTCGCCCCGATCTTGCGCAGGCCCGGCTTCTCCACCAGGCCAAAGGCCGTCAGGTGGAAATTGACGAACTCCACGGGCGAGCCGTCCAGGCGGAAGGTATAGTGCTGCTCGTGCAGGGTGTGGAAGCGCTCCTCGATCGTTTGGAAGGCGCCGCTCTGCCGGACGTCCCCCGGCAGCGGCACTCGCACCGTATGTTCCTGCCCCAGGTAGCGCATGTCGGCGGCGGGCTGCGCTACCACGCGCTCGGCTGGGATCTTCTCGTGCCGGAAATAGGCCAGGGCCTCGTCGTGCAGCCCGTCCAGGATGGCGCCGATGCCGGCAGGGTCGGCGCGGTCCGTGCGCGCGATGGACGTCTGCACCAGGTCCACGCGCAGATCGGTCATCAGCATGCCCCAGGCGGAGAAGACGGCCGGTGCAACGGGGACGATGACCTTCTTGACGTGTAGCCGCCGCGCCAGGGCCGTGGCGTGCATGGAGCCGCCGCCGCCGAAGGCGACGAGGGCGAACTCGCGCGGGTCGAAGCCGCGCCGCACCGAGACCAGGCGCAGCAAGTTGTCCATGTTGGAGTTGGCCAGCCGGATGATGCCGAGGGCCGCCTCGACCTCGCTCAGGCCGAAGGGCTCGGCGATCTTGCGCATAGCGCGGCGAGCGGCCTCCGTATCGACCGTGATCTCGCCGCCGAGGAAGTAGGCGGGGTTGATGCGGCCGGCCAGCAGGTTGGCGTCGGTCACCGTCGGCTCCGTGCCGCCCTTGCCGTAGCAGGCCGGCCCCGGCACCGCCCCGGCCGACTGCGGGCCGACCTTGAGCGCGCCCGCGGGGTCGATCCAGGCGATGGAGCCGCCGCCGGCGCCGATCTCCACGATGTCCACCACGGGCGCCATGATGGGGTAGCCGGGGTGCGTCGGCGTCCACTCGATCTTGTACTCGGTGGTGGTGCGCACCACGCCGCCCTGGATCAGCGAGCTCTTGGCCGTGGTGCCGCCGATGTCGAGCGAGATGATGTTCTCCTCGCCCACCAGACGTCCGATGGCGATGGCGCCGATGACCCCGGCCACCGGGCCGGACTCGACCAGCCGGATCGGCGTCGCCTTGCCCTGCGCGAAGGTGGCGGTGCCGCCGTTCGACTGCATGACGTGTAGCGTCGTCTCGGCGATGCCCTTCGCGGCCAGGTCGCGCTCGAGGTTGCCGAGGTAGCGCGCGGCGGTGGGCTGGACGTAGGCGTTGAGGACGGCGGTGTTGGTACGCTCGTACTCGCGCCACTGGCGCGTCACGTCGTACGAGGCGGTGATGGCTACCTCGGGCACCTCCTCGCGGGCGATCTCCAGGGCGCGCTGCTCGTGCGCCGGGTTGGCGTAGGAATGCAGGAAGCAGACGGCGATGGCCTCCACGCCCTCACCCTTGAGCTGCCGGACCGCCTGCCGCATCTGCTCCTCGTCGAGGCGAACCAGGACTTCGCCCTTGTGGCTCACCCGCTCCGTCACTTCCAGCCGCAGATGCCGGGGCACGAACGGCGTCGGCTTGCGGAAGGAGAAGTTGTAGATGTCGGGGCGGTTGGCGCGACCGATCTCCAAGACGTCGCGGAAGCCCTTGGTGGTGATGAGCCCGGTGCGGGCGCCTTTGCGCTCGGTCAGGGCATTGATGATGACGGTGCTGCCGTGCACGAAGAACGTGGCCCGCGAGGCGTCGACGGCGGCCTTCTCCACCGTCTCCAGCACCGCACGCGCGAAGTCGTCGGGCGTCGTGCTGGCCTTGGCCACGCCCAACTCGCCGCTCTGTTCGTCGTGATAGACCAGGTCGGTGAACGTGCCGCCGATATCGGTCGCGATCCTCATCGTCTTTCGGCCTCCTCTCTGGTGATAACCAGCCATGGCACGGGTGGTTCGGGCAGATCCCAGTACTCGCGCGGGCCGGGCGTGCGCTGCGGTCCGCCGCGATCGATCCAGCCGTCACGCAGCGGTGCCCGCGCCCGCAACGCGCGCGTCGCCTCGGCGTCCACGCGCGGCGGCCGGCCCTCGACCACCACACCGTAGAGGTCGCGCGCCTCCGCCTCGGTGAGCAGCCGGCACTCCACCTCGCGGCACACGCGCTCGGGGTCGCGCTCGTACGGGTTGCCCCAGCCTCCGCCGCCGCCCGTGCGCATCACGAACATGTCGCCGGCCTCCACCTGCAGGTGGTCGAACTTACCGGGCAACATCACCACGGTGCCGTCGGCGCGCTCAAGGTAGGCGTCGTTGGCCGCGGCGGCGCCGCCACCGTACAGCCCCCAGGGCTGCGTGCGCTGGCGCTCGTCCAGGAAGTAGAGGCTGGCGGGCCGCAAGGAGCGGATGGCCCGCATCAGCCCGTAGCCGCCGCGATGCTTGCCGGGCCCCGCGCTGCCGGGGCGCAGCGAATACTGCTCGATGCGCACGGGGTAGACCGTCTCGACGAACTCCACCGGCGCGTTCTTCAGGCGCGTGTTCCAGCAATAGGCGTCGAGGCCGTCCCCGAACGGCCGGCCGCCGCTGCCCGCCGCCGTCACCTCGAAGCAGAGCCAGCGCCCCTCCGGCCCCTGGGCGCTACCCAGCAAGCTGTAGCAATTGAGGCTGCCGTTCGCCGTGGCCGGCACCGTGTCGGGGAAGACCTGGGCCAGGATGCCCTGGATGATCTCGCTCACCCGCCCGTTGACAAGGTGGCGCAGACTCACCGGCGCGGGATAGACCGGCTGCAGGAAGCAGTTGTCCGGGAAATGCACCTCGATCGATTCCTCGACACCCATGTTCGAATCGAGCTCGGGGTCGACCTCTATGCGGTCGCCGGCGGCCAGCCGCAGCATGTCGTATATGTCCATCTTGAGCAGGCTCGGGTTGAGCGGGTAGTTCATGGGGCCCGCACACTGCGGCGACGTGCCGGCGAAGTCGACCTCCAGGCGGTCGCCGCGGCGCGTGATGGTCATGCGCACGGTCAGGGGCTCGTCCACGATGCCGTCGTTGTCGAGCACGTCCTCGAACGAGAGCGGCTCGTCAGGCAGGAGCCGGATCAGGCGCACGAGCGTGTCGCGCGCACGGTCGAACAGCGCGCCGAACGTCTCGAGCACGGCGGGGCCGCCGAAGCGCGCGCACAGCTCGTGCAGCCGCTTCTCGGCGATCTTGCCCGCGGCGCACAGGGCCAGGGTATCGCCGACCATCATCTCGGGCGTGCGTGAGTTGCGGGCCACGATGGCCAGAATGCCCCGATTCAACGCGCCGCGCTCGTAAAGCTTGACCGGCGGGATCTGCAGGCCCTCGTGGAAGATCTCGGTAGCCTGCGTGGGCATGCCGGCCGGCGCATCGGCGCCGATATCCATGTGATGGCCCCAGGCGATACCCCACGCGATCAAGCGCTCTTCCCAGAAGATCGGCACGGCGAGCATGGTGTCGCCCAGGTGCGAGATTTCGCCACGGGAGAGATAGGGATCGTTGAACATGACGACGTCGCCGGGCTCGACCGGGTTCTCCGCAGCATAGGACGCGAGCGTCTGCCCGGCGAAGGGCGTCCCGACCACGACCATGCCGCGATGGTCGACCAGCGACATGCCGAAGTCGTGTTGCTCGCGGATGATGATCGACATGGCGGTGCGCTCGATCGCGGCGTCCATCTCGTAGACGAGCGACTTGAGGGCGTTGGCGATCACGTCGATGGTGATGGGATCAGTTGTCATCGTTCCTGGGTTCCTGGGTTCCTGCGCTGCGCTCGGTCCCCGCGCTGCTCCGCGGTTTGACTTCGCCGACAACATAGTTGTAACACGATTGCTCCGTACTCGAACCTAGGAACCTAGGAACCTAGGAACCGTGACAACCAGATTGCCGAAGGTGTCGACGCGCAGCCATTGCCCCGGATGCAGCACGGTCGTGCAGTCGGGCTGGACGACGATGGCCGGGCCGCCGAGCCGATGGCCCGGCCACAGCAGCGCGCGGTCGTAGACGCCGGTCTCATGGAAGCGATCCTCGAAGTAGACGGGGCGCACGGCGACGCGGGCCTGTGAGGCGTCCGGCTCGCCTTCCTCCTCCGCGCGCAGCGCCGGCCTTGGCAGAGACCCAATCGCCGTGGCGCGCAGCGTGACGACCTCGACGCGGGCGAACGGCTCGTCGAAGCCGTAGCGCCGCCGGTGCTCCACGTGGAAGCGGGCGGCCGCATCCTCCAGGTCGGCGGCCGCGAGGCGCGGCGGCACCGGGATCGACAGCTCGTAGGATTGCCCCTGGTAGCGCAGATCGAGCGCGCACTCCACGGTCCGCGCCGCGGGCGGTACGCCCTCGCTCTCCAGCCAGGCATGCGCCTGGGCGATGAGGCCGGCCAGGTCGCGCCCGTAGGCGTCGACGTCCAGGTGGCCGACCACGCCGACGCGCGTTAGCGGGAAGGCGTTCCTGATGTCGGCCAGCAGGAAGCCCAGCGCGGACAGCACGCCGGGCGTGGGCGGCACGAGCATGGTGCCAATCCCGGCCAGGCGCGCCAATTGCGCGCCGTGGATGGGACCGGCGCCGCCGAAAGGCACCAGCACCAGGTCGCGCGGATCGACGCCGCGCTGGACGCTAACCACGCGCAGGGCGCCGAGCATGTTCTCGTCGACGATGCGGATGATGCCATGGGCGGCTTCCTCGATGGATAGTCCCAGCGGCTCGGCCACGTGCCTCCGCACCGCATAGCGCGCTCTCTCGACGTCCAGCACCAGCGCACCCCCGGCCAGCTCGACCGGCAGGCGGCCCAGGACGAGGTTGGCGTCGGTCACGGTCGGCCGGTCGCCGCCGCGCCCGTAGCAGGCCGGGCCAGGGTCGGCGCCTGCGCTCTGCGGGCCGACGCGCAGGGCGCCCGCCGTGGAGACGTAGGCCAGCGAGCCGCCGCCCGCGCCGATCGTGGTGATGTCGATGATCGGGACCTTGATCGGGTACTGCGCGATCCAGGTGTCGGTGGAGAGCCGCGGCTCTCCCTCCATGCTCAGGCAGACGTCGGTAGAGGTGCCGCCCATGTCCATGGAGACGATATTGGGGTATCCGCAGGCCGCGACATAGCTGGCCCCGCGCACGCCGCCGGCCGGACCGGAGAGGACGGTATTGACCGGGCGCTCGCGCGCCGCGGCGAGGCCCATCACGCCGGCGTCGGAGCGCATGATGTGAACGCTGGCCGCGATGTCGCGCTCGGCCAGCCCATCCGCGATGCGCTGGAGGTAACGGGCCACTACGGGCATCACGTAGGCGTTGAGCACCGTCGTCATGGCGCGCTCGTACTCGCGGTATTCGGGCAACACCTCCGACGAGAGCGAGACGAACAGATCCGGGGCCTGGTCCCGAACCAGGCCGGCAAGCCGCCGCTCGTGGGCCGGGTTGGCGTAGCTGTGGATCAGCGCGATGGCCAGCGACTCCACGTCCCGCTCCAGCAGGTCCGCTATCTGCCGCCGCGCCTCCGCTTCGTCCAGCGCGCGCACCACACTGCCGTCGGCCGCCAGCCGTTCGGGGATCTCGCGCACGTGTTCGAGCGGCACCAGGCGTGGCGGCTTCTCCCAGCGCATGTAGTTGGTGAAGATGCCGGGAATGTAGGCCCGCCCGATCTCCAGGAGGTCGCGGAAACCCTGGGTGACCAGCAGGCCCATGCGGCTGCCCTTGCCCTCCAGGACCGCGTTCGTGGCCACGGTACTGCCGTGGAAGATGCCGTCCACCTGCTCGGGGCCGCGGCCGGCCGCGGCGAGGGCTTTCTCTATGCCGGCGAAGAAGCCCTGAGCGGGGTCGCGCGGCGTCGTGGGGACCTTCACGAACCGCACCTGCTCGGTCCCCGGGTCGAGCAGCACGACGTCGGTGAAGGTGCCGCCGATGTCGACTCCGATGCGCAAGCGCGCCGACTCTGCCACCTGACCTTTCCTTACTAGCGCGAGGCGTCGGAGTGATGGACGTTGAAGGCGGCCTGCAAGCCGTTGCCGACCAGCGTGAAGCCGAGCACGGCGACGGCGATGGCGACACCGGGGAACAGCGAGTACCACCAGGCCTGTAGCATGAATTGCCGGCTCTCGCTCACCATCACACCCCACTCGGGCGTCGGCGGCTGCACGCCTAGGCCGACGAAGCCGAGGCCGGCCGCGGTCAGGATCACGTAACCGATATCCTGGCCCATGCGGATGATGATGGGCGCGACGATGTTGGGCAGGACGTGGCGCCACAGCGTGCGCGGGGAGGGCACGCCCATCGCGCGCGCCGCCTCGACGTACTCCCGCTGCTTCTCGGCCAGCACCAGGCCCTCTGTCAGGCGCGCATAGCCGGGCCACCACACCAGGATGAGCGCGCCGACCAGGTTGGCCGTGCCGTGGCCCAGGATGGCGGCGATGGCGATGGCCATCACCAGGATGGGCAGCGCCAGGAAGGAGTCGGTCAGTCCCATCAGTATCCACTGCGCCCAGCGGCCATAGTAGGCCGCGATGCCGCCGATGGCCACGCCGATCGCCGCGGCGCAGATGGTGACGGCGAAGGCGATGCTGAGAGAGATGCGCGCGCCGAAGATCACGCGCGTCAGGATGTCCCGGCCCACGTCGTCGGTGCCGAACGGGTGGGTGCCCGACGGGGCCAGCAGCGTCGCGGCGAAGTTGGTCGTGCTGCCGGCGTCGGCCGGGTAGGCGGTGATCCACGGCGCTAGCAGGCCCGCCAGCACCAGCACTGCCACGACGGCCAACCCAAACAGCGCGATCGGGCTGCTGCGGTAGCGCCACCACCAGCGGCGCCAGCCGCTCGCGCCGCGCTGGGCCGCCGGCTCGTCGAGCACGCCGGAGCCGGGCGGGGGGGCGA
>Ga0070738_10002581_pt1 | contig 27181 bp, 18 predicted proteins | sample Coa_R2_2_FD_66446 | JGI IMG/M metagenome (GOLD analysis project Ga0070738, IMG submission 66446) | Surface soil microbial communities from Centralia Pennsylvania, which are recovering from an underground coalmine fire - Coalmine... | ecosystem: Environmental > Terrestrial > Soil > Unclassified ...
CCCATTCTTTGGGCCACCTGGCTCGCAGCCGCTTCCCTTTTCGAACGTTTTTTCGCCCACGCCGCCGCCCCACTATCACCTGATGTGATGGCCTCTATCAACGAACCCACCCTTGCGTTCCCCGGTAATCCGAGATAGTGTACGCCCCCAGGGGTGAAGATCATGCCAACCAATTACTCGTTTCGCGCCCGTGCGGCGCGCATCTTGCTGGCTTTGGGAATTGTTTCGTCGGGAAAGCTGAACGCGCAAGGCTCGACGAGCGCGACGTTGTTAGGGACGGTCACGGATTCCTCCGGCGCCGTCATTCCCAACGCCTCGATCCAAGTCAAAAATGTCGATACCGGCCGCGTGCAACAAGCCCCCGCCGATGGACAGGGCCGCTACACCATCGCGGATCTTCCGGTTGGCAATTATGAAGCGCAAGCCGCCGCGCAAGGCTTTCAAACCGTCGTCCGCCGGGGCATCACTTTAACCGTCGGCGCGCAGACCGTGGTGGACTTTTCCCTGGCGGTCGGCCAGGCGCAACAGACGGTTACCGTGGAGGCAAATGTCACGCAAGTCGACACGGTGTCCACAGCGGTGGCTTCCTATGTCGAGCAGAAACAGATTAACGATCTACCCCTGAATGGACGCAACTTCACGGATCTGGTCGCTCTGGCGCCCGGCGTTGCGGCGGGATCTCAAATCGGCAACGGCGGCGCCAACCTCCTTTATGGCGTCGAGAACAACTTTAGCGTCTCCGGCGCTCGAGCCGAAGGCCAGGCGTATCTTCTGGACAACACCGATATCCAAGGATTTTGGAACCATGGCTCCGGATCGGGCGTGATGGGCACCACGCTCGGCATCGAAGCCATCGCCGAGTTCTCCCTGCTGACCAACACCTACAGCGCGCAGTTCGGCGGCAACGGCGCGGTGGTGAATACGGCGAGCAAGTCCGGCACGAACACCTTTCACGGATCGGCGTACGAGTTCTTGCGCAATAGCGCTCTGGACGCCCGCAATTTCTTCGATGGAGCCAGCGTCCCCGCCTTCCGCCAGAACCAATTCGGCGGCAGCCTCGGCGGACCGGTCAAAAAAGACAAGTTGTTCTTCTTCATTAACGACGAAGAGCTGCGCAAGTCCCAGGGCCAGACTGTGGTTGCCCTCGTTCCCGACGCCAACGCTCATAAAGGCCTCGTGAACGGACTATCCGTGCCCATCAATCCCGCGATCGCGCCCATCCTGGCGCTCTATCCTCTTCCCACCACGACCCTGAGCGGTGGCGTTGGGTCCATCCCCGAAGTGGACAGCACGGTCGGCAATGAGAATTACCTCTTGGCCCGCATGGACTACACATTGTCCTCCAAGGACTCTCTGTTTGTGCGCTACGTGCGCGACGCCGCCGATATCGTCTATCCCTTCCTGGGATCGCCGCTGCCTCCTCGATGGCCCGAGGTCGGCAACACCGGCAATCACTTCGCCACCATCGAAGAGCGTCACCTGATCTCGCCCACGCTGGTGAATCTGTTGCGGTTCAGTTTCACCCGAACCCGCGAAACGGACGTGCAAGAGCACCCCGACCAGACCCCCGCGCTGGACTTCTTCCCTTCGCGCGGCCAGAACGGCGGAGTGAATATCACCGGCTTGTCGTCGATGGGGACCAGCATCTACGCCCCGCTCCTGGAAGTTCAAAATAAGTTCCCGATCGCCGACGACGTAATTTGGACCCGCGGCGCGCACAGCTTCCGCTTTGGCGCGTCTGTGAGCCGCGTCCAGAGCAACTTCCAACAACAAGGGTGGTGGGGCGGCTTCTATTCCTTTTCGAGCATCGCTAATTTCCTCCAGGGCATCCCGAACCTCTTTCAGGGGCCCGAACCGGGACAGACGGACTCCTATCGCGATTTTCGAGAAATCGATCTTGCCGGATATATCCACGACGAGTGGAAGGTGCTTCCCAGGCTGACGGTGAACATCGGCGTTCGCTATGATTTCGTAACCAATCCCACCACCAACGTCCATCCGCTCAACACTCTCATTAACCCGCCGTTTGGAACGTTCCAGCGCGTGCCCAACGTTTTTGCGTCCAATCCATCTCTGCACAACATTGGCCCCAGGGTCGGAATTGCCTACGATCCTTTCGGCGATCACAAGACGTCGATCCGGGCGGGATTCGGAATCTTCTACGATCCGATTGAGGCTCGAAGCTACGCCTCCGGCTACTACTTCAATCCGCCTTACGCGCTGGCGTTCGTCCCCAATCCCGCCTTCCCCAATCCTTTTCCGGGCGCGCTGCCGCCTCCGGCGCAGCTTGTGGGCGTGGATTATCACACCGTGAACACGCCCCATATGTATCAGTGGAATTTCAATATTCAGCGCCAGCTCTTTGAATCCACCACCTTGACGGTTGGCTACGTGGGCTCTCGGGGCTTGCATCTGTACGCCGCCCGCGACATTAATCCGGTGTTGCCGGTCGTAGTCAACGGCGTCCAGATCTTTGGCGTGCCCAAAGGAACTGCCGCGAATCCAGCGAACGGCATTGTCAGCAACCCGCGCGAAAATCCCGCGGGCGCCGCGTTGAGCAGCGAGGCTCCCGTCGGCGACTCGAGTTACAACTCCTTGCAGGTGGGCCTGAATCGGCGCTTCGCGCGCGGCGTGCAAAGCCAGCTTTCCTACACCTGGTCGAAATGCATGGACGACGCCTCCGGCACATACGGCCTGGAAGGCGGCATACCTTGGTCGGATCCGCTGAACGGTTCCTTTGACCGCGGGCGTTGCCTCTTTGACCGGCCTCAGGTTCTCAGGCTCAGCGGAGTTTACGCCCTGCCGTTCCAGCAGAATATTTTCGTCAAAGGATGGCAGATGAGCGGCGGCCTCACGGCGCAGAGCGGCTCGCCCTGGAACGTCACCGTCGGATTTGATCAGGCGGGAGATGTGGTGGCCGGCAGTGAACGGCCCAACCTGGTGATGCCGGCCAATCAAGTCATTGTAGGCAACGTGAATCAGTGGGCCAACCCGGCCGGATTTTCTCTGCCCGCTCCGGGTACGCTCGGCAACCTGCAAAGAGACTTTTTATGGGGTCCCGGCACGGTGGACTTCGACTACGCTGTCATGAAAGAGACGCCCATCAAGGAACAAATGCGTCTTCAGTTCCGGGCCGAGTTTTTCAATCTCTTCAACCATGCTAATTTCGCCTTGCCCAACCCGAGTGCGTTCGTGCAGGCAGCCAACGGCGGCGGCGTCCCCAATCCGACGTTTGGAAAGATCACCTCCACCACAACCTCTTCCCGGCAGATTCAATTTGCCCTAAAACTCATGTTCTGAACAAGCTGGCGCTGAATGCCGGAATCTCGGCAGACTTCCGCCTCTTTGCTGTAAACGGCCGGCCGTTTTCGTTCGTCTCAGTGGTCGATGGGCTTCAGCCGCCGGGATGTCCTCCGCGCCGCCGCTCTGGTTCCGGCTGCCCGCCTGATGGGCTGGCAGGAGCCGGAAGCCAAATACTCCACCGGCGTCAATGTCGTGAACGTCTTCGCCGCCGTTCACGACAAGCAAGGCAAAGTCGTCAAAAATCTGTTGAAAGACGACTTCACCATTGAGGAAGACGGCCGGCCGCAAACCATAAAATACTTTTCGCAACAATCCGATTTGCCCCTGACTCTCGGACTTCTCGTCGACACCAGCGGCAGCCAGCGCCGCGTGCTCGATGAAGAGCGTCGCGCCAGCTATGCCTTTTTCGACCAGGTCCTGCGGCCAGACCGCGATAAAGCTTTCCTCATTCACTTCGATGCCCAGGTAGAACTCTTGCAGGACCTGACCTCCTCGCGCGACGACCTGCGCAAAGCTTTGGACGATCTCGGATCCTCAGGCCCGCAACTCAATCGTCGCAATCAAGGCGGCGGCTATCCGCCCGGCGCGGGTCGAGGCCAGCAGCGCGGCGGCGGAGGCACCCTCCTCTATGACGCTGTCTTTTTGGCCTCCAATGAAATCATGCGCAAGGAACAGGGCCGCAAGGCCGTCATCCTGCTCTCCGACGGCGTCGACAACGGCAGCAAAACCTCGCTCGAAGGCGGCATCGAGGCCGCTCAGCGCGCCGATACTCTGTTCTATTCCATCCGTTTCTACGACCCGAACGCTTACCGCGCCCAGACTCCCTTCGGCAACGGCCCATTCGGCGGAGGGCCTTATGGCGGCCGGCGCCGCGCCGGCGGCTACCCAGGCGGCGGATATCCGGGCGGCTCCGTCAATCGCCCCGATGGCAAAAAAGTCCTCGTCCGCATCGCCGAAGAAACCGGCGGCGCCTACAACGAAGTCTCCGAAAAAGACCCCCTCAACAAAATCTACGCCCGCATCGAAGACGAACTGCGCAGCCAATACAGCCTCGGCTACTCTTCCGATCGCCCCGGCGCCGGCTACCGCTCCATCAAAGTCGGCGTCAAGCTCAAAAACCTCACTGTCCAGGCTCGCCAAGGCTACTACGCCCGGGGAACCTAGCCCTCTTTCGGCTCCCCGGCTCGTTAAAACATACCGCCCGCCCTCTCAACCTCCACCGCTGCATGCAGCCCCCGCCGGGTGTAAGCTAGTCTACTGAAACAAAGCCCATGAAACCCGTGGTTCTCCTTGCGGCTCTGTCCGCCGCCTCCTTACACGCTCAGGTCAATCTCTCCGGAGTCTGGTCCGCCAAGCTCCACGAGGACTGGCCCGACCGCCTCTTTGGCCCCGAGCTCGGCGATTACGGCGGCCTCCCCATCAACGACGCCGACCGCCTTCGCGCCACAAGCTGGAACGCTTCCCTCATCACGCTGCCCGAGTATCAGTGCCGCGTCCACCCTTCCGACTACGCCTTCAGCTTCGCCGACATTCGCATCTGGGAGGAGCATGACCGCGAAACCCAGGACCTGGTCGCCATTCACCTCCATCACTTCGCCTGGGGCACCGAGCGCACCATCTGGATGGATGGCCGCCCGCATCCGCCCGATTACGCCTTGCACACAGCCATGGGCTTTTCCACCGGCAAATGGGACGGCGACATACTCACCGTCACCACCACGCATCTCAAAGAAGGTTGGGCCAGACGCAACGGAGTCGCCCGTAGCGACCGCGCCACGGTCACCGAGCACTTCATCCGTCACGACGACGGTCTCACCTGGGTTGTCGTCGTCAACGATCCCGCCTATTTCACCGAGCCTTTGTTCCGCAGCCACGACTACGTTTTCAACCTCACCGGACAAATCGCGCCGTATCCCTGCGAGAGCGTCACTGAAATCATTCGCCCAAAAGGCCAAATCCCTCACTACTTACCGGGAACCAACCCGTATCTTCAGGAATATCAGTCCAATCATGGAATACCGGCGGAAGCCGCCATGGGCGGCGCCGAAACCATGTATCCGGAATATAAGCAGAAAATCGCCGCCATGCCTAAGCCGCCTGCCAAACAGGAGCCGGCCAAATGAGGGCCCTCTTATTCGTCGTCGCCCCGCTATACGCCCGCGCCGTCTTCGCCCAACAGACCGCTCCCAGTGACCCGGAAATCCACGTCCTCCCCGTCCAGGGAAATGTTTATATGCTCGCCGGCGCCGGAACCAACATCGCCGTCCAAGCCGCTCAAGACGGGGTCTTGATTGTCGATACGGCCACCGCGCTTGCGGCCCCCAAAATCCTCGCCGCCATCAAAACCATCTCCAACCGGCCTTTGCGTTACATCGTCAACACTAGCTTCGATCCCGATCACACCGGCGGCAACGACCTCCTCCGAAAAGCCGGAAGCACCATTGCCGGCGGCAATGTCGCCGGCGACCTGGGAGCCAGCGCCTCCGAGGGCGCGCAAATCATTGCCCACGATAACGTCATGAGGCGCATGAGCGCGCCTACCGGTAAGCAAGCGCCCACCCCATCCGGCGCTTGGCCCACCGATACATTCATCGAGGACGAAAAGAAGCTCTGGTTCGACGGCGAAGGCATCCAGATCCTCCACTTCCCCAACGCCCATACCGATACCGACAGCATCGTCTTCTTCCGCCGCTCCGATGTCATCGCCACCGGCGATCTTTTCACCACCACCGACTATCCCGTCATCGACGTCGCCGCCGGCGGAACCATCAACGGCTTCATTGACGCCCTGAACAAGATCCTGGACTTGGTCATTACGGTCTACGGTCAGGAGGGCGGCACCATGCTGATTCCCGGCCACGGCCGCTTATGCGATGCGGGTGACCTGATTAACTACCGGGAAATGGCTACCATTATCCGAGACCGTGTTCAGGATATGGTGAACAAAGGCATGACTCTCGAGCAGGTCAAAGCCGCCAAACCCACTCGTGATTACGATCCGCTCTACGGCTCGAATCCCCGCTGGACTTCCGATATGTTTGTGGAGGCCGTCTATAAGACATTGAAAAAATGATACTTATTAATTCCTGGCTTCGTTTTTTCTTTTTGCCTCGTTTCCCTGCCGGCGGCCCGTGGCTTCGTTTTTTCATGCTCGGCGCAAGCTTGGCGGCCGTCCTCCACGCCCAGCCCCCAGGCGGACGTGGTGCTTCCGCCGCCAACCCGCGCCTCTCCGCCCCGATCGATCTCACCGGCTACTGGGTTTCCATCGTCAGTGAAGACTGGCGCTTCCGCATGTTTACTCCGCCGAAGGGCGACACCTTTGGAGTTCCACTGAACGCCGAAGGGACGAATCTGGCCAACGCCTGGGATCCGGCGAAAGACGAAGCTGCGGGCGAGCAATGCAAATCCTACGGCATGCCCGCCATTATGCGCGTTCCCGGCCGGTTCCATATCACCTGGCAAGACGACAACACTCTGAAGATCGAAACCGACGCCGGCCGCCAGACCCGCCTGCTTCATTTCGGCGATCCACCCGCGCGGCTTGGCTCGCCTTCCTTGCAAGGCTACTCTTCCGCTTCCTGGCTCCGCGTCGCCGCTCGTTCTCGCGGAGGCGAAGGCCAGCCCGGCGCCGCTGGCTCGGGCGGCGGCTCGCTCAAGGTCACCACCACCAACCTCCGTCCCGGCTATCTGCGCAAGAATGGCGTTCCCTACAGCGACAAGACCACCGTCACCGAGTTCTACGATATCGTCCACGAACCCGGCGGCGCCGACTGGGTCGTCGTGAAAACCATCGTGAACGACCCCGCGTACCTGACCGAGCCGTTTATCACCAGCACCAACCTTCGCAAGCAAAGCGATTCCTCCGGTTGGAATCCCACCGCGTGCGCGGCCCGGTGAGCTCTCTCACCCACCTCGAATGCAGCCGCTGCTTGCGCCGGTACGAGCGCGGACAAGTTCTAGGTCTTTGTGAATGCGGCGGTCCGCTGCTTGCCCGCTACGATCTGCCGAAGCTTCGCGCCGAATGGAGCCGCGATTCCCTCTGCCGCGGCCCTGCCAGCATGTGGCGCTACGCCGCCGCGCTCCCGGTCTCCCATCGAGAGTCTATAGTCTCGCTGGGCGAAGGGATGACGCCGCTGGTTCGCGCCCGCCGTCTCGGCGCGAAATGGGGCGCCTCGGATCTTTGGATTAAGGACGACGGCGTAAATCCCACCGGCACATTCAAGGCTCGCGGCATGTCCGCCGCCATCTCGATGTGCGCCCAACTGGGCGTCAAGAAAGTCGCCGTCCCCTCGGCCGGCAACGCTGCCGGCGCCGCCGCCGCTTACGCCGCCGCCGCGGGCCTCGAGGCTCACATCTTCATGCCTCGCGACGTCCCCCGGGCCAACTTCCTGGAGTGCCGCGCCTCCGGCGCCCGCGTCACGCTCGTCGACGGCTTGATCGGCGATTGCGCCCGTATCGTCGCCGAAAGAAAAGAGGCCGAGGGCTGGTTCGACCTCTCCACCCTCAAAGAGCCTTACCGTATCGAAGGCAAAAAGACCATGGGCTACGAGCTCGCCGAGCAATTCCATTGGCGCTTGCCGGACGCGATTCTTTATCCCTGCGGCGGCGGCGTCGGCCTCATCGGCATGTGGAAAGCTTTCGAGGAAATGGAGGCGCTGGGCTGGATCTCCTCTCAGCGCCCCAAGATGATCGCCGTGCAGGCCGCTGGCTGCCCGCCCATCGTTCGCGCCTTTGAACAAGGCAAACCCGCCAGCGAGTTCTTTGATAACGCCCAGACTCTCGCCAGCGGCCTGCGCGTGCCTAAGGCCTTAGGCGATTTTCTGGTTCTTCAAGCCGTCCGAGCCAGCGGCGGCCTGGCCATCGCCGTCGCCGATCAGGAGATTCTTGACGGCCTGGCCGAGCTCTCTGCCTCCGAAGGAGTCTTCGCCGCGCCCGAAGGGGGAGCTTGCGTCGCGGCCTGCAAGCGCCTCTTCGCAAACGGATTCCTTCCGCCCAACGCCCGCGTCGTCCTCTACAACACCGGCTCGGGCCTGAAATACCTGGACGTTATCGCCCCCGCCCTCAGGCGGAAACCTTCTCGGCGCAGCCTCAAGCCTGCAAGTGAATAATGCCGCGCTGAATCGCCTTCGTCGCCGCCAGCGTCCGGTCGTCGGCGCCCAGCTTCTTCAAGATGCTCTTCACGTGATTCTTCACCGTGTCTTCGGCGATCTTGAGGTCGAACGCGATCTGCTTATTGCTCATTCCCCATACGATCAGCCGCAGAACTTCCATTTCCCGCGCGCTTAGGTCGGGATGTGGAGATTCAGCCGCCAGCGTCGCCCGCACGCTCGCGGGTAGGTATTGGCGGCCGGCGTAAACCTCGCGGATCGCGCCGATCAAATCGTCGTGCAGAACGTCCTTGGTCAGATAGGCGCGCGCTCCCGCAATCAGCGCCCGGCGGATATCTTCGTCCCCCCCGAACGTGCTCAGCGCCACGATGCGGGCGCCGGAAAAGTCCGACCGGATCGCCGTGATCGCCTCCACTCCGTCCATGACGGGCATGCGCATGTCCATCAGCGCGACGTCGGGGCGGTGGCGGGCGAACATTTCGCGCGCTTGCTTGCCGTTCTCCGCTTCGGCCACCACGGCCATATCGGGCTGCGCGTTGACGATCGCGCCCAGGCCTGCGCGCGCGATCAGGTGATCCTCCGCGATCAGGATGCGAATTCGTGTATGGGTGTCGGTGCGCAAATTTGGTCTCGCCTATTTGTCTTTGGAAGAAGCGCCCGGATCGGCCGCCAAGGAGCCGCCAACAGCTTCTTCCCGTTAGCCCAGTCAGCGGTTCCCAAGGCCTCCCCCAACCCGGCGAAGTTCGCTTTGCCATCCGGCATGCGCGCAATCCGCCCGCCTGCTATCGCCATGAAACCGAACCGTCATATTTGACGTATTTCATCACCGCGGCTCGTATGTGTCAAGCGCCGTGCAACGCCAATAATTTAGACCAAGGGTGGAGTATACTTCCCGTTTACAACTGCTATAATCCCTGCATCGAGGTGAGGCCTTGACGGATCAGGAGGAAAACCTGACGCAGCTTTTGAGGCGCCTCAGTTCTGGAGATGAGGAGGCGGCGGCTCAGGTCGCCTCCGCTGCATACGGGGAGTTGCGAAAATTAGCCGCCCGGTGTCTTCGCCAGGAGCGGTCCGGGCACACGCTGCAACCAACCGCTCTGGTCCATGAAGCCTTCTTGAAGCTGCTCGCGAACACCCGGGCGGAATGGCGTGACCGTGCGCAGTTTTACGCTATTGCCGCGCGGCTGATGAGGCGAATTCTGGTCGACTACGCTCGTAGACGTTCGGCCGCGCGGCGCGGAGGCGGCCGCCAGGTGAGCCTTCAGGAGAATCTGATTCTGCGCGAAGATCGCATTGAAGACGTGATGGCTGTCGACGAGGCGCTGGCCAGGCTCGAGGTTTTGGATCCGCGCCAAGCCCGCATCGTGGAGCTGCGCTTCTTTTCTGGTCTGACGATCGAAGAGGTCGCCGAGGTGATGCAGGTTTCCGCCCCTACCGTGAAGCGGGAGTGGACTTCGGCCAAGGCCTGGCTTCATCGAGAGCTTTCCGCGCCATCTCAACAGACGCAGGCATGACTCCCGAGCGTTGGCGGCAAGTGAAGCAAGTCCTCGAGGAGGCGACCGAGCGCGGTCCCTCGGAGCGGGAAGCCTATCTCGAATCGGCTTGCGCGGGGGACCACGAGCTTCGGGCCCAGGTCGAATCCCTGCTGGAAGCCGGGCGCGCCGCCGGAAGCCGCTACGACGCCCCCATCGTCGCCGCCTCCCCAGCGCAGGAAGATCCCGTGATTGGCCGGCATGTGGCGGCTTACAAAATTGTGCGGCGGTTGGGCGCCGGCGGCATGGGCGCGGTTTACCTTGCATCGCGCGACGACGATCAGTTCCGCCGCCTTGTCGCCATCAAGATGATCCGTCCGGAGTTGCTCGACGAAAACACCCGCCGCCGCTTTCACAACGAGAGACAGATGCTGGCGGCGCTGGAACATCCCAATATCGTGAAGTTGGTGGACGGCGGCACGACCGAGGACGGGTGGCCGTACTTGATTATGGATTACGTCGAGGGCCAGCCCATCGACCGCTATGTGAAAGAGCGCGATTTGCCGGTCGAGGAGCGATTGGAGCTCTTTCGCACCCTGTGCGGCGCGGTGCATTACGCGCACCAGAACCTGGTCGTGCACCGGGACTTGAAACCAGCCAATATTCTGGTGACGCCGCAGGGCATTCCCAAACTCTTGGACTTCGGAATCGCCAAGTTTTTACGCCCGGCTTTTGCCCAAGCCACGGTCGGCTTTACGCGCACCAATGCGCAACCGATGACGCCTGAATACGCCAGCCCGGAGCAGATTCTCGGCCAGCCGATCACCACCGCCACCGACGTCTATTCTCTGGGCGTGATTCTATACACTTTGCTGACCGGAACCCATCCCTATCAGGCCCCTTCGCAGTCCTACCACCAGTTGGAGATTTCCATCTGTGAAGGCAACCCGCGAAAACCGAGCGCCGCGCTCGAAGCCGCCGCTCCCGCCGCAGCGCGGCAGTTGCGCGGCGACCTCGACACCATCGTCCTCACCGCCATGCGCAAGGAGCCCCAGCGTCGCTACCGTTCCGCCGAGCACTTGGCCGAGGACATCCGGCGGCATCTTCAGCGCGAGCCCCTGGCGGCGCGCCCGGACACGGTCTGGTACCGGACACAGAAGTTCGTGGCGCGGAATCGATGGGCCGTATTTGCCTCGGCGCTGGTGACGGCCGCGCTGATCTCCCTGGGGGTCGCCGACCGGATCGACCGCTTGCGCGCGGAGCGCCGCTTTGAAGACCTGCGCTCGTTCTCCAACTTCGTGATTCAGGATCTCGACAAGGCCGTCGCCGACGGCCCCACGCCCGCGCGCCAGGTTCTTTCCACCAAGGCTCTGCAATATCTAGACTCGCTCGCCCCCGAGGCCAGCGGCGATGCTTCTCTCAAACTGGACCTGATCGCCGGATATTTGAAGGTGGCCGGGATTCAGGGCGATCTTTGGCAGCAGAATGTGGGCGATCCTTCGGCGGCGCGTCAAAGCCTGACCCGCGCTCTTCAGATCGCGGCCACTTTGCGCCCCCGCGACTTGGCCAGTCAAGCGGCGCGTCGGCTGGTAGCTCAATGCGAAGAGGAAATGGGCGATCTGCTGGGTCCTTCCGGCGACCGCGCCGCGGCTCTCGCTCACTACGCCAAGGCGCTCCAGATGTCCCAAAGCGACCCCAAGGAGTCCGTGAACCTTTTAACAAAAGTCGCCGGCTTGCAGGAGGACAACGGCGACTCGGAAGCGGCTCTTGAAAGCTATCGCAAGGCCGAGCCGCTGGCCAAGGATTACGCCGCGAAGAATCCCGCCAGCCAAGGGGCCCGCCGCGGCGTCGCTTTCGTGGAGGAGGGCATTGGGCGTCTCGCGCTGCTGGCGGGAGATCCCGCGGCGGCCCGGGATGCGGAAAACGCCGTTCGCTCGGCCATCGCGATTTATGAATCGGGCGCGCAGACCCCTGCGTTGCGCCGCAATCTGGCCGCTGCCTATAAAGATCTCGCAGAGATTCAGCAAGGAAATGGCAAGGCCGCGTCGGCGCTGGAAAGCTGCCGCCACGCCCTCAGCATCATCGAAAACTTGCTCTCCGAAGACCCTCAAAACGAGGAATTGTCGATCGACCTTGCGGGAGAAAGGGAGCTGTTGATCGATCTCCTGTTGGAGAATGGATCGCGCGAGGAAGCGCGCAAAGCGACGGCGGAGGCTCTGGCCCAGCTTCGGCCCCTGGTCCAGCGCGACAAGCCGTCCATCTATTACCTCGCGCCGTTTATTGAGCTGCTGAACAGCACGCCCTTCGTCGACCTGACCCGCCATGACGACGCGGTGAGTTGGGCTCAACGCTACGTCGAGATCGTTCGCGACAGTGAATCGCTAGACCTTTTAGCGCGGGCGCTCGAGCGCAACGGGCAGGCGGCGGAGGCCGCCAAGGTCGAGGCCGAGGCTCTCGCGATGTTGCCGCCGCCCAAGCCGGGCCGTCCCGTTCCGCAGAACCGCCGCAAGTTGCAAGCGCATTTAGCGAGAATGACCGCGGCGTCTGCGCAGGCCCATCCAAATTCCGCCTCCCGCGGGAATCAGCCCCAAAATCCACGTTGACGGCTCCGGCGTGGTCTCAAGGACGTTTTCGAAGTTGACGATATCGGCGCAAGTATTGGAGCCCGGCGGTGGATGGCACTGGCGCCCCTCAATATCTATCTCGTCCTCGATCCCAAGGGTGGTCACTAAGGTTGTGAAAACTTCGGTTGAAGCCACCGTAGTCTTGGTGGAGTCGTCGATCGCCAGCACAGAGGTGAACCCGGTGGTGGGGCAAACTCCGTTGATGAAATTCGAGTTCTCGCAGCCATTCACGGTGAGCTCGGCAAGTCCTGGCGCCGTTACCGGGTCGTTCATCACTTGGCCGGCGCTACGAATCGTGCCCGGATCCCAGAAATAACTGATAAGAATGTCGATCGTGCTGTCGATGCCCACTTTGAGTTGCTTGGTCGGCGAATCGAAAATGAGCGCGACGCTGTCCCCGCTCTCCACCGGGGTGACGAGGATGTCGGAAGACGAAAGGTGACGGGTGCTCAGAAGGATCGAAAAGCCAAAGTCTTCGACATTAAAGCTTCCCACCGAACATCCCTGCGCGCCGAGGGCGATATAATCCGCCAAAGTGTCTGGTACGCACACGTTGGCGAATAAAGCTGGGGTGGCGGCGAGCCCCGCCAACCAGACGAGCTTAAGAGATCGCATGAGGACTCCGACCCGTTTCCTATCCATTGCTGGGGTTATGCCGATTATACTCCTGTCTTTCGCGCTGTAACCTGCCATGCGGAAGTGGAGCGCCAGGCGCGCTTTCTGATATGCTTCTGTCATGAAACTGCCACGGCCGGTTCATCTGTTGCTGCTGGCCGGCGTGGGGCTGCTCGCTTTGCAAAGAGGAAGTTTCGCCCAGCGCTACGCTTACTACTCGTCTGGGCCCAACGTGCCTTCGGAGTTTTATTGGAGCCGGCTCCAGTACCGGTCCATCTACGGAAACATTGGATTTCGCGCCTTTGGGGGCGGCGGCGGTTGGTCTCGCGATTTCCCCAAGGCCGACAACGACTGCCTGATCGTGTTGCGGCGTCTGACCCATATCAACTCGCCCTCGCCTCTCAATGTGGTCGATCTCGAAAGCGACAATCTCTTCGATTACCCCTGGATTTATGCCGTCGATGTAAACACTTGGACGTTTACCGACGAAGAAGCCAAGCGCCTGCACGATTATCTTTTAAAGGGCGGATTTCTGATGGTGGACGACTTCCATGGCGAGGACGACTGGCAGCGCTTTATGGCTGGCATGCGCCAGGTGTTGCCCGACGCCGTTGTCGAGGACCTCAAGGACGAGGACGAAATTTATCACGTCCTTTACGACATCAACGAAAAATTTCAGATTCCCAGCGAGGTGTACGTCAATACAGGCCGCACATACGAAAAGGACGGCTATGTGCCGAAATGGCGCGCGATCCGCAACGAGCATGGGCGCATTATGGTCGCCATCTGCGCCAATATGCATCTAGGAGACGCCTGGGAATGGGCCGACAGCCCCGAGTATCCGGAGAAATTTTCCGGGCTTGCCTTTCGCATTGTGCTGAACTATATCACCTACGCGATGACGCATTAGACGTGAACCGCGCGCGCCTCATTTCAACGGTTAGCGAGGAGTCTGCGGCGGCGTCGCTGAATTGAAAAATGTTCGAGGTTTTTTTTAAGTATCCCCGCTCGGCGTATGCCCGCGGCCAATTTGCTTTTTTGGGCGCGTGGCCGGTCTGGGTGTTATGGCTGCTTATCGTGGCCGCAGCGGCGGTTTTGGCTTGGCTGATCCGCTCCCATCTGAGGCAAGCCGCGCCCGTGATGCGCGGCTGGAGAGCCGGAGTCATCTGGGGTTTGCAGACGCTGCTGGCCGCGATCATGCTGGCGCTGCTATGGCAGCCGGCGATCACGGTGTCCGAGTTGAAGCCGCAGCAGAATATTATTGCCGTCCTGGTGGACGACTCCCGCAGCATGGCGATATCCGAGGACGGGTCGAGCCGCGAAGCGCAAGCGGTCAGCGCTCTGCAGAACGGAGCTCTGGCCGGCCTGAGCCGCTCCTTTCAAACGCGGCTTTACCGCATGGACAATGTGGCGGCGCGGATCGATAGCCTTCAGGCATTGGAGCCCACCGCCGCCTCGACGCGCATTGGCGACAGCCTTAAGCAGTTGAGCGATGAGACTTCCGACCTGCCGATCGGCGCCGTGGTGCTGCTAAGCGATGGCGGGGATAATTCCGGCGGGATTCGCGCGGACGCAATCAGCGCGCTGCGCGCCCGCCGCATTCCGGTGCACACCGTCGGCTTCGGACACGAACGCGCCCAGCGCGACGTCGAATTGGATGACGCCGCCATCGCTCCTCGCGCGCTGGCCGGCTCGCGTCTCGCCGCCAGGGTCGTTTTTCATCAACGTGGGTTCGCCGGCGCCAAGATCAACCTCACGGTGCGCGATTCAAGCTCCCGCCCGTCAAAGATCCTTGCCTCGCGCAGCGTCGTGTTAGGACCTGACGGCGCCCAACAGACGGAGACTTTGATGTTCGATATCGGCGGCGCCGGCGCCAGAACTTTGGAAATCGCGGCGGCCCCGCTTACGGGCGAGGAAAGCTTTGCGAACAATGCTTTGACTCGCATGGTGAATGTGGACTCCGATCCGCGGCGCATTCTCTACGTGGAAGGAGAGCCGCGCTGGGAATACAAATTTATCCGCGAAGCGGAAGAGGACGACGGCATGGTGCAAATCGTCTCCATGGTTCGTACATCTCCAAATAAGACGTACCGGCAAGGAGTCAAGGAGGGCAAGGAACTGGCGGGCGGCTTTCCTTCTCGGCCAGAAGAACTGTTCTCCTTCCAGGGCTTAATTCTTGGCTCGGTGGAATCCGGATACTTCACGCCAAGCCAACAGCAACTGATCCGCGACTTTGTCGATCGCCGGGGCGGAGGGTTGTTGCTGCTCGGCGGCCAGTTCGCGCTTGCCGACGGGGGTTGGAACGCGTCTCAGATAGCGGATCTGCTGCCCGCAACGTTACCTGCCCAACCAGGGACGTTTCATCGCGAGGCAGACCCCAAAAACGGGACCACCCATGCATTCGCCGAGCTCGCCCCGGCTGGCGCAGACAGCCCCATCACCCGCCTGGTGGACGATGCCGCCGCGAACGCGGCCAAGTGGAAGAAGCTGCCGTATCTTATGGACTACGAAGACCCCGGCGCTCCCAAGCCCGGGGCGAGCGTGCTGCTCAACACGATTACGCCCGACGGGCGAAGATTGCCCTTGCTGATTACCCAGAACTTCGGCCATGGCCGCACGGCCATCATGGCCACAGGCGGAAGCTGGCGCTGGCAGATGAGCTCGCCTCTGGGCGATCCCGCGCATCATGTGTTCTGGCAGCAGCTTCTTCGATGGGTAGTTTCCGATACGCCGGGCCATGTAACGGCGTCCGTGCCAAGTCAGATCCTGCTGGACAGCGGCGATTTAATTCTGAATGCGGAAGTTCGTGACCAACAATACAATCAGGCTCCGGACGCCAAAGTAGAGGCTCGCATCCTGGGTCCCAGCGGAGTCAGCGCGCTGGTGGAGATGACGCCCGCGCCCGATAGCCCCGGGCATTTTCAAGCGGCGTGGTCCGCTCCCAAGCCTGGAGCTTATTTAACGGAAGTGCTGGCGCAGCGCGCCGATTCGGGTTCCGGCGCGATGAAGGAGCTAGGCCGCGACGTGTTGACGTTCCAGCGCATGGACGGCGTGGCCGAGAACTTCCACACAGAGCAAAATCGCGAATTGCTGGAGCGCCTGGCTGTGCAAACCGGCGGACAATATTGGAAGCCCGCCGATCTGGGCAAGCTCGCCGGGAGCATTTCTTTTTCCGAGGCCGGAGTGAACGTGCGCGAGACCAAGGACCTTTGGAATTTGCCGGTGGTCTTTCTGGCGTTGGTGCTGCTCCGGTTTTCGGAGTGGTGGCTGCGGCGGAAGTGGGGGATTGTGTAAGTGGGTTTTCTCTCGCCCTGGTTCCTGGCGGCTCTCGCGGGCCTCGCCTTTCCGCTCTACTTGCATTTGTTAAAGCGGCAGAAGAATCCCCCCAGACCCGTGCCGTCGCTGATGCTGTATGAATTTCGGACGCAAAGCTCCACGCGGCATCGGCGCCTGCGCTATCTTCTGCTGCTGTCGCTCCGGCTGCTGGCGCTGCTGCTGCTGATTGCCGCCTTCGCCAATCCTTTTGTAAACCGCGGCGCGGCGGCGCTTTTCAATAACCGGCTCGCGCTGCTGGTTATCGATAACTCGTTCAGCATGCGGGCCGGAACGCGCCTGGCGGACGCGAAGGCGGCTGCCATGAACACGCTTGCGGGAGAGAGCGCCGCCCGCGCGCAAGTGGCGGCGTTCGGTTCGGAGCTGCGGCTCATGACCGAACCCACCCAGGACCAAGCTGCCTTGCGCGCCGCCGTGCAATCCATCGCGCCGGGCGATGACAGCGGCAATTTCGGCGAGCTGGCGCGCGCCGTGCGCGGCATTGCCGCCGCCGCTCATAGTTCAATTGAATTGCATCTGTTCAGCGATATGCAGCGGAGCGAACTGGCGGCAAACTTTTCCGATATGGCGCTGCCCTCCAACGTCAAGCTGATGACGCACGCTATTGTCAGCAAGGCGCAACCCAACTGGACCGTGGAAGCGGTGGATGCGCCAGGGCAAGTCTGGGGCAGAGAAGGGAAGCCGGTTCATGTTCAGGCCGTAATTGCAGGACACGGAACTCCGGCTGCTCAGCGCAGCGTTTCGCTGGTGGTGAATGGCGCAACGACCGCCACCAAAAGCGTGGCGGTTCCCGCGAACGGGCGCGCCACGGTAGATTTCCCCGGCCTTCAAGTTCCGTATGGGTTTAGCCGGTGCGAGGTCAAGATCGATTCGGCAGACGTCTTTCCCGCAGACGATCTCCGCCGTTTCGCGGTAATGCGCTCGGACCCGCAAAAAGTTCTTTTCATTCACAATTACAGCGAAAACCGTTCTCAGGTTTATGTTGGCTCTGCTCTTTCGGCAGCCGCGCAATCGGCTTTTACGTTGGAATCGGTCGATGTGAACGAGGCCGCCGACCGCCGGCCATCCAATTACGGCTTTGTGATTTTGTCGGACCCGGGCTCAGTGCCCCCGCTGCTAGAGAACTCGCTGGACGCGTACGTGCGTGCTGGCGGCAGCCTGCTCATCGCTGCCGGAACAGCGGCTGCCTCGCGCTTGCAGATTCCGGTTTTCGGCGCTCGGATTCTCTCCACGCGCGACTACAACCGGGCGCCCGATCATTACATAATGGTCGGATCGAGCGATTCCTCTTATCCAGCCGTGGCCAAGGCCAATGGCTGGTCTGGCGTGAAGTTTTTTTATGCCCTCGAGGTCGATTCCGGCGGCGCTCGGGTGATCGCTCGCTTGGGCGACCAGACGCCGATCTTGCTGGAAAAGCGCATGGGCGAAGGGCGGATCGTTCTGCTGACTTCCGGGCTTGACAACCTCACCAACAATTTTCCGCTGGATCCGGCCTTTGTGCCATTCATCGAACAGACCGCTCGCTATCTGGCTGGAAGCGAAAGCCGGGGCGGCGCGCGCCCTGTGAACGCCTACCTCGATCTCCGGAGTGCGAAGGAGCCATCCGGAGGAGTGGAAGTCACCGGCCCCGATGGGAAACGCCCTCTCAGCTTAGGCGAGGCGGCCACCGCGCAAACTTTGCAACTCGGCGACGCCGGCTATTATCAGATCCGCCTCGCCAATGGCCGGCAGGATCTGATCGGCGTCAACGCAGACCCGAAGGAATCGGACCTGGATGTGATTCCAGACGATGTGCTGGCGCTCTGGCGGGGCGAAGGCGAGTCGCCGCATCAGGAGGCGGCGCCGCGAGGCGCCGCAGGTTCGGTCGAAAATCAGACGCGCCAGACGCTGTGGTGGCGTCTCATGCTGCTTGCATTCGTTTGCGCGGTTGCCGAATCCGCGCTGGCGAGCCGCTATCTCGGGGTCCAGCGCGAAGACTCCTAGATTGGCGGATGGTATACTTGAATCGCCGCGGGCAACTTCGGGGCGTGGCTCAGCCTGGCTAGAGCGCCTGGTTCGGGACCAGGAGGTCGGTGGTTCGAATCCACTCGCCCCGACCAATTCCGTTTTTTTTGAAATCAGGCTTTACCGTTCCAACGCCGTCCGTCGGTCGTATCCCCTCTTAACTATCGAACCGCAGAGCCGCTTGCTGGCCGGCGCGCGAAACGTTAAGGGAGAAGGCGCCCCACGTCACCACGCCCGCAAGCAGACCTAAGACGCCTCCCTGGATGCAGCGCAGTCTTCGACGCCCAGCCATGACCGGGTCGAGCGAATCGACCACGGATAGCTCGCGCGACGACTTCACAGAGCAAGTCTACCGCAAAGCGCCAGATATTAGAATAAAAATCGGTTCTCGAAATTCCTATCTTGCTTCACGCCGATGAGCGAAAAAAACCGTGAACAAAGCGGGGCGTCTGAGGATTTATTTTGGAAGGGGCGCCGCGTATAGCTTAAAGGAGCCGGGATCTTTATCTTTGAGAGCCGCATCGTTGCGATAGTTGAGCTTGCCCTCGACGATCCATGCCATTCCCCGGGTGGCCGTGACGCCCGGAGTGCTCTCAAGACCCTCCTTTATGGTCTTAATTACGGCATTTTTTAGCCCCGGACCTTCAAACGTCACGATGCTCATTTTGCCGGAGTTCTCGGCAAGCAACAAGCGCTGCGTTCCAATCGCTCGCATTCCATCGGGACGTTCGAGCATACGGGAGAGCTGGAGCTCCTCGATTTTTTTCGACTTGCCATCGGGTCCCAGTTCGAGACGAATGAGTTTCCCGGTCGTGACGCTATTGACGTAGAGAATCCCTCTGTTTCCAAAAGCGAGCCCGTCGGCCCCGGCAAGCAGCGGGTCTTTCGCGGCAAGCTCCAGAGCTTTGGCTCCGGGATGGAGCATCAGAATGCTGTTCTGACGCGTATCGCTGACATAAGCAGTTCCGTCGGATGCTATCGCAATATCGTTGCAGAGCGGCTCTCCGCCGGGCAGGGGATAGGCATTCTTCGGAACGCCGGTTTTGAGATCGAAGCTCATCAGGGAGGTTGGGCTGCCCTTGTTCTCAAGGTTGTTGGAGCAAACCCAGAAAAGCTTATTCTTTTCATCGGCGAAAACGCCAAGCACGCCGTTCAGGCCGCCCGCGCCCGGCTTTATCCATTCTTCGGCAACGGTTCTTCCCGGGGCGATGCGCAGGACGTTTCCGTGGCCGAGGCTGCCAGAGTAAAGCGTTCCGTCCGCGGTGGATGTAATGCTCTCAGGAAAAACACGCGTTCCGGGGAGCGTGATTTCAGTAACCACTTGAGCGGGCAGGGCGCCGCCAAAAGTTGCGGATAACAGGATTGCGAGTGGGAACGAAACAGTTAGCTTCATGGTCTACCATTATGCCTATGCTCGGACTCGGGGATTCCCGGGAGTGGGCGGACGATCCCAATTATCCAGAGCATCCTCGCTCGGCAGCCGCCTCGGCCTCAATTACGTCATCTAGGACATGACTCACTAAACCGGGCCATCTGCTCGGCGAAGGGTTTACTGTTCCTTGCGAAGCGCAAACGTGAACAGGCCGTTGCCGGCCTGAATGCTGACATACTGCTTGCCGTTGATCATGTAGGTGATGGGTCCCGCGGCGACGCTGGGGCCAAGATTTGTTTCCCACAGGGTCTTGCCGTCGCGAGCATCCAAGGCGTAGAAGGCTCCGTCACGCCCTCCACTGAAAAGCACGTTCGAAGCGGTGGTCAGGACGCCCGCTTCGGTTGAAGGCGCCGACAGACGATGGGTCCACTTCCGCTCACCCGTATTCGGGTCCAAGGCGATGATGGAGCTGAATACATCCTCCCCGGTACTGCCATTTGTCGGAAAAACTCCTGTAAAGGAGGCGCCGGAGTGGAATTCAGGCGGCTCCTCCCCCTTCTTATAGACGCTAGAAGTGTTCTCCCAGGCGGGAATGTAGAATAGACCCGTGACGGGGCTAAAGGACGGGTTGTACCAGTTGGTTCCGCCCTGATTGCCGGGATAAACCAGCGTTCCCTCTTTGGTGGGTTTGACGCTGGGGACGATGTGAGGGCGGCCCGTGACGGGATCAAAGCCATCCGCCCAATTTACCTTCGTGAACGGCTTACCCAGGAGAAACTGACCCGTGGTGCGGTCGAGCACGTAGAACATGCCGTTGCGATTCGCCCACATCATGACCTTGCGCGGGCGGCCTTGGAATTGGATGTTGGCCAGCACAGGAATCTGCGTGGCGTCCCAATCGAATTCGTTGTGCGGGGAGAATTGGTAGTACCACTTCAGCTTGCCGGTATCGGCATCGAGCGCGATGACCGAAGAACTGTAAAGATTGTCGCCCAGGCGCGCATCGCCGTCCCAATCCGGGCCGGCATTCCCAGTGCCCCAAAAAGTTAGGTTGGATTCGGGATCGTAAGAACCGGTCTCCCAAATCGGCGCGCCACCATGCATCCACGAATCGTTGGGCTTTCCGTCCTTGCCAAGCCAAGTGTCATGGCCAGGTTCCCCTGGTCCGGGGACGGTATAGAAGCGCCAAATTTCTTTTCCTGTATTCGCATCCCACGCCGCAATGAATCCGCGAATGCCGTGCTCGCCGCCGGCAACGCCGGCGATCACCTTATCCTTGACGACTAGCGGCGCGTGGGTCATCGAATATTGGTCTTTGTAATCGGCCACCTGGACCTTCCACAATTCCTTGCCGTTGCGGGCGTCAATGGCAATCACTTGCGCGTCGAGCGTCGCCAAGAAAAGCGTGTTGTCGAGGATCGCCACGCCGCGCGTCAGGTTGCCGCAACAGGGGTTGTGAGTTTCTGGAGCCGGCTTGTGAGCGTAGGTCCAGATCGTCTTGCCGGTGGCGGCATTCAATGCGATCACATCATTCGGACTCTGGATGGTATACATGACTCCATCCACGACCAGTGGCGTGACCTCGTGCTTTTCCAACGAACGGGACTGGAACACCCACTGCAATGCGAGGTCTTTTGCGTTGGCAGGCGTAATCTGGACCAGCGCGCTGTGGCGCTGGCTCATCGTCGTGCCCGAATAGGTGAGCCAGTTTTCCGGCTCCTGATTGGCGGCGAGGATGCGTTCGAAGGGAACGGGCCGAATGCGGGCCTCCTGGTTCGCCAGGCCCCGGCCGCCTTGGCCCAATGCAAGCGCTGCCAGAGCGAGCAGCAGTATTCCTTGTGTCTTCATAGATGGTGCGCCGTCCTAATTTGGATGATCCAACCTGTTGAGGGTCGCAAACTGCAACAGTTATCTTATCGCTTTTTGCGCGTATACGCTGCAGGCCAGCATCTGTTGTCCGTTTCCGCATCATAGGCGTAAAAATGTGCTTTCGTCAGCGCAGAACTTTTCGAATACGGTCAGAATCGCACTCGGATGCCTCCCCATGCGCCTATCGGAGCTCCAGGGGCGAAGAAGGTGGTGGTCCGGATTGGAAAATCGCCGTTCACGGAAGGAAACGGCCGCGCAACGAAATGGCCCGCATTGTCATATGGCGAAGGGCCCAATTGGGCCGCGGTGTAGTAATGATGATTAAGGAGATTGTCGATTTGCGCGTACAATTGCACGCGTTTTTGCAGTTGGTAATGGCCGCCAAAATTCACGAGGCCGTAACCTGGGGAATATCCCTGCCCTAGATAATAAACGCCATCGGGCTGATCCAGATTGTTTTCGTTGCCGCGCGCAAAAGATCGTCCGACAGCCTCGAAGTCGAGATCCAAAGAAAACTTGGCTGTGGGTTGGCATTCAAGATAGGCTTTCAAAATGTTCCGAGGCATTTGCGGGATGCGATCGCCAGGCTGGACGGCGATGTTTCCGTCTAATCCCGGTCCGCTGTCGTTGGCGCTGTTGCTGCCGCCGTCGACTATTTGGGAGCTCTGGTAGGTCGCATCGAGGAAGGTATAATTCCCGCCCAGGGCGAGGCGCTTGATGTGGCCGCTAAGACCCACTTCGACTCCCTGCCTCCGAGTTTGGCCGAAGTTGGTGAAATACCCAAAACCGGTCTGTTGAGACGCCACGAAAAGCAGGTCATTGTGATTTTCGCTGCGGAACCAGCTCACGTTCCAGCGAAAATTGCCCTCCATCGTTCCGCGCAGGCCGGCTTCGATCGTACGGGCGACCACCTGCTTGAGCGGCGGGTCCCCCACCAGAGCGTTCGGTAGATTGCAAGGATTGTTGGGATCCGAGCAGCCGAGTTCGATCGCCGTGGGCGCCCGGCTGGCTTCGCTATAGCTGACATACAGGCTGGCGTATCGCGGGAGGCCATAGGTCAAACCGACTGCCGGATTGAAGCGCTCAAACAAATTTTGACTCGTCAGCGAGCCCCGCGAGCCGTCCGACACAGGCGGCAGCCGGTCGATATTGTGGATCGACGTACGATTGTAGCGCCCGGACAGGGTGATCCCTAGGCGCTTGCCCAGAGTGAGCACGTCGCCGCCAAAGACGCTCACGGTATTTATGGAACCGTAAAGGTTCACGCGAGTGTCCACGGGAACGCCGTCCTGCATGGTGCTGCCATCTGCAAACGCGTTGATTGGCGTGATGGTGAGCCCGTCAGGATTGAGATAACCAAACTGCGAACCCTGTTGAAAAGTCAGGCTGCTCCTGTCCCAGCCGGAACCGGCGATGACCCGGTTATGCGATGTAAACCAATTCGCTTGCCCCGAGACGCCCCAATTATGCTGTTTGTCATAGGTATTCGTGATAATTCCCGTACATTTCTCGATAGGCTCATTTTTTTCGAGTCCCTGCGCAATGCACCTCCAATAAGGATAAGGCTCCGTGGCGGCGTTGCCGGCGGTTGGAAAATTTTTGTAGCCTGCGGCAGTCAGCGCCGCAATATCGGCGGCGCTGAGGTTGTACAGCGATTGGTCGAACGAGTTCTCGTTGATGTCTCCGTTTGTGGTGTCGGCGCGAATATAGCGGAAGTAGGCGTTTCCGGAGAGACTGAACTTGTTGGTGAAGTGATGCCGCAGACTTAGGTTAACCGAGGGAGAACGATTCCATGTGACGTCGGGGATGCTGTATACGCTGCTGTAGTCTTTCTGGAGAAACCGGAAGTCTTGGAGGCCATTGCCGGTAAGCCAATTATCGGCATAGCCAAAGCTTAGCCAGGCGAACGTCTTGCCGTTTTGCCATCCAAGTTTTCCGAACGACTGCCGCACTTCCGAAGGAGAAAACTCGCGCCAGCCGTCTTCGCGATAAAGATTGCCCGCTACATACCAGCTCAGCCCTTTGGAATTTGAGCCGCCATATTCGATCGCCCCGTTGCGGCGGCCAAAACTCCCGCCATTAACATCCAGGCCCACGCCTGGCGCGCCGTGGCCATCCTTCGTTTGAATCGACAGCGCCCCTCCAAGCGTATTGAGGCCGAAAAGGGGATCGGATCCTGGAACCAGCGCAATTTCAGAGATCGCGATCTTGGGGATCAGGTCCCAGGCTACGATATCGCCGAAGGGTTGATTCTGCCGGACGCCGTCCATATAGACTGAAATTCCTTCGGGCGTCCCTAAAAGGGGCGAAGCAGTGTAGCCGCGATAGTTTACATCAGGCTGAAATGGATTTTCTTGATTCTGATTGACATGGATTGCGGCCAGCCGTTGATTTAACAAGTCGGCAAGATCCAGCGCGCCGCTTTGCTCCAGATCGCGGGCATTGGCTGTTTGCACCGGGGCTGGTATTTCGTCAAGCGCCAAATCCGTTCCCGGAAGCGGCGTCGGAGCGACAACGTCTACGCTAGCAGCCTGGCTCGCAAGAGATAGAACAATTGTGCGTGATAAGGAAGCCCCAGCGGGCAAATCCATCGCTATGGATTGGGTGGCGAAACCCGGTCTCGACACCTCCAACCGGTAGCGTCCTGGAGTGAGGCCGCGGAATGTATACGCCCCTTGCGCGTCCGTCTCGAAAGCGCGAGCCGTTCCCTTGCCCACATTCTCCAGTCTGACCGAGGCTTCCACAGGCGCCTCAGATGGGTCCTTAATCTCAACATGCAGTTGGGCAGTGGGAGCTTGCCCGGATGAAAAAGCAGCGCATAAAAGCGCAGCCATCGCGCAAATTGGGCCGCAAAGACGGCGACGGGGCATGTTTTTGCCAACGTCCTTATACTCCCCGTTCGACGCCAGTTCATAAACTTGGACAGATCCGGACCAGGGTTGGCGGGTGAGCCGTCGCGGATTCACTCGAAAGTTTCCCATATATGGCTATTCCTTGAGAGGAGATTTTGTTCACGGGTTTTTAACGGATCGCTCTGCGGCAATTGACGCTCCCTGGCGATGCAAAAATAGCATGAACAGCTCGTCGGCAAAGGGACTATACAGATAGATAATGAAAGACGCTCAGCCGAATGAGGCTCGGTTCCAATGGCAGCGAGGTTCACCTTGACTGATTCGCCGGAACCGACGACCTTTACCAGCTTGTGCGGCCAGGCGGCCGAGCCAGCACGGGAGCCCTCGCTCTTAGAGGCGGAAGTCCTGGCTCTGTTTGACCAGATGCGCGATCGCCTTTTGAGCTATCTCTTGCGGTTCAGCTTTTTGCCCTTGCAAGACTGCGAGGAGATCGTACAGGAAGCGTTTCTAGCTCTGTTCCATCACCTGCAACGAGGACGTTCACGCCAGAATTTGGGCGGCTGGTTGTTTCGGGTGGTTCACAATCTCGGGCTCAAGCGGCTGCAGGCTACGCGGAGGGATTTGCAGACTGTTGTGACGCTCAGTAGCGCCGTAGAAGAAACGGTGGCGGATCCAAGCTTGAATCCAGAGGATACCTTCGTCCGAGACGAAACCCAGAGGCGATTGCTTGCGGTGGTTAGGGCTTTGACAGAGCAAGACCGGAGGTGCCTTTTCTTGCGCGCGGAAGGGCTGCGATATCGCGAGATCGCCGATGTGCTCGGTATGTCGCTGGGCGCAGTGGCAAAGTCGCTGGAGCGCTCCCTGAAGCGGATCACACGAGCCGCCCAACGGTGACGATGAGGGTAATTTTATGAGGGAACATGAATTACATCTTTCCGATCGTGAATTGATCATGGCGATGGACGGCGAACTTTCTCCGAGCGACGTCAACCATGTGGAAAAGCACCTGACGGCTTGTTGGACGTGCCGCGCGCGGAAGATGGAGCTGGACCGCGCGATCGCGGATTTTATCGACTGGCACAGAACCGGCCTGGATTCCCGGCTGTCTTCCTCCCACGGACCGCGAGCGATGCTCAAAGCCCGCTTAGCACAGTTGGCCCAGACCCAGCCAGCGCCGTGGTGGCGGCAGTTCAATGTGCAGAGATGGGGCTGGGTCGCGGCGGCGGCATGCGCGTTGCTGATGGCGCTGATGGCCAGCGACCGGTTCCTTGCAGAACGGGGTCCTTCCGTGGTGTTTGCGGCCCCGAACCCCGCGCTGACGCCTGGCGCGGAAGTGCTGGAAAATTCGAACGAACTGTGCCGAGAGCCGCGGCCAAAGAACAAGGAAGTCGACGCCGCGCTCCGGCGCCGCGTGTTTGAGGAATACGGCATTGCTAACGCTCCGGCGCGAGCCTACGAAGTCGACTACCTGATTACGCCGGCCTTGGGGGGCTCCGACGATATTCATAACCTATGGCCCCACTCTTACGCCAACACCGAATGGAATGCACGAGTCAAAGACGCCTTGGAGGACCGATTGCGGGAGCTGGTGTGCGAAGGCAAGGTGGATTTATCGACGGCTCAACGCGAGATTTCCGTCAACTGGATTGAGGCTTACAAAAAGTATTTTCAGGTTGAGCATCCGATCCTTCCCAGCAATAGCCGTTGACAACGACAAGGAAGATCGCGAGACGGCTCGAATCGAAGGCGGCCTTCCGCGCCGGAATCGGACTGCTTTCGTTGCGGTTCGTTGTTGGCGTCCTAGGGCTCAGCAACGCCGAAACGTGGATGAGGCGTACGTAGGAGAAGATTATGAAGCATTTTACCTTCGCCGCAATGTTGGCGGGCGCAGTATGGATTGCGTTGGCGCAGCAGCCCAAGACAATCGATGACGCCGTTCTTAGCAACGCCGCTAAGAACGGGGACGAGTGGGTTAGCTACGGCCGCGACTACGCCGAGACTCACTTCAGTCCGCTGAAGCAGATCGACGTGAGCAACGTCAAGCGTTTGGGTTTGGCGTGGTCATGGGACACCGAGTCGCCTTCCGGCGGACGCGTAGAAGGGACGCCCCTTTTCTCGAATGGCGTTCTCTACGGCAGTCTTGCTTGGGACGTACTGTTCGCGGTTGACGCGCGCACCGGCAAAATGAAGTGGCGTTGGGATCCGGAGATCGCGCGCCAGCCCATTGCGGGCCTCTGCTGCGGGCCGGTAAATCGCGGGGTCGCTTTGTACCATGGCAAGGTTTACGCGGGCTTGCTCGATGGCCGGCTGGTCGCACTCGATCAGGAGACGGGCAAACTGGTCTGGCAGTCGCAAGTAATCAACGATCCCGGCGATATTCTCACCTCGGCTGTCCGGGTGGTGAAGGGCAAAGTGATCGTCGGCAATAGTGGAGCAGAACAGGCCGTTCGTGGCCAGTTTTCCGCTTGGGATGCCGAGACGGGTAAGCTTGCCTGGCGCTTCTACACCGTTCCCGGAGATCCATCGAAGCCCTTCGAACAGCCCGAGCTGGCGATGGCAGCGAAGACATGGACGGGCAACTGGTGGCAAATGGGTGGCGGGGGAACGGTCTGGGACGCGATGGCCTACG
>Ga0070738_10002582_pt1 | contig 27179 bp, 19 predicted proteins | sample Coa_R2_2_FD_66446 | JGI IMG/M metagenome (GOLD analysis project Ga0070738, IMG submission 66446) | Surface soil microbial communities from Centralia Pennsylvania, which are recovering from an underground coalmine fire - Coalmine... | ecosystem: Environmental > Terrestrial > Soil > Unclassified ...
AAAGTATTGTTCGACTAACTTAATTCGTTCGTTCATAGCACACGTTTGTTTCCAAGGCATGGTGCAAACTGTAACCGATGTCCTTGGGAGAATCTGTTACCGATGTGCTTACAACGAACCGTTGTGCTGGCATCCCTGGCGGGATGCAAATAATATTTTGGCGGCTTTCCGTGGGTCAGGCGACCAGGTCGCCTGACCCACGGCTACTCGCTGCGAACCCTGCGGGTTCGTTCGGTCAAGGGCAGCTGTCGGGTTTTCGAACAATCCGCGCGTTTGCAGCGTCTAACTTGGAGCGAATGAATGAGGTGGAACCCGCGCCCGACGCAGCGGCGGAGAAACCAGCGTGGCGGCGCTACGCGGGGGCGTTGGTGTGCATCCTGGTGGCCTTTGGTGTGAGGTATTGGATTAGCCCGCTGGTAGGCGACGAATTGCCCTTCATGCTCTTCATCGCGGCGTCGCTCGTGGCGGCGTGGTATGGCGGCGCGGTGGCCGGCATCGTGGCCCTGCTCCTGGGGTTGCTCCTCGCGGACCATTTTTTTCTTGTGCACGGACGCAGTGGTGTGACGCATCCGACGCAGGCGTTGTATTTCGTGCGCTACCTTTTCACGGCGTCGCTGGGTGTTGCATTGATCGAGACGCTGCACCGGACCCGGCGCAAGTTGGAGGCGGAGGTGGCGCGGCGTCGGCGTTCGGAGTCGGCGTTGCTCGAGGCACAGGAACGGCTGCGGACGCATGCGCAGGATTTGGAACATTGCGTCGCGCGCCGCACCAGCGAATTGGCGGCGACGGTGAAGTACCTCGAGAGTTTGCTTTATCATATCGGCCATAACCTTCGGGCGCCGTTGCGGGCCATGGAAGGTTACGCCACGGTGTTGGTGGATGAATACGGCTCCCGCCTCGATGCCACCGCCCGGGAATATTCGGCTCACATCTCCGACGCCGCCAAACGCATGGACCAGCTCATCCACGACCTCCTGGAGTACGGCAGGCTCGGCTACGTTCAACTCGAGCTCGGGCCCGTGAACCTGGAGAAGGTGCTGGAGCAAGTGCTGTTCAGGCTCGGGTTTGAAATCCGGTCCACCGGCGCCGATGTGCAATTCGATCGCCCGCTGCCCACCGTGCGCGCCAATCCTGAAATGCTCGAACAAGTCCTGACGAACCTGGTCGAAAACGCGGCCCGCTTCGTGCCCGCCGGAGTCCGGCCCGAGATTCGTGTTAGCGCCGAGACTCGGGGGAACCGGGTGCGCGTTTGGGTGCACGACAATGGCGTGGGCATCCCGACCCAGTTCCGCCAGCGGATTTTCGGCGTGTTCGAAACTTTGGGCCCGCCAGGGCGGCACGGCGGGACCGGCATCGGCCTGGCCATCGTCCAGCAAGCCATGCAACGCATGGGCGGCAGCGTCGGGGTCGAGTCCAACCCCGGGCAGGGAAGCAGCTTCTGGATCGAGCTGAGCGAGGCGGAGGGCAGGGGCGCGTTGCTCTCGACCCCGCCTAGCCTGCAATCTGCGGCCTGAAACTTGAAATCTGAAAACGCGTCGTCTCACCCCTGTCGTTCGTAGTGTTTGAGCACCTCGCGGACCGACGGCAACAAATCCGGGTCGGCGAATTGCTCGTAGTTGCCGCCTTTGGGCCATTGACGGATGAGCCCGGGTTGGTCGCGGGTCAGGAACCAAAACGCTGTCTGCTCGACTGCGGCCTGCTCAATTTCCGCGGGAAGCCTCTCCGATTCGGCTCCCGGCAAAACTTCGCCGGGCAGGACATAGCCTCCCGTGTAGGTGACCCTCGCCTGGGGTGGGAGCGCGGAACTCAGGACCGCGAGCGGCAGGCGAAGCGACACAATACAGCGGCGCCGGACAATGTATTCGACGTCCGGCACTTCCACCCAACCGCCAGGTTCGTTGGTTTTCAGTTCAAATTTCAAAACCGACTCGACCGGATAGCACGGAACGAGGATCTCGGTTTCATCCGCCGCGAACTCGAAGCGCGCGTTTTGAGTTCGTGCCAGGACACGGTTGGTTTCCGCATCGAACCGGGCGCTCACGCCGACGATGGCCCGTTCGAGCAAGGCGTCGTAGGTGGCATCTGTCGCGGCCAGCGCAAGGCGTGATTTTACGGTGGAAAGCAGTGTCAGCATGGAAAGCCCTTCTTTATGGGAGTTGTCGATTGAGCAGCCAAGGCGGTTGAGAATTGAGGCGAGCGGCGCGGGGCATCGTATCCACGCTCAATTCTCAACCCACCTGTATCTATGCTTCCGGGGTCAGAAGCGCCGCGACGGCATCGCGCGCCGCGAAGTCGAAGTCGATCTCTTCGATGAAGCGGATCGCCAATTGATCATTGGCAAACCAGACGTGCTCGGAAGGATCGATGCGCGGATGGCCGTGCTCAGCGAGCCACCAGAAGGACAGCGCGCCGAAGACTGCCAGCGGGCTGCCTGGCGAATCGACCGTGCTGTAAGGGGCCAGGACGTCGGTCCACACAACGGGATAGCCATCGAGAATAGCGCTGCCGTCAGGCAGCCGCTGGTACACGTTGGGCTCGGCTTGGGAACGGAATGAAGGCAGGCGCGTTTCCCAGGTGGTGTCGAGATAGTAAGCCGAGAGCCGGCCGTTCAGCGCGGCTTTGTTGACCAGGCGCCGCATGGCGCGGAAGTCTTCGAGCGTGGCGTCGCTGGGCTTGGTTTTGCCCGCCGGCAGCACGAGATCGCAGTTGTTCTCGATCGCGGCCGGCACGACGCCTTTGACGCTTTCGTAGTCTCCCTCGCCGTCGGCCAGAAATCCCCATTTATCTTCAGCGCGGGCGAATTCAATCGCCCCGTAGCGCGCCAGAAACTGGCCCATCGGAACCGCGCTCTGCTCGTCGAGTTCTCGAGGCAGCCGCACGATTCCGCCGATCTTGTGCGATTCGAGTGACGCGAAACTCAACGTCGGCGATTTTTCGGCAATCTGCGCCGACATCGCGATCGAGCCGAACGCCGGCCGCGCTCCCATCCGGGCCGGTCGCGCGGTCCCCATCCCCAGCGGGTAAGGCGACATGCGCTTGCGCGCAACGCCGAACTGCGAGATCAGTTCGCGCAGCTCACTGCCGTATTGCACGGGCATGGTGATGTCGGTGGCCGTCAGCGCCGCCCGGGTCGAGAGGTTCAACGCGCCGCGCGCGAAGTTCAGCAGCGCGTCGCGCTGGCCGGGAACCGACGAGAGCGCATCGAGTTTGTCGCTGCGTTCACACTGCACAATAAATTGCGCGGCCAGGTGCCGGGCGCACTCTTCGCTGACCTGGCCGGGGCAGCGCGCGAGGGCGCCTGGTGGGCGCGAGAGCACTTGCCGCCGCACATCCCGCAGGTCGCCCGCGAGTTTATCCGCGCCATCCCTTAAGGTCTGGACCTCCGCTGGCAGGCCGCGGATGGCCGACCAGGCACCGCGGATCTCTCCGAGGATCGAGTTGAACTCGGTCAACTGCGGATCGCCTGAAGGCGCCGTTGCGGATGGCTCCGCGTTTTCAATGGTGGGGTTATCATTCATGATTGCTGTCTTTCTGTGTGTCCTGGACCGGCGCACGCGCGGCCGGTCGTGTGTGGTTCATGCCCCGCGCAAAACGCGGTGCAGTTCGCGTGCGATCTGAAAAAGAATTTTCCCCTGGCAGCCCGGCGCCGGCCCGGTTACCGGCTTGAACAACCGCAACAGTTCGAGGGTTTCACGCAAGTCGCTCTTCTCGATGGCTCCCGCCCGCAAACCCAGCGCCAGCGCGTTGGGATTGGCCGGAATGCCAATGGCCGAAACTTCCAGCAACTCCTGTTCGAGGTACCGCCGCCGAACCCGTTGCGCCCCTCGCCCACCGCGCGAATGTGCCGGCACGGCCTGGACCGAACCACCGGCGCTATTTTGGGGAGCGTGTTCCGTTCCGTCGGCATCCACCCACTTGAGCGGCACAAACCCGACCGATACCGCGTTGAGGAATTTGCCCTGATACAGGCCGTAAGCGATACGCGCGACGGGGTTGATGTCCGTGGCAAATTGGATTCGCTGGTAAAGAGCTGTCTTCGGCTGTGCCAGTTGGGCTGAGGGGGTGCCCGGGATGGGGGCCACTGTGCGGACTTCGGTGATCAGGGCTTTGCCCAGCGTGAATAGGATATCGCCGTATTGATGCGCGTTTTGAAACACCGGGTTGCGCCGATACGCTTCGAGTCGCCATCCCGAAGGGCTGATGATCTCGCCATAACGATCCACGGTTTCGTCCGAGGCGATAAAGTCCAGGACCGGCAGGTTTGCAGACTCGGCGCCGGGCGCATGGTTGGTTAAAACCGAAGCATCATTGCTAGGTTTTTGAATATCGATTTGGATGGAGGAAAAAAGCATGGTGAGTGGGGAGTTGAGAGTTGAGGTTTCCTGTCGGTTACAAATCAGTTCAATGTTCCGGGTTTTGTTGCCGCTTTCGTTGCGATCTTCCTCACTGCGCCTTTGTGAGGTTTGCGCCCAAATAGCCGGCATCGCCCCAGGGCAACGGTTTAAAACCAAGATCAAGCACGCGATTGAGTTCGTTGAAGGGGATGCCCATCTCGAAACCGGTTTTCGCGGCGGTCAGGCGGTTGCGCCGGGCTTCCTGCAGGATGGGCAGACTGTCCAGATCGAACCAGCCGCTGGCTCGGGGGTCGATGGCGCGGACGGTTGGCTGTTCGGCGGCTTCCAGGCGGCTGCACAAAGGCGCCACCCGGTTCTCGATAAAATTCAACCGCGCGCCGGCCATTACGTCGTACTTCGCGTGTTCCGTGCTGGCTACGATTTCCTCGGGCACGCCGAACGCCGCGCAAATTTCCGCCCGGCAGAACTTCCGATTGTCCAGGAACTGCAGGTCAGTGCTGGAGAGTTGCGGGCGAATGATCTCGGTGCTGCCCGGGAGCAAAATGGGACGGTCAGCGATGCCGGCCCGGCGTTTGCGCCGCGCCAGGGCCGTCAGGATTTGCTCGCGCTGCTCGTCGCTGACCCATTTGTCGGTGCGAACAATCACGCCGTTGTCGGCATTGTTCTCGATAATGCCGCGCATGAACGCGCCCGCGGCGAAATCCGTTGCGGCAGCCGATCCGGCAACATACAGCGGCGGAAAACCCCGCCAGAAATCGAACGGATTGGGCAGTTTCTCGTGCCAGACTTCGTCGGGCAAAAACACCTGGCTTGCAAGCGGCGTGGATGGGCCGAACCCGGTGTAACGCCACCCGACTAACTGGTTGTTGTCGATGATGTGTTGGAACCGGTCCGGATCGAGGATGAGGACCTGTTTCAATCGCGGCGGTTCGGCAGTTGTTCGAGAAGGCTCTTCGAGGATCGGCACGCGGAAACATTCACCGCGGAGCAGCAGCCAGGTGACGCGCAGTTCCCAATATTGAAACCGGTTGATTTGCGGATGCGGGCGGTTGTAGAAATCCAGGAGCGGACCGGAGGTGATCAGGTTTTCGCGGCCGCGCGGGCCCTGAGAAAAAACGAACGGCACATTGGCCACCTGCTCGGCCAGGACATTCACGGCGCGGTAAACCCACACGACCTGCTCGTAGGCATTGCGCAGCAGCGGCGCGCTGTGCAGGTCCTCGCCGCGCAGCCATTCACCCGGCGTCGCGCTCGACGGGCCCTGGGAAAGCCCCTTGGTGGAAATCGTCGGCTGCGCCGCGCGCGAAACGCTGATGTTAAATCCAAAGACGTTCATAGTTGTGTGTTGCTGTTCTGAATTTCATCGGCAAAATTCGTACCCGAGCGCTCCCGTAGCCCTCCCCCTTCTCCTCCTCGGGAGCAGAAGGGTTGGGGAAGAGGAGGCATCAATCCGGCAGTGGACATCCCTGGCGCCCTCCGCCTCGTTACCTCGGCGGCTACGGTCGTCTTGAGTTCATTCCTGCTCATTATGCCACCAGGGTGCCGAGGCATTCGGGTTGAGCGGCTGCATGCTGGCGCAGCGCTTTGGCCCAAAACCGGTCGCAATGGCTGTCCTGGCTTTCGCCCGCATAACGCACATTGCCGCTCGAAGTCACTTGCTTGCGGATGCCCCTCAGGTCGGCGCGCAATTCATCCTGGTCTGCCAGGCGAACCCTGCGCTTTTCGAGGTCTACTTTGAGCCGGATTGCCAGGTCTTCCTTGACCCGCGCCGTAAAGACGATCGGCTCGATTTTGCCCGGGAACTTTTCCTCGGCGCGCTCGGCCAGGTGCGCGCCGAGGCCGGTGGCATCGATGCAGATTCTGCGGACCTGGCGCAAGCGGGCCAGGCGGTACAGTTCCTCCTCAATTTCACCGAAAGATCGGTTAAGCAGTTCAATCCTCAGCCGGTCCCACACCACGTCGCCCAGGCGCTCTCCAACGTCCAGGATGCACAAGTCCCTTTTGCGCGCCACATCCACCCCCACGAATAACGCGTTGCCGCAGCTTGCCAGGTAATCGAAATCTTTAAGGCAATCCGACTCGGTGCATGGATTGATAAGGTCGTAAGAGATGAAGGCCGACGCTTCGTCGGCGGGCACGCAGCAATATTCCTGGAGCCACTGCTCCTCGTCGATGCACTCGGCCCGTTGCCGGCTGAGCCACTCCTGGCGCGACGCCGCAGTCGGACCGGGTTCGCCGTCCGCGGGCGTAGCCTCTTCTCTCCCGGGTCGGGCCGAGCCGTGCGGACCCTCCATGGCCTGGATTCGCTCGACTAAACCCTGATCGACTGCCCGTTGGATTGGAACCGTGTGTAACGACCAGCCCATGCGGTTGCCCTTCTCTCGAATGTCCACAATGATTTCGTTGAACACCGTGCCCGCGCCGCGATGAGTCGAGATCACCGACAGCGTGCCGCCCCATTGAATCACCGGCTTGGCCACCGCATAGAGGGTTCGTTGGTCTTTGTGCAACGCGAACTCGTCGAGTTTCACGTGGCCGGTCTTGCCTACGATGGCGTCGGGATTTGAAGACAACGCGTAGATCGCTCGGCCGCTGGCGAAGGAGAGCATCTGCACCTGGGCGGCTTTGCCGGCGCCAGGATCAAAAAGCGCCTCCTCGTAATCCTCCGCCGCGCGCTGCAGAATCGACGCCCACCGTTTGCAGTAGCGAATATACTGTTTGGCCTGCGCTTCATCCCGTGACATGACCCACACGTCGCGCCCGCCCGCCACCGCCGCTTTGAGCACACTATCGTAGCTGTCGGCGTAGCTGAGGCCGATTTGCCGGCTCTTCTCGCAGATGCGCAGCCGGGAATTGTCCCGGCACCAGTCGACCTGGTACGGCAGGAAATAGGGTTCAAAAAAGGCGCAGTTCACGTTCAATCTTCTCCAGTGTGTCCGGCTTGAGCGCGCGTTCACCGACCGGCTGCTGCTTCTCCTTTTCGGCCTGGCGCGCCTGTTTTTCGTCGCGGTACTTTTGCTCGGCCAACTCGCGGCCCTTGCGGCTTTCCTCGAGCCGGGCCCACTCCAGCAGCGGTTTCATCAGGACATTGGCCAGCCGCAGCAACTCGGGCGCGCCCTGGGCTTCGGCGCTCAATTTCAGCACCAGGATCCGGTGCAGCCGCAGAATCGTTTCCATTTCCGGGCTGGGCTCGTTCTTCAGCGATGCTTCCACTTCTTTGCAAAGCGCTGCTCCCTGCGCCAGCCGGTCCAGCAATTTTTTTTGCTGTTCCTCCGGGCTGAGTTCCTCCTCCGGTTCGTGCCGGCGCGAAGGCCTTCCTTCAGGAGCCGGCTTTCGCAGGCGGGATTTTAACGGGTGAGCCATGCGAACTTTCAATCGAGTTGCCGCGCCTTGTGCTGCCCTTTATCCGTCAGGGTCCAGGTTATCGAGCCGTCGAGGTCGTCGCGGCTGCCTTGCGTGTAACCGGCGGCTTCGAGCTCGCGTTTGGCCTGGTTGATGTCGCTCTGGAGCGGGCGCGGCATCAGGCCGTGCCGAACCGCGTCGTCCAGCAACGCGTCGGGCCAGGGTAGGCCGTTCAACCTCAGCAGCGCCCGCAGCACAAACCGTTTGATTTCTCCAATCGGGTTCATGGATTTTGCCGTTCAATCACGCGGTCGAGCTTGGCGTCGATGCGCGTCAGTTGCTGGTTGTTCAATTCAATCGAAGCCCTCAACTCCCCCACTTCGCGGTCGACCTTGTTGATTTTCTGCTGCAACTCGGCCACGTCCGCCCGCCGGTCCCGGCGGAGTCCTCCCAGTTCGTGGTCCAACCGCAACAGCTCGTGCGACAACTCGCGCCGACGGCTCTGGCATAAGCTGTCGGCGACGGACTGGTCGAGTTGCGTGACGGTCAACGCGTGGGGTTGCGCGTCGCGCCGCGCTCCGCGGTGGGCGCGTCGATCGAGAAATTTTTCCACCTGGTTCCACCCGGCAACCAGGAAGAACAGGCAACCAATCCAGCCGGCCAGTTCAACGGCGTTCGAATTGAGGGTTGGGTTCATAGAATGGAGTTGCCACGCTCAGTCCGTCACGGAAGCTCCGCCACGGCGAGGCAAAAGTCTGAACTCTCTCGGGATTTCATAGTGCGTGATTTTGGAGTTCCCTGTCCGACCTTTGCCGGCCGTGGCGGCAGTTGGCCGCGCTGGAGGCGAGGTTTTGTGGCGGGTGCTTGAGGCATACGGTGGCGGCGCGAAGCTGTGTCGATAAAATGTTAACCGCGGAATCATGGCTTTGAATCCGAACCGCTTTGTGGCAGTTGTGACTTCAGGATGCCGCGCAGTTCTCCGTGACGGTGAGCCAGGAACCAGGCGCCGGCCACAAGACCCACACCCGACAAAATCAGCAGTTCGTTGCCGACGATGAGGGTTGGCAGAATCACAAGCGCGACGCCGCCCAGCATCAACGCAACGCTGGTCGTCACGCTCCCGATGATCACTTTGAGCGGCGGCCACGCCAATGTGGCCAGCCCGAACACGAACAGCCCAATGCCCACCCAGCAAACCGGGCGCAAACTCGAGAGCCGCGCGCCCAGTTCCCGCGCCGTGTCTTTTTGCGCCGCGCCCAGCTCTGTATTGGCGTGGAGTTCTTCCCTCTCAACCACCGGCATCGGCGTGGCCACCATGAGCGACATTGAATTCGAACCGGGTGAAGTTGCTGGCCCGCTCGCCCCGGGCGGTTGGATCAGGGAACCGGCCGGCACCGTGTAGGTGCGCACTCGAACGACTTGCTGATCCTGGCGGCTGGTCTGCGCCGCGTTGTCTCCTTGAACAATGCTTTGGCGGATATTTCCCGAAGAATCGCGAACGGTCAGGCCGTTGCCGCCTTTGAGGGGTCCGGGATTGGAACAGGAAGCGAAGAGTCCGCCGAGCGCCGCAGCGCCCCACGCGGTGACATGCCTCCTCAAGTGAATCCGTTTGCAACCGTGTCGAGGTTCGAACCTGGCGATCTTCATTTCTACTATTCGCCAAAAGATCCGCCGGCCGCGCCGACCCCTCCTGCAAATCAGTCAGCGTTTGGACATTCGAAAAAATGTTCCACGCACACCGCGGGAACCAAGGCGGAGTGAAAAGAGCTAACCGGGACAACAAAAATACCCCGTTAGCGTCGAGCTCGTGGATTCAAAGGACTACGCGGGACTTTTGGGCGCGGCTCTGGCGCGCTGTGTTCACTCGCGTTCCGCGAGGTCGGCCACTCTTCTGGCTTTTATGCGCGATGGCATGAGTATCCTCTTCGGGTCCGGGTAGCCATACCAATAATCGTAACCGCGGTAATAGGGATCGCCCCACAAACACAAACTCCCGTCGCGCGCCAGGGCGAGGAAGGCGTTGTTATCCTCACAAACAGACAACCAATCCGCGTACCGACTCGGCCGCGTGGGTGTCACAAGCGAAATCATATTTGGCCGGAACAGGTTGTGCATATCCCATTCCCAAATAGTTCCATCCCGCTTCAGTCCTACCGCTTTGTGCCAAGGAAGCAACCGTATCTCTCTCCAATCTGAATCAGCGCCCCATCGCACCATTTCCGTGCCGGCGCGCCGCGCTTCAGAACCGCCAATGACCTGGGCGAACACGGAGTTGGTAAGATCGCCTCCGATCCACAAGCTCCCGTCGGCACAAACCGAGGCCACCACTGACTCAGCGAGCGCAAATGAAACAGGTTCGCTGCAGGCACCCAACAGCCATGCCTCGGGCGGGTGCGGGTTCGTCGGATTCCAATGAACCCGCCAGATACTCCCATCCGCTTTGACGCACGCATTCTCCGTCCACCATATGGCCACAGCAACCCAGTCACTGTCCGTTCCCACTCGCTTTGGTGCCGTCATCTGCGGGCCCGTCGGAGTAGACTGCCACCCCCACTGCCACAAGCTGCCATCCGTTTTCACAGCGCAAAAGTGCTCGCCGCCAGCTGAAATAGTGTCCCAATCGCTATCGACACCAACCTGTTTAGCCCCAAACCGGCCGCCTTTGCTCTGAGATATATTCCAGAGCGTTCCATCTTTCTGGATTCCAAAACACGCCCCGGGAGTGATGCCAACGTCCTTCCAGTTCGAGCCATCCAGGAAGCCCGTATGTTGTAGGCCGGTCTCGTACCAAGCGACCATCCCGTTTTTATTGAATCTTTGGTCAATTAGCCGCGATTGCTTTAGCTGCAACCAAAGCCGGCCATCCGGCAGGACCACCGCCCTTTGCGAATCTGCAGCGGCAACTTTGCAATCCGTCCGTCTTTGCCGCGCGACCCGCCTGGGGGCCGGCGTCGCCCCAGCAGTCACTACGACGGTTCGCGTTGAACCAGCGTTCTCGATTTCCAAGGATACCTTGGATCCCGGCCTGGTCTTGGCCACTGCCTCCGCAAACTTCCGGCTGTCAATGACTGGTTCAGCGTCAAATTGCACGACGCGATCGCCCGTTTTCAAACCCGCCCGGTCAGCTGGACTCTCCGGGTCGACATGAGCAATTAACGCTCCTCCGGCGCCGGCCAGCTTGAATTCTTTTGCCAATGCCGGTGTGAGATCCTGAACTGTTATGCCGAAATAACCGGAATTCAGAGGACGGGGGCGGGTCGGCCCACGAATGGCCAAAGGATTGCCAACGAACGATTGTCCCTCAAGCGTGAATCGGTGCGACGGTTCATCCGGCAACCATGCCTCCCATACCCGGTGGTAGACGGTGGTTGTAACAGCCGCCACGCAGAGTAGCATCGCCAGGAGTGCGGCGGCATTGTGAAGCCATGTCCTGAGATCGGGTTGCAGCCGGCCATAGTTTCGGTAAGCCAGCACGAGCAGAGTCAATCCCATCGCCGGCCAACCTATCCACCAAATCAAATCACCGATCCAAAGAACCACCGGGCTGTTGCCATCAATAATTCCCGGGTTGGAAGCGCCCGCGTGTTGGGCTGCGACAATCACAACACAAACCAACAACGATCCCAAAAGCCCGGTGCCCATCGCTTGAAGCGTGTTGGCGGAAAGGGTCGAAGCATAAAATGCCAGCCAGGTTAGAACGATCGAACCCGTGATCTGCACAGATTCGACTGACCTCGTTCCACCCAGAAAAACCAGGCTGCTTGTATTGCCGGTAATGCTGTTGTGAGACGCCAAACGTTCCACCAGTAAAGGCAACGCTCCTCCAAAAAGGATTCCAAGAGCCATGGCCACCACCAGTTTCGCCAGGAATTGAAGCCGCCGCCTCGGGGGCAGGCACAAATTACTCTGAAACGTCGCAAGTTTCCGTTCCTCTGCAACGGCCACACTCCCGACCAGCAACGGCATTATCAACCAAAGCAGAGGAACCATCTCCAATCCCATGGCGATGGACTGATGAGTCCCTAAATAACCCGACGCCAAGCGCCGCAGCAGGATTACCCCCAGGTGCACGAACAGCAGTCCGCCGGCCAACAGGATGTTCACCTGCTGCGCCTGAAACTCCTTTCGCAACAGCGCCACGACAGGTTTGTGTTTCCGACGGTAACTCAGCTCCTCGCCTGCTGGAGAAAGTTCTCTGAGGCTCGTCAGCGCCACAACGCCTCCAGTCCATTGCGTATCCTGCATCGACAGAAACAAACGTCTGGCCCAAAAGAAACCTGCCGCCGAGTAGGTGATCAGACCGAGTGCCAATCCAATGCGGCCGGCGGTATCTGGAAGCCCTTTCACAACGGTCGTTACCAGAATCGTCAATCCCATCGGGAGCAGCAACGTGAGCCAGAAGGCCGCTGCTACCTGGCGAAACAAGAGAGTGGTCCAGAGTCCCCCGGCGAACCCCGCGATTACCGCCAGGCCTCCTATGAACCAGGTGTCTCGCGCAGCCGCATCGCGGGCATCGGTCGCTAGTTTGACAAAGTATTCGGTTCTTTCGCCGGGACTGTCAAAAACGTTCCTCCAAACCGTGTGCTTCATGGATTCCAACGCAGACCCTACTCTGATGTGATTGGAGACGGCGAACGCCGCAAACGCCAACCCGAGTGCGATCGCGACAACGGTGACCTTAACGACCCAGACCCTCGGCCTGGGGATCGGTTGCGAAAGCAGAACGGCAAATGTCCCCCAATTAAGCTCCTGTCCAAACGGGCTAATGCTCAGCAATAAAACACCGAGACAAAAGGGGCCAAATACCATCAGCCCCAGGCTCTGAAACAGGACTCTGCCGGGCCCGGGCCACACCACCCATACCGGGAGCGTAGCCAGAACCAAAGCCAATATCCACACAGGCAAAATCGAACGGATTTCCTTGCGAACAAGCCCGTTCATAACGACTTCCCGGCTAGAGTTTGAGACGCCACGAACAACTCCTCCAATGAGAGGGAGTCACTTCGCAGTTCCTCGGGTGATTTTGCCCGCAGACGCTCGAGAATTTGTTCGCTGTTTCCGTCAGCCAGGATTTCCAAATCCCGACCCGATTGACGGACGCTCATCGCCCCCGCCAAATCCAACCCGCTTGGCGACTCGGCAAAACTTGCGCGAATTCTTCTGAATCGATCTTTGGCCCGGTCCACCTGCATCGTGAGCAGTTCGCGGCCTTGCTCGATAATTGTAAATTCGTCGATTAGTCCTTCGAACTCCGAGATTAGGTGGGTCGACACAAAGACGGTCCGGTTCTCAGGATCGCTCGCGTGATACGCTCCAATCACCGTCTGGATAAACTCGCGCCGAACGATTGGGTCGAGGCCCGACGTGGGCTCGTCCAGCACAAGCAAGTCTGGTTCAGGGCACACAGCGACAATTAATGCCAGTTGCGTCTTCTGGCCTTTCGACAAATGACTCGCCTTTTGTCGCGGGTCGAGTTGAAACTGCTTCAGCAGGTCGGCCTCGATTTGGCGGTTCCAGTGCCGTCGAAACGAGGCGAAGAATTCCAGCGTCTGGTTCACCGTCATCCAGGGATAAAATGCCACTGCATCCGGCACGTAGGACAACCTCGATTTGACCGTCACTTCCTCGTGACGCGGGTCGAGGCCAAACACACATACCGTTCCGGAATCGGGTTGGAGCAAATTCAACAGGCACTTGATCGTGGTTGTTTTTCCCGCGCCGTTGCGCCCGAAAAAACCGTAACACCTGCCGGGTTTCACGGTTAAGCTCAGTCCGTTCACGGCTTCGACATGGCCGTAACGGCGTGTCAGATTTCTAATCTCGATTACCGCGCTTTTGGTTTCCATACGTTCCTTCCACTTCGCGTTTAGCTCCCATCTTCGTCACCGGCGGATTTCCGCTCAAAATACTCGAGCCGCTCTCGGACGAGGTTCAGGAATTTTTCCCGATCGACTTGCAAATGGTGGGCCATCACCACGGCTTCATCGATTTCCCTCTGGAGGATTTGCTGCCGCACCTGCTGTGTAAAAGGCGAGTGATTCTGTTTGAGGAAATAGCCTTTGCCGTGGATCGTTTCGATGATGCCCTGGCTCTCCAGTTCCGCGTACGCCTTCGCGATGGTGTTGCGATTAATCCGCAGTTCTTCCGCGAGCGGCCGTAGCGAAGGCAGGGGATCGCCAGGTCGCAGTTTACCCGAAGCGGCGGCGTAACGGACTTGATCGGCCAGTTGCAAGTAGACCGGTTTACCGGCTTGAAAATCGACCCGAAAGATCATGGTCTCGAACTGTTGTACAACACTATGACAGTTCCGGAGCGTTCGTCAAGCCCGATTCGTTTCCAGGCTCTCGCTTTGCGGTGAGCTGGTCTTTAGCCCGGGAAATGCTCGACGTTTGCGTCTCAGTTGATAACCTCATTTAACCATGTTCCCCTCTGCATTTCCGCGCGGTTGCCCTGTCCATCGCCGCAACCAATGCGACAATGTCCACGAGCATTGCCATTGGCCAGGACGGCGCGCATTTCTTCCGAATCCTGCTTTCACCTTAGATTCAGCTTTCGACCCGGATGCCAAGTTCGGGAAGCACACAACAATGGGGAAATCATTATGATCAAGCGAAGGGACCTTTTAAAAGGAGCGGCACTGGCACTGGCGGGAACGGCAGGCGCCCGGCTGCTGGCCGCCGATGGCGCAGAGGCTTCGTCCTCGGGCCAGGCGCAGCGGCTCGGCAAAATTGCCCTCGAAGAGCATTTCCTAATCCCGGAATTTACAGATTACTTCTCCGAGACCTACCCGAACATCAACCCGGAGATCCGGAAGTTCGGGACGGGTGTACTGCAGGACCTGGGGGAAAAGCGCCTCGCTGTGATGGACCGGCATGGCATCGATTTCGTGGTGCTGTCCATCTCGGGTCCGGGCGTGCAGGTGGAAAAAGACCCGGCGGTCGCGAAGCGGAATGCGAGGCTGGCGAATGACTTTCTGGCCGCGGAAATCCAAAAGCAGCCGAAACGGTATGGTGGTTTCGCGCATTTGGCGATGCAGGATCCAGCCGAAGCGGCGGCTGAATTGGAGCGCTGCATTCGCGAACTGCGGTTTCAAGGCGCAATGATCAACGGACAGACCAACGGCGAGTATCTCGACCTGGACAAGTACTCCGTCTTCTGGGAACGGGCGGCTGCTTTGGAAGCCCCAATCTATCTGCACCCGGGAAACCCGTTGGATTATCCGGCGGTCTACCAGGGGCACAGCGAACTCTGGGGGCCGGTCTGTAGTTGGGCTTTTGAGACGGCGGCCCACGCGCTGCGGCTGGTGTTTGGGGGAGTGTTCGAACGTTATCCCAAGGCGAGGCTGATCCTCGGGCATATGGGTGAAACGCTGCCGCTCAACTTGTGGCGATTCGACAGCCGCTGGCTGGTGTGCAACCGGGGCCAACGCACCCTCGCTCAGCAACCTTCGTTCTATATAAAACGGAACATCGCGATCACCACTTCAGGAGTCTGCTCGGACGTTTCGCTGCGGTGCGCGCTCGACGCCTTGGGCGCTCAAAACGTCATGTTCTCCGTGGACTATCCCTTCGAGAAGACCGATTTGGCGGCGCAATTCATCGAAACGGCGCGAGTGTCCGAGGCCGACCGGGCACAAGCGGCGTCAGGCAATGCCAGGCGGATTCTGCGCCTGGGTCATATCTGAACGTCGCGAGAGCCGGGTTCGCGTTCTAGCTCGCCCACACTACGGTGAGCGAACGCGATAGAAGCGAGTCAAGCTGCCTGCCGTCTGTGAGTCCGTAAATTGGAATTGCCCCGGTGAAGTCTCCGTGGCATTTCCAACGAGCGTCCACCGGGCTAGCGGCAAAGACAGGTCGGTCGTCGAGAAAACACTGAAAGTAATACCGGGTGTGTTGGCAAAACTGAATTGGACGGCGCCGTTGGCGAGGAGTGTGGCCTGCTGCAGTTGGATTGGAGTTGGGCCGACGGAATTCCCCAGAGTAATAGGCGCCGCAAAAATATCGTACACCCGGCTGGATTGATTCACGCTCTGCCCAAAATCCACGTCCAGCACGAGAAAATAGGTCCCGTTGGCAATGGACGGGAGCGCGACGTTTTTGCTGCTGGAGTAAGTCCCGCCTGCGGGCAGCGGCCCTGAAACGGTCCAAAGACCTAGAAAGCCCGAAAACCCAACCATTCCGTCGGGCGTCGTGTTAGTCGATAAAACCAGGTAATCGAACCAGGGCCCTGACGCCGCGCTGCCGCCCTGGTTAGTCACGGCATAGCTTACCTGGATGCTCTGGCCGGGCTTGGCGGAGGACGGCGCGACCAGGGATAAGACGGCAAGCTGAGGGAGCAAACTGGGAGGCAAAACCTGGATCGGGACCGCGAGGGTTTTATTACTCCAGCTTGATTCGTCCGTCAATTGACTCTCATCGACTTGCAGGATGAGGTAGTAGGACCCCGGGGGAGTCGTAGGAACAAAAATCGAGTTGGTCTCAGTGTAAGTGGTTCCATTGGGAACCGGGCCGGTGACAAACTGGCTGCCAACCGCGTTGGCGCTGCTGTCTAGAACTGCGTTGGTCGATAACCACAGTCCATCAAACCAAAAGCCTGAACTTGGTGTCGGGACGGTTGTGGGTCCCGCGTTGGTAACAGTGTAGACCACCTGGATTGAACCTCCGGGCAAGACGGACGGCGGCGCAATGAGTGAAATTGGGACAAGGTTCGGCAAGCCGGCCGGCGCCAGCAAGGTGATTGGCACAGCCAGAGCCGCGTGGTTGATCGTTCCCTGGGACAGATAGCCGTAGGAATCCGGCACGAGCAACAGGTAGTAAGTTCCGGCCGGCCAGCCGGGCAGGCGCGCAGAGTTGGTCCCACTATAGCTGCTCCCGGGCGGCACGGGGCCATTTTCAAACACGTCACCCAACGAATACGCGTTCGTGTCCCAGAAGGAGTTGGTGGACAGGTACACTGTGTCCGACCAAAACCCGAGCGCCGGGGCGCTCCCGCTGTTGGTCACGCTAAAGACAACCTGAATCCTGGCATCGGAAGCGACACCCTGCGGCGCAGTCATCGCCAGCCCAGCCAGGTGCGGTGCTCCCAGCGTGATGGGCATTTGGACGAGATTGTTCGAGACATTGGATTCCAGGATCACACCGGTCGAGTTGGCTTTGACATATAGCCAATAATTCCCCGCCGGCCAGGCCGGCAGGAAAGCGTCACCGCTTTCCATGTAGCCCGCGCCGGCTGGCAAAGTGCCGGAGTAACTGCCCTCCCCGATAACAGTTGCTGATCCGTCAAATACCGCATTGCTGGAAAGATAGAAAGAATCGAAAAAATCAACCTGTGCTCCATCCAGGCCGGCGATGTCCAGATTGCCATGATTGGTCACGCTGTAGGTGATGGTAAGCGATTGGCCGGCGATTGGTTGGCCGCTTATACTCACTCCGCCCGCGACCAGGTCGGGTAACCGCGTATCAGCCCGGATGGACAGCACGTTGTTGTTGGTATTGATTTCCTCCAGGTGATTAGCCCCGTCGGCTTTTAAAAACAGATACTCCCCCACCGGGGTGCCGGAAAAGACGGTTACCATATTGGTCCGGCGATAAAATGCTCCGGCGGGAAGCGCCTGGCTTTCATCGAAACTGGACTCCAGCGAGGCCGTCGCGTCCAGGACCTGGTTGCTGGACAAGTAAAACATATCCGTCCATTGCCATTTGCCGCTCAAGGAGATGGTTCCGGTGTTGGTAACCAGGTAACTCACCACCAGGTTGTCATACGGTCCAGCCGACTCAACTTGCAAGTCCATGGGAACCAGTTCAACGATGTTAGGCCCCAGCACGCTGATAACATTGGTTTTCACGATGGTCGCCATTCCGCCGTGTTGGTCTTGCAGCGTCAGCATGACGTCGTAATCTCCCGACGCCGTGTAAGTGAACGACGGGTTCGCGTTGGTGGAATTCGTGTTCCCGTTATTCTTGAAGCTCCACTGCCACCCGGCAATTGTGCCGCAAGGGTATATCGATTGATCTTGGAAGCTAACTGTGAGGGGTGCCAAACCGCTGGCAGGCTGAGCCGAAAAATCCGGGATTGGCGGAACATCACCTGTCGTAAAGCTCCAAACGGGGGTGGCAGTTTGGGCATTATGGTTGTCGCGCGCGACGACAGACCAGTAATAGGTGGTAAAACATTGCAACTGGCCCGGCGCCCAGTTGGTTTGCCAACCGCTGTAGGCCAGGGGCGGAGGATTGGCCGTGCCAAAATATACATAATAGACCACGGAATCATTCCCGTCCGGATCTACCGTAGGAGCCCAGCTCAGAGTCGGCGCGGCATTGACGTTTACCGCCCCGTTGCTGATTCCCGGGTTGCTAACGGCATTTGGCACCCCGTTGGACGGCGCGGTCGCGAGGGTCGTGGTCTTCAGGAGCCGGTTCCCAAGATTGTCGTAAACGTAATCGACCGTCGTGCCGTCCCCATAAGTCACCCGGGTCAGCCGTTGCATCGAGTCGTAGCTGTATTGCAGTGTTTGGGCGCGCAAACCCGAGACCAGCGCCAGGTAAACCAGGGCCAACACCAACCTTTCGCAGCTCAGGAATGCCTTCATTAGAAGCTCCCTCCCACGCCAAAAGACACGCTGGAACCTTGCGGCCCCCAGGTTGCCTGCCCTTGCACGCCAATATTCGGATTGCCCGTATCAACGCTGATTTGAAGTTGGCCAGTGTTGGGGCTGCTGCCCGTCAGTTGGACTTCAAACGGGCCGATATTTTTGATATCAATTCCAAATGCCTGGTTGGAAAGGTCGCAAACCAGGGCCAGGTTCGGAGTTAAATTCAAATTGAAGGACAAATCGAAGTTGTTGTAGCCGGTGCCCGGGTAAGACCACGGCGCTTGCAGCTGACCCGAGAAATTCCCGAGGTTGAAGTTCAATTGCGGCCCTAACCCGCCAGGACTGCTCGAAAAGCCGTCATCCAGGCCCGACGGATCGTTTCGGTTGATGGGATTGTTATGAACGAAGGCGTAGGCGTTCAACCCGGCTGACTCACCCAGGGGGTCGCGGTTAAGCCACCTCCCCAATCCCGGCTGATAAAACCTGAATCCAAAGTAAGCCAGGCCCGTTTGAGGATCGTATTGTTTGGTCGAAAACTGCATCGGTTGGCTCAAAGTGCCACCCGTTTGCTGGGGCTGGCCAAAGGCGTCGTAGGTATAAGTGGCCGATGCGCTTTCAGAGCTGTCCAGCACTGCGGCCACATTTCCTTTGCCGTCATAAACATAAGAGTAATGCTGCCCGCCTTGCGTCAGGTGCAGCAACGCGCCGATGCCTCCCCGGGAAAACCCGCCCCAAACGTATTGGCGCACCACCTGGTTGGCTCCATCCCGTTCCTGCACCGGCAGGCCCAGCGCACGCAGGTAGCGGGTTTCTCCGGCTAAAGCTCCATTGGTGTAGCGTTTCCAAATCGCCAGGAAAGAATCCCCGAAGTAGGTGTAAAGATTGCTGCACAATACGTGCGAGGCATTGGTGTAGTACAGGGAAGTCAGCCGGTTCTCCGCGTCATACCCGGCCCTGAACACGGTCCCGTCGGGAGTGTACCCCTGGATCAGGTTGCCGTCATTGTCGTAGGCAAAGGTTTGACCCGCGGAAGAACTGAGAACCTGGTTTAAGGAGTTGTACTGGAATCCAACGGCCTGATTTTGAAAGGAAGGCGTCGGAGAAGCCGGCGTGACAGTCTCCGAATCCCTGAGGTCCTGCGGGCCGTAGGTGTAGGCGTATTGACCAATCAACTGCTGGTTGGATTGGCGGTTTGCCCGGACCAGGATTCGGTTGAGCGCATCGTAGCTGTTGCTCACCGTTACCCCATTTGGATAGGTGATTGCTTGCGCCAGCGGGCTGGCTCCCGAATAGCCGTAGGCCGTTATGCCCGCGCTCGATCGAACCTGGGCCAGGCGGTTCTCAGTGTCATAGGCGTAGGCCACCGATTCGCCCGATTGAGCGGCCAGGTTGGTGCCGCGCCCGGCTGCGTCGTATGCATAGGAGATATTGGCGCCCGGCCAGTGAGCCGTATACGAGCTCAGCTGGAAATTCGCGTCAAAGACGTAAGTATTTGTTCCCGCTCCATCAACCACCTGTACGAGGCGGTTGAAAAGGTCGTAGGTGTTTGTGACGCTGGGTGTGCCGTCCGAGTAACCCTTGCTGATCAAATTGTGACTCAAGTCATATCCATAGACCGTCACAATGCCGCGGGCATTGGTTCGGGTGACCAGCAACCCGGCGTTGTCATATCCAAATGAAACGCGCTGGCCATTGGGGTAACTCCTGGATAAAAGCCGGCCGTCCGGGTCATAGGCGAAATCGGTCTCACCGCTGTTGGGGTCCTTAAGGCTGAGAAGGTTGCCCGCCGGGTCATAAGAGAATTGAGTGATTCCGCCTTCGGGACTCGTCGTTTGGATTAGGCGCTTGAGCGGGTCGTAGCTGAAAAGCGTGATGCGGCCGGCGCGATCGGTCGCACTGTCTAACATGCGCGGACAGCAACTCGAGTAGCTGTAGGTTTCGAATTTGCCGTCCGGGTAGGTGACGCGGGTTAGCTGATTGAGGTTGTTGTAATCGTTTGTGAGGGTCAGGCCCGAGGCATCGGTATGCGTTCGCACCCGGCCGATGGGATCGTAAGTAAAGGAATCGATGACCTGGCCCGCGCGCGAGAGTTGAGCGAGCCGATTGTTCGAGTCGTAAGCGTACGTGTTGGTTACACCCAACGGATCAGCCCAGGACGTGATCTGGCCGTAGGAGTTGTAGGTGAAGCGGCTGGTATGAGTGAGCCGATCCTGGATCGACAGGACATCGTGCTGACTATCCCAGGTCAGCCGGATCGTGCCCAGGCCGTTGACGATGCTGGTCAGGTCCACGCCATTGGGTGCATAGTTAAACGTGGTCATGCTGATGTTCGGATCGACAGCGCTTGTGACGCGGCCCAGCGAGTTATAGGTGTAACCCCAGGTTCCTCCGTGCGCATCGGTGAAACTCTGCAGCTGACCCGTGATCGGGTCGTAGGCCAAATAAGCGTAATCACCCGCGGGATAAATAATCCGGTTGAGCACACCCTGGCGCCCGCTGCCCAATGTGGTGAAGTAGTACAGGGTTTTGGGCACATTAAGCCTGAAATTGTTTTCGAACGGGCTGCGCCACGGGATGTAATCCCGCGAACTGACGTGCCAGGCGTAAGCCGAGTAACCGTCATAATGGTACTCGGAGGAATGGCCCAGTGGATCGGTGATTGTGATCCGGTAATTCTGAAACATCGTCCCGCCCGGCGGGGGGTACGGGTTGGGACCGTTCTCCAGCCCGTCGGCAGGCTCGATTCGAAACGACCACGACCCGCGCTGGTTGCTTACCGAGGTGAGGTAGACGTTGGTGTCGTAGCTGTAGCCCGTCCAGTATCCGCCCATGTCGGTGGATCGAGTCAGGTTCAGACTCGCGTCATACTCGAAGCTGGCATTGCGGCCGAAAGGGTCCGCCACGTTTGTCACAAGGCCGGCTGGATTGTAGCTGAGCGTTGTTACCTGGCCCTGGGCGTCGGTGATACTCGTCAGGTGAACATTCGAGTCGTACCCGAGCGAAAGCTTCTGTCCGTGCGCGTCGCGGATTTCCGTGAGGAAGGGCTGCTGGGAGGCCGTGCCGCCCGGGATTTGATAAGCGTAAACCGTATCGTCTGGAAAGCGGAGTTCGTAATGATTGGGCCCAAGCTGGGTAAGCGTGTTGAAAACTCGCAACGGTTTGGTGTAGCCGCCCGAGCCGTCAGGCGCATAGGAATCCCGGCGCCCATCCGGCATGAAGACCGTTACCGTCCCTGCCGTATCGACCACCAGGTAGGACCCGTAGTTGAACTGCCATTTGTTGCCAAAAGGCTCATATTGAGCAATCGCCGACTGCGAGTTGTAGCTCAAAGTAATCCGCACCGGCGGACCGAACGCGGGTTGATACCACAAGGGCGTGTCGGTCATGAAAAGGTTCATGCTGACCACGTTTACCGACCAGCGCGGCGCGCCACCTGAGCACTGGTCCGGCGGCGGGTTCTCGTCGGGATTTCCCAGCCCGTCCTCTTTGCGCGGCAACCCGCAGCAACCTCCCGAGTTCGTCTCCATTTCTTCCGGCCTCAATCGCCGCCCGCCCAACACGGGCCGTTTGCCAAACACCAAGGCCCGGCCGGTCCATTCTTTGGCGAGTTCTTCCAGGGTTTGATGAAAGCGACGTTGTGATTGGGGATCATACAACTCCACCCGGCCGGCTTGCGCTTTGTCCAGAACCCAATAGTGACCCGACCCCTCCGGGTTATACGACCGGACCTGCAGTATTGCCGGCAGCGAAATAGCTCCCAACCCGTTGGGATCAAGTTCCACCCCGGACATTTCCATTCCCGCGTCGGAGCTCATTCTGGTCAAAGCGGCAAGGCTGTGCCCGCGGGCGCTGGCCGGAAGGTTGGTTTGTACCCGAGCTGCCGCCGCCTCCTGACCTTGCCGCCGCAACGCGTAGGCCAGCGCTTCGGCGCCGCAATTGGCCAGCGCCTGGCGCGCTGCCGCAAACTGCGACAGTCGCACCATCCAATGTGACCCGTACGTCCGGTGCCGCCAGTCGGGGCTGTCCTGTATCAGGCTGCGCAACTCCAGTACCGCCGCGTCCAGGTTGTTCTGCTCGGCCTCCACCATAGCCAGCCGCTGGCGCGCTTTGTTGACCAGCATTCGCGCCCCAAAGTGCTCCTTGCCCTGGTGCTCCAGAATCAGCTGGCTGAAAATCTCCTGCGCCTCCGAGGTCCTCCCGTTATACGCCGCGTCGCACCCAATGTGCAGCCGCGCTTCCCCAGCCCAGGGGCTCTCGGCATGGTCCGCCACAAACTGGCGCAGCATCCTCACTGCCTTCGAATACTCGTGCTTATTCCATTCTTCGATCGCACTTCCGAAGGCCAATCTTGCTGACGCTTCCCGTTCTGTCTCCGACGCGTCGTGCGTCGGAAACAAGGGTGCTCCCAGCTGGCCCGCCGCCATAAGTTCCTCCCCGCTGGGTGCCCGGGACAGATCCAGTCCCTTGACGGTGGTCGCGTAAGCCGCGCGTAAGGGTTGGGCGTCCTCCTGTAATTTGTGGCTGGGAATGGGACCGGCTACGCCGGTACCGCAACAGTAGGTTGCCACGAGGATTGCTCCTACGCACACCCAATAGTTGCGAAACTCGCCGTCTCGGCACCGCTTGATTCGAAAATTCAAAACTCTCAGCAGTGGATTCCACAGGGATGGATTCCCTTTTTTCCTCCACCGTTCACCTTCCGATTGCGTCTTTCCCACAAATAAACCTCTCTGACAAAAGCTCCGGCACCCGCCGATTCCTGGGATTGGTTGCGACGGTAACTGGCGAACCGAAAATTTTCAAGACTTTTCGTAAATGAGCCAGGGTCCGCCTCCCGGCGTTCATCTTGATCGTTGTGGCGGTCCTCCAGGAGGATAATCGTCTCGGCTGAGCTCGGCCGGTTCCGGGCCCACGACCCCGGGTCCCTTCGCGTTGGCTGGACACTGTTTAGGTCAACGGCAACTAATATATTAGATTGTGAAATATATTATGCCATATGCTGTAGTGTAGTTGATTATTGCAATGCAAGGCTGTGCGCTATTGAATAGCGGGCGTGTGAAACTGCGTGGGAGAATCTATTGGCTTACGGCAGGCGGGGCAGTTCTCATCCTGACATTTGCCGTAGCGCTCTTTTTAACGATAGGGGATACCCAGAATCCGGCTGTACGCCGCTTTCTGCGCGCGAACTTCATCCGTCGCGTCGATAAGGTCGAGTTGGGGCAAAACGTCGTGGACTGCTCGCTCCGCTCGGTCGACTTGAAGGATAAAGCCAGCCTTCTTCCCACGATGCGTTTCAACTTGCGCACACGCTGGCCGGCCAAGGACCGGATGCCGGCCGGTCTTGAGCCGCTGCAACTGCTCACAAACGCGATGAATCCCGGGCTGGGAGTGCGCCAGCTTCATGAACAGGGGATTACGGGCAAAGGCGTCAGCGTTGCCATCGTCGATTACCCATTGCTCGCCGATCATCCCGAGTACGCCGGCCAACTTGCCGCTTACCACAGTTGCGGCAAAAGTTTTGAAAGCAGTATGCACGGCCCGGCTGTTGCCAGTCTGCTCGTCGGCACTCATTGTGGCACAGCGCCCGGCGCGCGGCTTTATTATGCTGCCACTGCCGACCCGGGCGAGGGTGTTCAAGACATCATCAACGCCGTGAACTGGCTCCTGGAGACCAACTCCCACATGGCCGCCACCGAGCGGATTCGCGTCATCTCGATCTCCGCCAGTCCTGACGGTGATCGCATATTTCCAAGGACCAATGCGAGTGGTCCCTGGCCTGAAACTCGCCGGCGGGCCGAAGCAGTGGGCGTGCTGATTCTGGATTTTTCAAGGGAAGATGCCTTTATCGGGCCGTGCGAGTACGATCCGGCCGCGCCCGAAGATCCGGCACAGTGCCATCCGGTGCTGGCCAAAGACTACCCGAAGTTCTTTGCCGACCACCTCCTCGTGCCCGTGGCCCCACGCACGATTGCGGAGGAACTCGAGCCAGGGGCTTGCGGTTACCAATATTGCGGACTGGGCCGTTTGACGTTCCGGTATCACGGCGTGAGTTGGGCGGCGCCATACTGCGCCGGCGTCCTGGCGTTGGGCTGGCAAGTGCGGCCTGACCTTACCCCCGCTCAAATGCGCGATTTGCTGTTCCGTTCCGCTTACAAATTGCAATCCGGCGAGAAAATAATTCAGCCATTGGAATTTATTAGGCTCGTCCGGCTCGAACCGCAGAAATAAGCGCTGCTCTTTATCGAGCTTTCTTGTCCTCTACGCGGACTCTGCCGCCTCTGACATTGCCCCGAGGATCATCCGCAGGTTTCTACTCGGGCCGGTGATCTGCTCCCTGGTAATCGGCTTTTCCAGGTAGCAATGGGCGCCCAGTTCCTGTGCCAACTTCCGGTCACTCGGATCCTCTGAACCCGTCAGCACCACCTTCAGTACGTCCGCCAATTCCTCTCTCTGGGCAATCCATCTCAAGACTTCATGGCCCGATTTTCCCGGCAATTTCAAATCCACAAAGATGACCTTAGGGACTGGAAACGCAGTCCGGTCCGCGTATTTTTCCGCTCCCGTGAGGTAATCAAGGGCTTCTTCAGCGGTGGAGAGGACCCGAACGGGGTTGGAGACACCAGCCTCGAGAAGCGCTGTTTTGGTCAGGATCACATCGTCGGCATTATCTTCCACCAGCAAGATCCAATCTGCGTTCATTCTGCCCTCAATGTAGCCCTGATTTCGCCGTTCAAAACAGATGGGAACACCTACCGCCTTCACGGGTTTGCTCCACTCGCGGATCGGCAAACTCTGAGGATTTCAGACGCCTTGGCCGCCTGCCGTCACGTTCCTTGCATGGCCCAAATATTTCTGTCGGATTTGGCAGGTCTGCGGCTTTATAGGGGTGAAATGAGCATGACCGACTCTCAGGAACTGCTGCGGGAATATGTGAGCAAGCATTCGGAGGCCGCCTTCGAGCAACTGGTGCGGCGCTATATCGACCTGGTCTACTCGGTCGCTCTGCGGCGGGTCAATTGGGCGAGCCAACTCGCCCAGGATGTGGCACAGGTGGTATTCACCGATCTCGCCCGCAAGGCAGCTTCTCTCCCGGACAACGTAACGCTCGGAGGATGGCTGCATCACCATACCTGTTTCGTCGCCTCATCAGCCCTTCGCGGCGAACAGCGCCGCGTCGCGCGCGAAAAACAAGCTTTTGAAATGAACGCCCTCTTTGCCTCTGAGGATTCGGATTGGAAAGAACTCGCGCCGGTCCTGGATGAGTCTATGGACCGGTTGGAACCCGCCGACCGGGATGCCCTTGTCCTCCGATTTTTCGAGCGACGCGACCTGCGCTCCGTGGGTGCAGCATTGGGCGCCAGTGAAGATGCGGCGCAGAAACGCGTTAGCCGGGCATTGGAGAAGTTGCGTTCTCTGCTCGTAGCCCGGGGAGTGACGCTTTCGCTGGCCGCCCTGGGCACCGTCCTGGGGGCGCGGGCGGTAGAGGCCGCCCCGCATTCACTGGCTGGTGACGTCAGCAAGTCGGCCCTTTCTGCCGGAGCAGCAGGGTTTGTTACGGGTGCGCTGCTGAGGTTGGCCCCGCCGGCCATGCTTAAGCTGGCCTTGGCCGCCCTGGTGGCGGGTTTGGGCTTCGCTGGTTGGGCGATTCATCGACGCAGTTCCACAATCTCCACCACCTTACCATCCGCGTTGGCGGAGCCTGCCGCCCTTGTCGATGCGCCGCAAACGCCAGCCCCTTTGCTGCCCGAAAGCGCTTCGGTCGCCCCGGCGCTTGGCTCCCCCTCTTCAAACGCCTTGCACCTGGTCCTCGTAGCAGCGGACAGCGGCAAGCCTGTACCAGCAGTGCAAATCGACTACCGCGGATTCGAAGGCGAGAAATTTTCCGGCAAAACGCTGACCGCAACGCGTTTCGGTATTTGCGACGTGGAGATTCCAAGAGGATCCATCACAAAACTCGAACTCACTACTCGAATCGACGGCTTCGCCGATACCCGCCTGCATTGGGAAGAGGGCCAGGTCAAAGCTATCCCCTTCAACTATACGTTGCGACTCGTCCGGCCGGTGCCGATCGGCGGACGCGTTCTCGATCCCGACGGACAACCCGTGGCCGGCGCCAAGGTCGGTTTCAATCACCGGGACGACCCCTCAAATGCCGCTTCGCCTGAAGACCATTTCTTCAGCTGGATCCAAGTCTCAACCGATAGCAATGGAACGTGGCGGATCGACCGCGTCGCGTCTGAGATGCTCCGGCTCTTGTACGGGGGCGCATCGCACCCTGATTATGTGGAATCGGAGTTTGTGTTCCTCGACCAAAATCCGGAAGCCGAGCAGAAATTCAAAAACCAGACATTCATGTTCCATTTGGGGCGCGCCGTTACAGCGCGCGGAACCGTGATAGACCCTGACGGCGCGCCGATTGCCGGGGCAAAGGTCCTGGTCGGTAAACGCGGCTCGTCCGACAGCCGCAGCGCAAAGACTCAGCCGGACGGTTCCTTCGTAGTGGCTGGGTGCCGCCCCGGCAAAAGCGCTTTGAGCGCCGAAGCCGAGGGTTTCGCTCCCACGACGATGGAGGTGGAGTTCAGCCCCGACTCGCAGTCCTTTCGTCTGACGCTTCAGCGCGGCAAGCTCCTGCTACTGCGCCTGCTCACACATTCAGGCCGGCCGGTTTCCAAAGCCCACGTATGGTTGGATACGATGAACCAGGTCCCGCTGGATAGTTCCGACTCTGGCAAGGTGGTCGTGCAAGCCAATTTTGACGGGAAGCCGGACACCGGGGGCAGGACAAAATAGTCACCATTAGGCGGCTTGGTGGGAGTCCTCGGCGTGTTCAAGAATGCGGAGGCGCAGATAATCACTTTGGTTGAGCTGGTCCCAAACCTGATCGAACTGGT
>Ga0070738_10002586_pt1 | contig 27145 bp, 24 predicted proteins | sample Coa_R2_2_FD_66446 | JGI IMG/M metagenome (GOLD analysis project Ga0070738, IMG submission 66446) | Surface soil microbial communities from Centralia Pennsylvania, which are recovering from an underground coalmine fire - Coalmine... | ecosystem: Environmental > Terrestrial > Soil > Unclassified ...
TTCGGCCGACCCAACGCCGGTGTCGACATGAACTTCAACTTTCCCAGGCTCATCGCCCACGCCGCGAAGACGCGGCGCCTGGAAGCTGGAACGATCATCGGCTCGGGCACCGTCTCGAATCGCGACGAGGCGGTCGGCTCCTCTTGCATCGCCGAGCGGAGAATGATCGAGACGATCGAGCGAGGGGCGCCGCAGACGTCCTTCCTTCGCTTCGGCGATCGCGTCCGCATCGAGATGTTCGACGAGCAAGGGCTTTCCATCTTCGGAGCGATCGATCAGCGGATCGTGCCCTACCAGCCCGCGGATGGCGCGCGTGCGTTGCGATGACGACACCTTGACGGAACCGGCCGGGCGAAGAGACTGAGGACATCGCTGCTGCGTCACAGGATGCCGCCATGAAGCTCTACGGCTATTTCCGCTCTTCGGCCGCTTTTCGTGTGCGCATCGCCCTCAACCTCAAAGGCGTGGACTACGAGCAGGCATCGATCCACCTGCGCAAGAAGGAGCAGCTCCGAGCCGACTATCTTACCTTGCAGCCACAGGGTCTCGTCCCGGCGCTCGAGGATGAGGGCGAGGTCTTCATCCAGTCGCTGGCCATCATCGAGTATCTCGACGAGACCCGCCCCGAGCCCCCGCTGCTCCCCGGCCATCCCGCCGATCGCGCGCGCGTGCGGGCGATCGCGCAGGCGATCGCCTGCGACATTCATCCCATCGATAATCTTCGCGTGCTGCGCTATCTGGTCGACCCCCTCGGACATGACGAGAAGGCCGTCGAGGTCTGGTTCAATCACTGGATCAAGCTTGGCTTTGACGGGATCGAGCGCATTCTCGCCGGAGATGGCCAAGCCGGTGCCTTTTGTCACGGCGACACGCCGGGTCTCGCCGATATCTGCCTTGTGCCGCAGGTCTTCAATGCGCGGCGTTATCCGAGCTTCGACATGAATCCCTACCCCACGATCCGGCGCGTCTTCGACAACTGCATGGGGTTGGAGGCCTTCGAGCGGGCCCGTCCCGAGAACCAGCCCGATGCGGAGTAGAGCGCCCGGCGGCGATCGCTCTTATGTGGCGCGCTAGCGTCTGGGCGCTGGCGCTCTTCCTGCTGTCGTCGCCGAGCCTTGCCGCAGCGGCGGAAAGCGGCGGCGCGAGAGTAGGGCCCGAGGCTCCGGCGTCGGTCTTGCGCAGCATGCGCGGGGCAGAGCCCGCAGCGGAACTGCGGCTCGTCTTCGATTTGCGCCGTGGCAGCGACGCGCCCATCCCGCTGACGGTCTGGCTCGGCGCCGATTATATCGACATCGTCGAATCCGCGCGCGAGACGCTCTACGATTACCGGCTGCGCCGTCGCCTGGTGCTTGATCGCGCGCGAGGGAGCTTTGCGAGCTTCTCTCTCTACGGCGACGTCGCCTTTCGTCAATATGACATGGAGAATCGCTTCGCGCTGTTGCGGCGCCTCGCCGAGTCCGGCCACGCCGATCTTGTACCACTCGCTCTCAAGCCGTTTTGGATCGAGAGCGATTCGGGATTGGCAATCCCCGGCATCAAGCGGCCGGTGATCGCCAAGGAAACCCTCGCCGACGGCGCGATCCGCTTTCGCGTCGACGGCGAAGAGGAGGCGCTGTTCGCGCCTCAAGGTCTCCCCCAGCCGCCCTTCATCGCGCGCCTCTTCGCCCGTTTTCTGCGTTACCGGTTGCCGCTTCATCCGGATATCGTCACGGCGATCGCCGCGGATGGCCGCATGCCGCAGCGTCTCGTCTTCGTGACGGCGACCGGAGACGACCGGCATCCCGCCGCGCTCATTCTTCAGCACAGCGAAACGGTCGAGGGCGCCGACTACCCGCTGCCCCCATCGCTCGAGCCGCGCCTGCCGCCGAGCGATGGAAGTGCCGATGCGAATATGATGCAGGCCGTGTTGCCGAGCATGCGGGCGGCGCTCGCGGGAACGCAGGGCGGCGGACCGCGTTCGCTTGGCGATTATCGCTCCGCCGTCGAGAAGGCATTGAAGCAGAACGCCAAACTCTCCGCCGCGTTGATCCTCGCCGAAATGACGATGCAATACGGCCGGTCGGCGCTCGATTGCAGGATCGGCCCGCCGGATGTGCCGTGCCGAAGCGGGCAGGAGCTGAACAAGATCCTGGCGGCCGATCCTCGTGCGGTCGCTCTCGTCGAGGCTCAGACCATCGAGGCGAAAGATCCGGCGCGGGCGGTTGCCGCATGGCAAAGTCTCAAGCGGGAGAAGGTGCCTGAGGGCTATGTGCTCGATGCCTTCCTCGCAAGCCGACTGAGCCTCGCCGGCAAGCGCGCCGAAGCGGCAGCGGCTTTCGAAAGCGCTTTTCGCGGCAACCCTTACCTGCCGGGATTGTATCGCGATCTTGGCGATCACTTTCTGCGCGGGCTGCGCGCCGATCTGGCCTGGCTCTGCTACGACCTCGGCCGTCTTTTACCCGGCCCGACAAATGCCGATGTGCTCGCGGATATCGATCGGCTCGAACAACAAGTGCTCGCGCAATATCCGGACTTTTTTTGAGCGATGGGCGGCGTGCAAGCGCCGCATTGATATCGCCCCGATCTCACTCCTTGGTATCGGTCGAGAGTTAAGGATTGTGACGCGCCGCGCGCAGGTCTAGCGTTCTCCCGTCCGGCTCAACTCGGACCAATGAGGGAGGAAGATCATGGCCAATCTGCCGCAGGTTGATCAGGTTCTCCGAAGTGCCGTGGACGCGGGCGACGTGCCCGGCGTGGTCGCGATGGCGGCGACGCGCGACGGGGTCGTCTATAGCGGCGCCTTTGGCAAGCGCGCTTTGCCGGAGGGCGCGTCGATGACCGCGGACACGGTCTTCTGGATCGCGTCGATGACCAAGGCGATCACCTCGACGGCGGCGATGCAGCTCGTCGAGCGCGGCAAGCTCACGCTCGACGGTCCCATCAGCGAGGTATTGCCCGAGCTGCGCTCGCCGCAAGTGCTCGAGGGCTTCGATAGCGCGGGCGAGCCCAAGCTGCGCCCGGCGAAGCGGCCGATCACGCTGCGCCATCTCATCACGCATACCGCGGGCTTCGGCTACGACATCTGGAACCCGGACCTGTTGCGCTATCAGGAGAAGAAGGGGATCGCCGGCATCATCTCCTGCCAGAATCTGGCGCTCACCATGCCGCTCACTTTCGATCCCGGCGAGAAATGGGAGTACGGCATCAATATCGATTTCATCGGCAAGGCGGTCGAGAAGGTCAGTGGCAAGACGCTCGAAGTCTATTTCCGCGAGAATCTGTTCGAACCGCTCGGCATGAAGGATACGGGCTTCAAGCTTATTCCCGATCGCCGCGCCCGGCTCGTCGGCATGCATGCGCGCCAAGCCGACGGTTCACTTCAGCCCATGCCCTTCGAGATTCCGCAGGAGCCGGAATTCTTCATGGGCGGCGGCGGGCTCTACGGCACCGCGGCCGATTATCTCGCCTTCGAGCGCATGTTCCTCAACGAGGGACGCGCCGCCAATGGCAAGCAGGTGCTCAAGCCCGAAACGGTCAAGATGGCGGCGCAGAACCAGATGGGCGATCTCAATGTGCGGCTTCTCAAGACCGCGATCCCGCCCTACTCGAACGATGCCGAGTTCTTCCCCGGCATGGTCAAGAAATGGGGGCTCGGCTTCATGATCAACACCGAGCGCGTGCCGGGCGGGCGCAGCGCCGGAAGCCTGACCTGGGCCGGGCTCGGCAATACCTATTTCTGGATCGATCCGACGAAGGAGATCGCCGGCGTCATCCTCACCCAGCTCGTTCCCTTCGCCGACGGCAAGGTGCTGTCGATCTACGATCGGTTCGAAAAGGCAGTCTATTCGAGTTTAGGGTAAAAGCCGCAAGCCGCGTCTTTCCTCAAGCGAAGAGAGGCGCGGCGGCCATCAGGGCGCCTGCTCGCAATTGATCATCCAGGGAATGCCGAAGCGGTCGGTGAACATGCCGAAGCGCACCGACCAGAAAGTCTGCTGGATCGGCATTCGCACCGTGCCGCCTTCGGCGAGCGCATGAAAGAGGCGTTCCGCCTCGGCGGGCTCCTTCACAGTGATCGAGACCGAGCAGCCCTTCATCGGCTCATAATGCGGGGGCGGCGGGTCGCCGGCCATCAGCAGGTGATCGCCGGCGCGCAGCCGGGCGTGGACGATCTTGCCGCGCCATTCCGGCGGCAGCTCACCGGCCATCGGCGTCTCGGCATAGGTGACCATCGCCTCGATCTTTCCGCCGAGACATTTCTCATAGAAGCGAAAGGCGGCTTCGCATTGGCCGTTGAAGGAGAGATAGGGGTTGAGCTGCATGGGGTGCTCCCGTTGTTGACGGCGTTCTCGTCTCAGGTGGCGGGATCGCTGAGCGCACGAAGCTCGGTGCGCAACCGCTCGGGATCGGCGCGAACCAGGACACGCTCGAGCGCAGCATGCGTCCGTCGCCACGCCGGAAGAGCGGCGGCGAGCCGCGCGCGGCCCGCCGCGGTCAAGGCGAGGCGACGACTGCGCCTGTCCTCCTCATCGACCGCTATCCTGACCAGCCCGCGGCGCTCGAGCGGCTTGAGATTGGCGGTCAGGGTCGTGCGATCGACCGCGAGCAGGCTCGAGACATCGCCGATGCTCGCGGGCTCAGGGCGGTTCAGCGCCATCAGCAACGAGAATTGGTGATTGGTGAGGTCGAACGGCCTCAGCGCCTCGTCGAAGCGCCGCGCCACCACGCGGGCGGCGCGTTGCAGATGGAGACACAGGCAGGCGTCGCGCACTTCGCGCGCAGCGGAGAAAGGCAGGGCATTTCCCTTTGACATGTATTTATTATGTTGATATCAACTTAACCTGTCAATCGGCGGGGACTGGCGGAGGCGACGATGGCGAAGAAGGTGCTCATCCTCCTCGGCACCAGAAAAGGCGCGTTCATTCTGGAGAGCGATGCCGCCCGTCGCTCGTGGCAAGTGCGCGGCCCGTTCTGCGAGACTTGGCCGATGAACCACGTCGTGGCCGACCCTAAGGATGGCGCGATCTATGCCGGCGGCGGCAATGCCTGGTTCGGTCCCGCGGTGTGGAAATCCACCGATCTCGGGGCGAGCTGGACGCATTCGAGCGAGGGCCTCGCCTATGCGGCGGGCGAAGAGCCGATCAAGGCGGTCTGGAGCGTGGCGCCGGCACGCGGGAAGCTCTATGCCGGTGTCGAGCCCGCCGGCCTGTTTTGCAGCGAGGATGGCGGCGGCTCGTGGCGCCACGTCGCGGGATTGCGCAATCATCCGTCGCGGCCCGCCTGGCAGCCGGGCGGCGGCGGCCTCATCCTGCACTCGCTCATTCCTCACCCTACCGACGAGAAGCGGCTCTGGGTCGGGATCTCGACCGCCGGCGTCTTTCACACCGAAGACGGCGGAGAGAGCTGGGAGCCGCGCAACCGCGGGACGCGTGCCGACTTCCTGCCGGAAGGACAGCGATATCCCGAGCATGGCCAATGCGTGCATTGCGTGGTGGCGGCGCCGGGCGCACCCGATCGCCTCTATCAGCAGAATCATTGCGGCATGTATCGCAGCCTCGATGGCGGCCGGAATTGGCAGAGCATCGAGGCGGGCCTGCCGTCGAGCTTCGGCTTTCCCGCGGCGGCTCATCCGCGCGATCCCGCGACGCTTTATCTGATGCCGCTCAATGGCGACAGCACGGGACGATACGCGCCCGAGGGCAAGGTTGCGGTATGGCGCACGCGCGACGGCGGCGAGAGCTGGGCGGCGCTGCGCCAGGGATTGCCGCAGCAAAACGCCTTCGTCACCGTGCTGCGACAGGCCATGGCGACCGATCGCCTCGACCCCGCCGGCGTCTATTTCGGCACGAGCGGCGGCGCGCTCTTCGCCAGCGCCGATGAGGGCGAGAGCTGGAATTGCATCGCGCATTATCTGCCATCGATCTCGTCCGTGGAGACCTTCGTCGTCAAGGCGTAACTGTCGATGCCAGCCACCGCGCCCGTCATGGTCACGCTGCCGCCCGTTTTGATGCGGCTCTTTCCGGACAGCGTGCGGTGCGTCGAGCTTCGGGCCTCGTCGGTCGCCGAGCTGATCGACGCGCTCGATGCGCGCTGGCCCGGGATGCGCGACCGCCTCTGCGATTCTAGGCCGAGCATCCGGCGACACATCAATGTGTTCGTCGGCGACGAGCGGGCAAGCCTCGAGACGCGCCTCGTCCCCGGTGCCGCGGTGACGATCCTGACGGCGATCAGCGGCGGCTGAGAGGGCGGGGGCGGGCCGTCGCTCAGCGAGAGATCTCATCGCGAAGCACCACGGCTTCGTTGTGAAGCTCGTCCCGCGCCGCATAGATGAGGGTCAGCCGCCCCTCTCTTGCGATCCTGCGAAGCTCGGCCAGCAGATCGGCTTTGTGCGAGAGCTCGGCCCGATACCGCCGGCGAAACTCGGACCAGCGCTCGGGATCGTGGCCAAACCACCGTCGCAGCTCGGTGCTCGGGGCGATGTCCTTGAGCCAGCGATCGATGGCGGCATCCGATTTGCGCAAGCCCCGCGGCCAAAGCCGGTCGACGAGAACACGAACCCCATCCGCATCGGAGGGCGGCAGGTAAGCCCGCTTGAGCTGGATGTCCAGCTTCGTTGTTGTTGCCACCACCACCCCGCCATTCGCCAGCCATGCGCCGTGCAGCGATAAAAACTTTCCTGCCACGGGAGGGTTCCGTCGACGAAAAAGGGCCGCGGGAACCCGCGGCCCTTCTCGCTGCGTAATGAACGTACTTCTTAGAAGTCCATATCGCCCATGCCGCCGCCATGGGGCATCGGGGCGGCCGGCTTCTTCTCCGGCTTCTCCGCGACCATGGCCTCGGTGGTGACGAGCAGGCCGGCGACGGACGCCGCATCCTGCAACGCCGTGCGGACGACCTTCGTCGGGTCGATGATGCCGGCTTTCAACATGTCGACATAGTCGCCGGTCTGGGCATCGAAGCCGAAATTGGCGCTCGTGCCTTCAAGCACCTTGCCGACCACGATCGAGCCGTCGACGCCGGCATTCTCGGCGATCTGGCGGATCGGCGCCTGTAGCGCGCGGCGGACGATGTCGATGCCGACCTTCTGCTCGTCATTGTCGTATTTGAGCTTGGCGAGCGCCTTGGTGGCGAGCAGCAGCGCGACGCCGCCGCCGGCGACCACGCCTTCCTCGACCGCCGCACGGGTCGCGTGCATCGCATCGTCAACGCGATCCTTGCGCTCCTTCACCTCGACCTCGGTCGCGCCGCCGACGCGGATCACCGCGACGCCGCCCGCGAGCTTGGCGAGCCGCTCCTGGAGCTTCTCGCGGTCGTAGTCGGAGGTGGTCTCCTCGATCTGCGCCCGGATCTGGTTGGTGCGGGCGAGGATGTCCTGCTTCTTGCCGGCGCCGTCGATGATGGTGGTGTTCTCCTTCTCGACACGCACCTTCTTGGCCTTGCCCAGCATGTCGAGGGTGACATTCTCGAGCTTAATGCCGAGATCCTCGCTGATGAGCTGGCCGCCGGTGAGGATCGCGATGTCCTCGAGCATCGCCTTGCGGCGATCGCCGAAGCCCGGCGCCTTCACCGCCGCGACCTTCAAGCCGCCGCGCAGCTTGTTGACGACGAGCGTGGCCAAGGCCTCGCCCTCGACATCCTCGGCGACGATCAGCAGCGGACGGCCCGACTGCACGACCGATTCGAGGACCGGCAACATCGCCTGGAGGCCCGAGAGCTTCTTCTCATGGAGCAGGATGAAGGGATTCTCCAGCTCCGCCACCATCTTCTCGGCGTTCGTGACGAAATAGGGCGAGAGATATCCCCGATCGAATTGCATTCCCTCGACAACATCGAGCTCGGTCTCAAGGCTCTTGGCCTCCTCGACCGTGATCACGCCCTCATTGCCGACCTTCTGCATCGCCTTGGCGATCATGTCGCCGATATCGCGCTCGCCATTGGCCGAGATCGTGCCGACCTGGGCGATCTCGTCATTGGTCGAGACCTTCTTGGAGCGCTTCTTGACGTCCTCGACCACGGCGTCGACGGCGAGATCGATGCCGCGCTTCAGGTCCATCGGGTTCAAGCCCGCGGCCACCGCCTTGACGCCCTCGCGCACGATCGCCTGGGCGAGCACGGTCGCCGTGGTGGTGCCGTCACCCGCGGTGTCGTTGGTCTTCTGCGCGACCTCGCGGAGCATCTGCGCGCCCATATTCTCGAACTTATCGGCGAGCTCGATCTCCTTGGCGACGGTCACGCCGTCCTTGGTGATGCGCGGCGCGCCGAACGACTTGTCGAGCACGACGTTGCGGCCCTTGGGGCCGAGCGTCACCCGCACCGCATTCGACAGGATATCGACGCCGCGCAGCAGACGGTCGCGGGCGTCGCCATGAAATTTGACTTCCTTGGCTGCCATGGTTCCTTACTCTCTCTTTCTCTTCTGGATTGAGCCGACCGGTCTCAGGCGACCTTCTTGGCGGTCTTCGGGGCGGATTTGCCCTCGATGACGCCCATGATGTCCGACTCTTTCATGATGATGAGCTCTTCGCCGTCGATCTTGACCTCGGTGCCCGACCATTTGCCGAACAGCACCCGGTCGCCGGCCTTGACGTCGAGCGGATGAAGCGTGCCGTCCTCGCCGCGGGCGCCCGGGCCGACGGCGATCACCTCGCCCTCCTGGGGCTTCTCTTTGGCGGTGTCGGGGATAATGATGCCCCCGGCGGTCTTCTCCTCCTGCTCAAGGCGCCGCACCACGACGCGGTCGTGCAAGGGACGGAATTTCATGAAATCCTCCTCGGAATTGCGATCTGAAACGGATTGGTGTCCGTCTATTAGCGCTCATCGATGATGAGTGCTAGCGAAATAGGCGAGAGGTGACCCGGTTTCAAGGCCCCGGGCCAAAAATGTCGCGCCGCGGCGGCGCGGCGCTCCCGGCCGGTCGATTGTCGCTGGACGTTCCGCTGTGATAGCGTAAGGCGCTCCGCAGGACAGGCATCGGTCGGCGCCGGGCACGGCAAAAATGGCAGCAACCTACGAACCGATGATGGTGATCGCCTCGGTCGTGGTCGCCATCATGGCGTCGTTCACGGGCCTGAGGCTGGTGAGCGGCATGGACGCGCTCGACGGTGCGCGCCGCCGGGTCCAGATCGCCAAGGCCGCCTTCGCTTTGGGCGGCGGCATCTGGTCCATGCATTTCGTCGGCATGCTGGCGGTTCGCCTCCCCAGCGCCCTCGGCTACGACGCGCTCTATACGCTCGGTTCCGTGCTCATCGCCATCCTCATCACGGGGGTGGGACTCTCGATGATGGCGGTGGGCGACCGCTCGCCCTTCGGCGCCATTTCGGCGGGCACGCTGACCGGGCTCGGCATCGTCAGCATGCATTATGTCGGGATGCGGGCGATCTCGGCAAATTGCCAGGTGAGCTACCAGCCGGCGGGCTTCGTGATCTCCTCGGCCATCGCCATTCTCTTCTCGATCTGTGCGTTAAGATTGTCGCTCAAGCGGCGGACATCATTGCAATTGACGCTCGGCGCGATCATTCTGGGCGTGACCATTTCGGCGATGCATTACTCGGCCATGGCGTTCACCCGCTTCATCGCGGTCGATGGCCAGTCCACGGTAGAGACGCCGATAATCCGCTCCGACTACCTGGCGCTGATCGTCGCGGTCGCGGCCTTCGTCGTCTGCGGGCTCTTCCTCTTGACCGCGCTGCCGATCGAGCGCGGCGGCGAGCCGGTCCTGCAGCCGGAAGCGGTGCCGCCGCCGCCATTCAAGGCGGAAGCACCGGCCGAGCGCCTCCGGCTCCCCTATGAGCACAACAACACGACCTATTTCATCGATGCCGAGCGCGTCCATGCAATTAAGGCGGATGGTCATTATACCCGCCTATATGACGGAAAGGACGTCTATTTCTGCCCCTGGTCGATCTCCAAGCTCGAGACCTATCTCGCCGGCCGTTCCTTCCTGCGCACCCATCGCAGCTTCCTCGTCAATATCGCCCATGCCGGCGCCTTTCAGCGGCGCAAGGACAAGGCCTTCCTGATCGTCCCGGCGCTCGCGGAGACCATGGTGCCGGTGAGCCGCTTCCATGTCGCCGATGTGAGGCGGGCGCTCGGCATTTGAGGCAGGGCGGCCGCTGCCATTCGTGCAGCGGAGGCGCATTTCGTGCAAGGGCGCGGCCCGCCGTTGATTAGCGCTTCCGCCGCCGCCGGGCCCCGGTTCATGCTGCGGAAATCGCTGAGGATTCCAGGGCCAGTGCCGGTCCATCCTGGGGCATGGACGGGAATTTTCAGGGGAATAATCACCACCATTTCACGGAGGTTTCCGGTGATTCCCGCGCCCTTCGAGTATCATCGGCCGGAACGCCTCGACGAGGTGATCGCACTCCTCGCACGGCATGGCGACGATGCCCGCGTCGTCGCCGGCGGCCACAGCCTCGTCCCGATGATGAAGCTGCGCCTCGCCACGCCCGCGCATCTCGTCGACCTCCGCGGGCTCGGCGAGCTGCGCCAGCTCCGCAGCGAGGGCGCGACCCTGGTGTTGGGCGCGCTCACGACCCAGCATGAGCTCATCGCCTCGGAGGCGGTCGCCAAGGCCTGTCCGATCCTGCGCGAGGCCGCGCTCCAGATCGCCGACCCCCAGGTGCGCTATATGGGGACGATCGGCGGCAATGTCGCCAATGGCGATCCCGGCAACGACATGCCGGCGGTCATGATGGCGCTCGACGCGACATATCGGGTCAAGGGTCCCGGCGGCGAGCGCGATCTTCCCGCGCGCGAATTCTACCAGGGCGCCTATCTCACGGCGCTTCGGGACGGCGAGATCCTGACCGCCATCCGCGTGCCGCTGCCGCCCGCCGGCCATGGCTGGGCCTATGAGAAGCAGAAGCGCAAGATCGGCGATTACGCCACCGCCGCCGCGGCTGTCATCCTGAGCCTCCGCGGCGGGACCTGCGCTGCCGCCGCCATCGCGCTCACCAATGTCGCGGCGACCCCGCTTCTCGCCGTCGCCTCGGGCGAGGCGCTGGTCGGGACGCGGGTCGAAAACACGGCGGTCTCGGAAGCGGTCCGCCATGCCCGGGGGATCGCCGAGCCCGCCTCGGACGGGCGCGGCCCTGCCGATTACCGCAAGCATGTCGCCGGCGTGATGGTGCGCCGCGCCATCGAGCGCGCCAAGGCGCGCGCCGCCTGAGCGAGGGAGGAGAGCCCGATGTCGAAGATCCATCTCAAGCTCAAGGTGAATGGCCGCGACCGCGATGTCCTGGTCGAGCCGCGCATGCTCTTGATCCATGTGCTGCGTGAGGAGCTCGGCCTGACCGGCCCGCATATCGGCTGCGACACCAGCCATTGCGGCGCCTGCACCGTCGATCTGAACGGCATGTCGGTCAAATCCTGCACCGTCTTCGCCGCGCAGGCGCAGGGGGCCGACATCACGACGATCGAGGGCCTTGTCGGCGCCGATGGCGCGCTTCATCCGCTCCAGGAAGCCTTTCGCGAGCATCACGGCCTTCAATGCGGCTTCTGCACGCCGGGCATGATCACGCGCGCCTACCGGCTGCTCCAGGAGAACCCCAATCCGAGCGAAGCCGAGATCCGCCTGGGCATCTCCGGCAATCTCTGCCGCTGCACCGGCTATCAGAACATCGTCAAGGCGGTGCGCGCCGCCGCGCAACATATGAATGCTGCCAAGGAGGCCGCAGAATGAGTGCCGATGGCGACAGCGCGGCGGTCCGCGCGCAAAAGCTCGAAGGTCTCGGCAGCAAGAGGAAGCGCGTCGAGGATGCCCGCTTCACCCAGGGCAAGGGCAATTATGTCGACGACATGAAGCTGCCGGGCATGCTGTTCGGCGATTTCGTGCGCTCGCAATATGGCCATGCCCGAATCAAGTCGATCAACAAGGACAAGGCGCTGGCGCTGCCTGGCGTCAAGGCGGTGCTGACCGCCGCGGATTTGAAGCCGCTCAAGCTCCACTACATGCCGACCTTGGCGGGCGACGTCCAGGCGGTGCTCGCCGATGAGAAGGTGCTCTTCCAAGGCCAGGAGATCGCCTTCGTCATCGCCGAGGACCGCTACATCGCCGCCGATGCGGTCGAGCTCATCGAGGTCGACTACGAGGAGCTGCCGGCGCTCACCGATCCCATGAAGGCGATGGCGCCTGGAGCACCCGTGCTGCGCGAGGATCTGGCCGGCAAGACTTCCGGCGCGCATGGGGCACGGAAGCACCACAATCACATCTTCACCTGGGAGACCGGCGATGCCGCCGGCACCGACCAGGCGCTCAAAGCGGCGGAGGTCGTCGCGCGCGAGCTCATCTCCTATCAGCGCGTCCATCCCTGTCCCCTCGAGACCTGCGGCTGCGTTGCCTCCATGGACAAGGTGAATGGGCATCTGACGGTCTGGGGCACTTTCCAGGCACCGCACGCGGTGCGCACGGTGGCGTCCCTCATCTCCGGCATTCCCGAGCACAAGATCCGCATCATCTCGCCCGATATCGGCGGCGGCTTCGGCAACAAGGTCGGGGTCTATCCCGGCTATATCTGTTCGATCGTCGGCTCGATCGTCCTCGGCGTCCCCGTCAAATGGATCGAGGACCGCATGGAGAATCTGACGGCGACCGCCTTTGCCCGCGACTACCACATGACGGGCGAAATCGCGGCGACGCGCGACGGCCGCATCACCGCGCTCCGCTGCCATGTCATCGCCGATCACGGCGCCTTCGATGCCTGCGCCGATCCCACCAAATATCCCGCGGGCTTCTTCAACATCTGCACGGGCTCCTACCACATCCCCGTGGCGCATCTGACGGTCGATGGCGTCTACACCAACAAGGCGCCGGGCGGCGTCGCCTATCGCTGCTCCTTCCGCGTGACCGAGGCGTCCTACTTCATCGAGCGTATGATGGATGTGCTGGCGCGCAAGCTGAACCTTGACCCTGCCGAGATCCGCCGCCGCAACCTCATCAAGAAGGAGCAATTCCCCTACAATTCGGCGCTCGGCTGGCAGTATGACAGCGGCGACTACCACACGGCGCTCGACAAGGCGCTGAAGGCCGTCGATTACGCGGGCTTGCGCGAGGAGCAGCGGCGGAACCGCGAGGCCTTCGCGCGTGGCGAGACGCGCAAGCTCATGGGCATCGGCGTCGCCTTCTTCACCGAGATCGTCGGTGCCGGCCCGATCAAGAATTGCGACATCTTGGGTCTCGGCATGTTCGACAGTTGCGAGATTCGCGTCCATCCGACAGGCTCCGCCATCGCGCGGCTCGGCACGATCAGCCAGGGGCAGGGGCACGCCACCACCTTCGCGCAGATCCTCGCCTCCGAGATCGGCATTCCCGCCGCCAATATCACGGTCGAGGAGGGCGACACCGACACCGCGCCCTATGGGCTCGGGACATATGGCTCGCGCTCGACGCCGGTGGCGGGCGCGGCGACCGCGATGGCCGGCCGCAAGATCCGCGCCAAGGCGCAGATGATCGCGGCCTACCTTCTCGAGGTCCATGACGACGATCTCGAATGGGATGTCGATCGCTTCAAGGTCAAGGGCGCGCCCGAGCGCTTCAAGACCATGGCCGAGATCGCCTTCGCCGCCTACAACAAGGTGCCGCCCGGCATGGAACCCGGGCTCGAAGCGGTGAGCTATTACGATCCGCCCAACATGACCTATCCCTTCGGCGCCTATGTCTCAGTCGTCGATGTCGATGTCGATACGGGCGTCACCGAGATCCGCCGCTTCTATGCGCTCGATGATTGCGGCACGCGCATCAACCCGATGATCATCGAGGGACAGGTGCATGGCGGCTTGACCGAAGCGCTCGCCATCGCCATGGGCCAGGAGATCGCCTATGACGAGCACGGCAACGTCAAGAACGGCAGCTTCATGGATTACTTCCTGCCGACCGCCGTCGAGACGCCGGTGTGGGAGACCGATTTCACCGTGACGCCCTCGCCGCATCACCCGATCGGCGCCAAGGGCGTCGGCGAATCCCCGAATGTCGGCGGCGTCTCGGCCTTCTCGAACGCCGTCAACGACGCCTTCGCCCATCTGGGCCTCGTCCACACGCAGATGCCGCACGACCATTGGCGTGTGTGGAAGACGGCGGAGCGGCTGAGGCTCACGGGGTGAGAGGAGATGCTTGCTGCATGAGCGCGGTGCGTCCTTCGAGACGCGCCCTACGGGCGCTCCTCAGGATGAGGCGAGACTGGGTATGGCCTCATCCTGAGGAGCCGCCGCAGGCGGCGTCTCGAAGGACGCACACCGGTCCTGCAGCGTCCTGATGCCCCTCGACTACCAGCCCCTGCAATCGAAGCTCGCCGCGACCGGCTATATCGCCGACGACACGCTCGCCATGGCGCTCACGCTCACCGTCGCGCTTGGGCGGCCCTTGCTCTTGGAAGGCGAGGCCGGCGTCGGCAAGACGGATGTGGCGAAGGCGCTCTCGCGCGTCATCGACACGCGGCTCATCCGGCTCCAATGCTATGAGGGGCTTGATGCCAATGCGACGCTCTATGAATGGAACTACCAGCGTCAGCTTCTCGCGATCCGCGCCCATGAGCATGACGATCTCTCCGCCGACGAGATCGAGCGGCACGTCTTCTCCGAGGAATATCTGCTGCGCCGGCCGCTGCTCGAAGCGATCTCGCAGGCGGCGCCGCCCGTGCTGCTCATCGACGAGATCGACCGCGCGGATGAGGAGTTCGAGGCGTTTCTCCTGGAAATCCTCTCCGATTTTCAGATCACCATTCCCGAGCTCGGCACGATCAAGGCGGTCTCGATTCCGCATGTGATCCTGACCTCGAACGGCACGCGCGCGCTCTCCGATGCGCTGCGCCGGCGCTGTCTCTACAGCTATCTCGATTTTCCGGACGAGCGGAAGGAGTTGGCGATCCTCCGCGCGCGCCTGCCTCAGATCGATGAGCGCCTTGCCGAGCAGATCGTCCGCTTCGTCCAGAAGCTCCGACGCGAGGATCTCGAGAAGAAGCCGGGCGTCGCCGAGACCCTGGATTGGGCGGGCGCACTCATCGGCCTCGATCTCTTCGCGCTCGACCAGGACCCGGCGGCGCTGCAAGCGAGCCTCATCTGCCTCTTGAAGACCGAGCGCGACCTCAAGGCGGTGCCGCGCGAGGTGACGGCGCGGCTCGTCGGCAAGGTGGCGTGAGGTGACGCGCCCGGCGGCCGCTCGGCGCGTGAGCGGGTTCATGAGCCATCTGCGCCTCAACGGCTTCGCCGTGGGTCCGGCCGAGACCGAGGCGGCGCTCAGCTTTCTCGCGATCGCCGAGACGCCCGACGCCGCGGTAGCGCGGCTCGGCCTCAAGACCATGCTCGCCGGCAATCGCGCGGAGTGGGAGCGTTTCGATGCGCTCTTCGATGCTTATTGGTTTCGCCGCGGCGTGCATCTGGCCGAGCGCGCCGCAGCCAAATCGCATGCCCGCGACGACCGCGCCCGTCCGCCGCTCTGGGACAAGATCCTGCCGCCCGAGGAGAGCGGCGAGGCGGAAGGGCCGATGGCGCGCGCCGATATGGGTGGCGAAGCGGGCGAGGGCAGGGACGGGACGGGGCGGCTGGTGGCGAGCGGGCATGACGCGCTGATGCGCGCCGATCTGCGCAGCCTCGTCAGCGCGGAAGAGCGCGCCGAGGCCGAGCGGATCGCCGCGCGGCTTGCGAGCGCGATCCGCTATCGCCTCAGTCGGCGCCGCGTGCCGTCGCGGCGCGGGGCGGCAGTCGATCTCCGGCGCACCATCCGCCGCAATCTCGCGCATGGCGGCGAGCCCATCGAGATCCTGCGCAAGCGCCGGCCGGAGCGGCCGGTCAATCTCGTCCTGTTACTCGACGTCTCCGGCTCGATGAAGGTCTATAGCCGTTATTTCATCGCCTTCGTGCGCGGGCTGCTCGGCCTCTGGCTCCGCGCCGATGCCTTCGTCTTTCACACGCGGCTCGTGCACATCTCGGACGCGTTGCGCGAGAAGGACAATCTGCGCGCCATGGATCGGCTGTCGCTCATGGTCGAAGGCTTCGGTGGCGGGACCAGGATCGCGAGCTCGCTCAAGAGCTTCAACGATCGCCATGCGCGCGCGGCGCTCAATTCGCGCAGCGTCGTCATCGTCATGAGCGATGGCTACGACACCGATCCGCCGGCCTCGCTCGTCGCCGAGCTCAAGCGGCTGAAGCAGCGCGCGCGGCGGCTCGTCTGGCTCAATCCGCTCATCGGCTGGCGCGATTATGCGCCGGTCGCGCGCGGCATGGCGGCGGCGCTTCCCCATGTCGATTGCTTCGCGACGGCGCATTCGCTCGCGAGCCTCGCCGCGCTCGAAGACGAGCTCGCGCGGCTCTGACGGCCGAGGAGACGATGCCCAGTCTCGTCGAGGATATCTTCGCGCTCATCGGCGATCTCTTGAAGAGCGGCGAGGCCTTCTGCGTCGTCACCGTGCTGCGCACGAAGAACGCGACCTCGGCCAAGGCGGGCGCCAAGGCCGTGGTGCTCGGCGACGGCACGATCAAGGGATTCCTCGGCGGCGGCTGCGTTCAAGGCGCGGTGAGGCGCACCGCCGCCGCGGTGCTGAAGGAGGGCAAGCCGCGGCTCATCCGCGTCAAGCCCAAGGAGGAGGTGAGCGCGCCCATCGATTTGGACGGCACCGAGCTCCATCAGAGCGCCTGCCCCAGCGGCGGCACCGTCGATATGTTCGTGGAACCGATGCGCCGCGCGCCGCGGCTCGTCGTCTGCGGCGCCTCGCCCGTGGCGCTGGCGCTGGCCGACCTCGCGGCGCGCTTGGGATACCGCATCGCCGCCGCGGCCCTCGCCGAGGACCAGGACCGGTTCGAGAGCGCCGAGGAGCGCGTCGCCGGATTCGACCTGACACCGCTCGCGATCGGCGCCGAGGATTGGATCGTCGTCGCAACGCAAGGCAAGCGTGACCGCGAAGCGCTCGCCGCGGCGCTGGCGAGTGCGGCGCCCTACATCGCCTTCGTCGGCAGCCGCCGCAAGGCCGACGCGCTCCGCGCCCAGTTGAGGGCGCAGGGAACGCTGAGCGAAAGCCAACTCGCGCGCCTCAAGGCACCCGCCGGCCTCGACATCCACGCCATCGAACCCGCCGAGATCGCGCTTTCGATCATGGCGGAGATCGTGGAGCGGAGGAGAGCGGGGGTGAGGGAAGGGGATGGTGGCATAGCCCCTCACCCTCCCATTGCTTCGCAACGGGTCCCTCCCTCTCCCGCAAGCGGGAGAGGGGCTTAATTGCTGCGAGTCTTGAATAAAATTGCCCCTCGATCTGGACTGGATTGTGTCGCCGAGACGGCGTGTGCCCGACCTTCGGTGATCGAGGGCGGCTTGAGCAGCTCAGCCCCCGTGTAAGGTTTGATTCGTGGTCGAGTTCGCGCTGGCTCGCGAACAAACCATAGAATACTAACAACGACACGAGGGCTTCCGAATGTCAAAGGCGCTAAGGGTTTTGATTACCGGGGCGGCGGGCGCCATTGGAAGGGCGACGGCGCAGGTCCTTGCCAACCGAGGGCATTCGGTCGTCGCTACCGACATATCGCCGTTGAGTGAATCGGAAGGCATCGAGGCACATGTGCTCGATGTCACCAGCGACGACTCCGTGGCGCGGTGCCTTAAAGCGGTTGGTCCGCTCGATGCAATCGTCAACAGCGTCGGTATAGCTGGCGGAGGGCCGGTGGAAGGCTATCCACTTGATCGTATGCGACAGATGTTCGAGACAAACACGCTCGGCCCGTTGCGCCTAATCCAGGCGGTCTTGCCCGCCTGGCGAAAGCGGGGTTCCGGGGTCATCGTGAATGTGTCGAGCGTGAACGGCCGAGTCTCCGCGCCGCTCCGAGCAGCGTACAGCGCCTCCAAATTCGCGCTCGAAGCCTTGACAGAGTCACTGCACCTGGAAGTCCGTCACTTTGGGATACGCAGCGTGTTGATCGAGCCCGGAAACATCGCTCCTGGCATGAAAGCGAGCGAGCCTCATAAGGGACCAGCCGACTACGCCGGACTTTGGGAGCAGTGGGCCGGAGCCGATAAAAAAATGATCGGTTCCTCTGGTCCCCCCGGCCCCGAACTTGTCGGACGGGCGATCGCCGGCGCGATCGAAGACCCAGCAACACCGCTACGTGTACCCGTCGGCCAAGACGCCGAAATGATTTTGGCATTGCGAAGGAAGCTGGACGACCAAGGATTCGAAGATGCGATGAGAAAGGCCGTCGGGCTTACGTGGTGAACTGCCAACACAGAATCCTCGGAGCGCCCCGCCCTTGCCGGCGTTAGTGACCGAGTGGCGATCTGCAACGGAGACGCGCCATGGCGAGCGACGACCACGCGAAGGTCAATCCACCCTCCGATCCCGCCTACCAGGCGGCGAAGCCGGCGACGCCGATGGATCTTTCCTATGGCGCGGGAATGTTCGGCGGGTTCGACGAGCAATCGCTGCGCGCGGCGCGAAGCCGGCTCCTGGCGCAGAATTGGTGGGCGATCCTGCTGCGCGGCCTCTTCGCCATCCTGTTCGGCGTCCTCGCGCTGGTGCTGCCGAGCATCACGCTCGCCTCGCTCATCCTGCTCTTTGCGGCCTATATGCTGGTCGACGGCATCTTTGCCATCGTCGCGGGCGTGCGCGCGGCGCAGCACCATGAGCGGTGGGGATGGCTCATCCTCGAGGGCGTCGCCGATCTCATCGCCGGCGTGATCGCCTTCGTCTGGCCGCTGATCACGCTTTTGGCCTTCATCTATCTGATGGGGGTGTGGGCGGTGGTGAGCGGCCTGCTGCTCGGCGCCGCGGCCTTTCGCCTCCACTTGACGCATGGCCGCGGCTGGATGGTGCTGGGGGCGATCGTCTCGGTGGTCTGGGGCATCCTGCTCATGCTTTGGCCGCTGACCGGCGCGCTGGTCCTGACCTGGTGGATGGGCGCCTATGCGCTCTTCTTCGGCGGCGCACTGCTGGCGCTGGCCTTCCGCCTCCATCGCCGGCGCCAGGATTGGCACGCCCCGCCGCCGCAAAGCCAGAGGGTCTAGCCGATGCCGCGGCGCCGCGGCGAAACCATCCTCGAAGAGGACGCACCGGGCGTCGTCGACGAGGCCTCGGCCGAGTCCTTTCCGGCAAGCGATCCTCCCGCCTGGACGCCTGTCGCCGGACCGCGCGTCGTGCCGCCGACCAAGGAGAAACGGACCGACCCTCCGGCGCCGGCGCGCCGGCGAGCGAAACGGCCGCGACGCAAATCATAGGTTGCAGCGCGCCGGCGGGAACGCTATCTCGTGACCCGCAGGCGGGAAGAACGCCCTTCGCGGGCATGAATATGGGCGGGCTTCCCGGAGTCTGGGGGGACGGCCATGCATGACCCGTTGATTATGCCGGACGCGCTGTCTTGCGACCTCGATGCTTTGCCCTGGGCGCCCTTTCGCGACGGGGTCGAGGTCTCCTGGCTCTACCGCAATGGCGATCACGGCGCCGCCGCGGCCTTCATGCGCTATGCGCCGGGGGCGCGCATCCCGCTCCATCTCCATGCCGGCTATGAGCACATCCTCGTGCTCCGCGGCTCGCAAACCGACCAGCGCGGGCGCCACGCGGCGGGAACCCTCATCATCAACCCGCCGGGCACGATGCATGATCTCGTGAGCGATGAGGGCTGCGTCGTGCTCATCTTCTGGGAACGGCCGGTGATCCTCGACCCCGATATTCGCGGCGCGTGAGGGCAGTTCAAAAATTCGCTGGATTTCCGCTCAAGCAGTCGACGCCAAATCGAAAAGCGCGGGCGGCGCGGCGAAGCAGACACCTTGTATATCCGGCGCCGCTAAAATCTTTCTCGCCGGCGGAAATAATGTTAAATTAATCATATAAGGCGAATTTTCGATCGGGGCCGCGCTCAGCGCTCGAGTTTCTCTACAGCATTTGCATCATGGTTTTGATCCTTTCCGTCGTCAGCTATAAAGGGCAGCCGGCAGCGCAGCCGCGCACCGAGCGCTTCACCGATCCCGTGATCACCATCGGCCGCGCGGCGGGAAATTCCTGGATTTTGCCCGATCCGGAAAATTATCTCTCGAAGCAGCATTGCGTCATCGCGCGGCAAGGCGGCGGCTACGAGATCACCGATCGCAGCAGCAACGGGACATTTCTCAATTTTTCGGGCGAGCCCCTGGGCCGCGACCGCAAGGCACCCTTGAATGATGGCGACCGGCTGCGGATCGGCGATTACGACCTGCTGGTGCGCATCGTCGCGCAAGAGGCGACCATGCTGGCGCCGGGCGGGAACGCGGCGCCCGGCCCGGCGCGGCCGGCGTCGGCGCCGCCCGTCGATGCCGCCGATCCCTTTGGCTTGCAGAATCTGATGGGGACGCCCGCCGCCGCGCCGCCGGCCGCGCCGCTGCTGGCCGAGCCGCCGCTCGATCTCGATGCCCTCTTTCCGAGCAATCCGCTGTTCGAGCCGGTGCCGGCGGGCGGCATGGGCGCGGCAAGCGTCCCGCCGCCGGTCTTCGACGAGGCGCCGCAATGGCTGCCCGAGCCGCCGGCGCCGAGTGCTTCTCCTTGGCAGCCGACGCCGCATGACCACGCGCCGGCCGAGCAGGCGTCCTTCCGCGTGCCGACCTCGGCGCCCACCACCATCCCCGAGGATTGGGACCCGCTGAGCCCGCTCGCGCCCGCGGGTCCGCCCGGCGCGGCGCCGGGCATGATGCCGCCCAACCCGATCCCCGTTCCGCCGCCGGCGCCGCGCGTCGCCGCGCCCGTTGCAAGCGTCGGTCCGCCGGCGCGGGCCGCCGCCGATGGTGCGCTGCTGGAAGCTTTTCTCGAAGGTGCGGGGCTTCCTGCCGCGATCTTCAACGGCGAGGATCCCGCCCTGAGCCTGCGGCGCCTCGGTCAGATCGTCCGCGAGATGGTGGGCGGATTGTCGCAGCTCCTCGAGACGCGGGCGATGCTCAAGACCACCTATCGCGTCGAGCAGACGGTGGTTCGCGCCAACAACAACAACCCGCTCAAATTCTCGCCCAATGCCGAGGAAGCGCTGGCGCTTTTGCTGGGCCCGGCGCGGCCCGGCTACATGCCGGGCGTGCGCGCCGTGAGCGAGAGCATCAAGGATCTGAAGGCGCATGAATTCGCGCTCATGGCCGGCATGCAGTCGGCGGTGATCGCGCTGCTGCGACAATTTGATCCCGAGCAATTGAAGCAGCGATTGGACAAGCAGTCGCTGCTGCAAAGCGTCGTGCCGGGCGCGCGCAAGGCGAAATATTGGGAGGTCTATGAGCAGCAATATCGCGAAATCGCCGGCGATGTCTCGGAAAATGTGCGCGGCGTCTTCGGCCGCGCCTTCGCGCAAGCCTATGAGGAGCAAGTCAAGAAATTATAGAATCGAGTCGTGCCGAAGGAACGCCTATCCATATTCCGTTCGGCGGCGAAACATTGTAGGTTGACGATGACGCAGCTCCAATATTCGGCGCGCCGCAACGCAGGGAAATCGCGTTGAGCACCTTCCCCCGTGAGCCCCTCGATGTCCTGGGATAATAAAGTCGTCTGGTCCGAGGGCATGTTCCTCCGGGCCCAGCATTTCCAGCAATATGACCGCTATGTCGAGCATCTCGTGCGCGGCCGGGTCGACGGCATCCGCGCCCATTCCTGGGGGCTGCACAGCGTGCAGCTCAATCGCGAGCTCCTCGCCATCGGCAAATTCGCGGTAACGAGCTGCCGCGGCATTCTCGATGACGGCACGCCCTTCAGCATTCCCGAGGATGCCGACCATCCGCCGCCGCTCGATCTCCCCGAGAATGCCCGCAACGTCGTGGTCTATCTGGCGCTTCCCGTGCGCCAGCCCGGCAGCATCGAGACGCTCGGCGGCAATGCCGCGGGCGGCGGCGCCGACGTCAAGGCGCGCTACGGCGCGAGCGAGGTGCAGGTCATCGACAGCGTCGCCGGCATGGATACCGAGGCGCCGGTGCAGGTGGCCAAGCTCCGCTTGACCTATCTCCTCGAGACGAGCGAGCGCGCGGGCTATGTGTGCCTCGGGCTCGCGCGCATCGTCGAGATGCGCGCCGACAAGAATATCGTGATCGACGAGCGCTATATCGCGCCCTCGCTCAATTGCGGCGCGCAGCAGCCCTTGCTGGGATTTCTCGCGGAATTGCAGGGGCTCCTCCATCACCGCGGCGAGGAGCTGGGCGGGCGCATCGCGTCCCCGGGCGCCAAGGGGGCGGCGGAGATCCAGGATTTTCTCCTGCTGCAGCTCGTCAATCGCTACGAGCCGCTCTTCACGCATTTCATGGAGGAGGCGGAGCACCTTCATCCCGAGGCGCTCTTCGCCAAGGCGGTCGAGCTCGCGGGCGAGCTTGCGACCTTCACCAAGCAGGAAAAGCGCACCGCGAAATTCCCGGCCTATGACCACAAGGATCTGCAGAAATGCTTCGCGCCGGTGATCGCCGATCTCCGGCAATCGCTGAGCGCGGTGCTCGATCCCAATGCGGTGCCGATCCCGCTTCAGGAGAAGGCCTATGGCATTCGCGTCGCCGTTGTCCTCGACCGCACGCTCTTCACCAACGCGACCTTCGTGCTGACGGTCAAGGCCGAGGTGCAGACCGATGTGCTCCGGCGCAATTTCCCGACCCAGGTGAAGGTCGGCCCGGTCGAGCAGATCAGCAAGCTCGTCAATGCCGCGCTTCCCGGCATCCCCTTGGCACCGCTGCCGGTGGCGCCGCGGCAACTGCCTTATTACAGCGGCGCCACCTATTTCGAGCTCAACCGCGCCAACGCCTTCTGGAAGCAGATGCAGCAGCCCGGCGGCAGCGGCGCGCTCGCCATCCACATCCCCGACAATTATCCCGGCCTCGAACTCGAGCTCTGGGCGATCAAGGGATGAGGGGTAGGGAGATTCGATGAGCCAGGACGATCCCTTCGCCGAGCCGGAGCGGACGATCATCCGGCCGAGTCCGGGCGGGCGCCGCGCCGCAGCATCGACGCCGCCGCCGCAGGCGGCAGCGCCGGTCGACATGCCGGCCTTCATGGCGGAGCCCGCGCCGGCGGTCGATGTCACCTTCGGCGCGCTCAACCCGCTCATCGCCGCGGCGACGCCCATTCTCTCGCTCCTCGTCCGGCTGCGCGGCGCGATCAGCCCCCCCAATGTCGAGGCGCTGCGCGAGCGCATCGCCGGCGAGCTCCGCGTCTTCGGCGACCGCATCGGCACCACCGACATGCCCGTCGAGGCAAAGCGCGCCGGCTCCTATGCCGTCTGCGCGATGATCGACGACGTCATCAGCAACACGCCTTGGGGCAGCAATCAATGGGCGCGGCAGACGATGACCGCGCTCTTCTTCAAGGAGACCTCGGGCGGCGAGCGCTTCTTCCAGTTCCTGACGCAGCTCCACAAGGATCCCGGCCGCTTCGGCGATGTGCTCGAGCTCATGTATCTCTGTCTCTCCTTGGGTTTCGAGGGAAGGCTGCGCGTCGCCGGCGGCGCGGCCGAGCTTCACCGCATCCGCGAAGGGCTCTTCAACACGCTGCGGCAGCGGCGGGGTGCTGCCGAGCGCGAGCTTTCGCCCCATTGGCGCGGCATCGAAGCGCCGCACCGGCCGCTCACCTCCTTCGTGCCGAGCTGGGTCGTGGTCGCGGCGGCGGGCGCGCTCGCGCTCGTCGTCTATCTCGGCTTCTACTTCGCCATCAACGGCGTCTCGGACCAGGTCTATGAGAAATTCGCGGGGCTCCCGCCCACGGGCGCGGTCACGCTCGAGACGACGGCGCCGGCGCCGCCGCCGGTCATCGCCGACGGCACGCTGGCGCGGCTCAAGGCCTTTCTCGCCCCCGAGGTCAGGGAGCATCTGGTCGAGCTCTCCGAGACCGCGCGCACGGTGACGATCCGCCTGCGCGGCCGCGAGATGTTCGACAGCGGCAGCGCCACGCTCCAGGCGGCGACGCTGCCGCTCCTCAAACGCGTCGGCGCGGCGCTCGACACTGAGCCGGGCGCGGTGCTCGTCGTCGGGCACACCGACAATGTGCCGATCCGCTCGGTGCGGTTTCCCTCCAATTTCCATCTCTCGACCGCGCGCGCCACGGCGGTCGCCGATCTCGTCAAGGGCATGCTCAAAGACCCGAAGCGCGTTACCGCGGAAGGCCGCGCCGATGCCGAGCCGCTGGTGCCCAACGACACCCCGGCCAACCGCGCCTTGAACCGGCGGATCGATCTCATCCTGACCAAGCAGGAGACGGCCGGCCGATGAAGCGGGTCATCGCTTTCCTGAAATCGACCTGGTTCATCACGCTTATCGGCGCGCTGGCGCTCTCGGTCATCATCTGGCTCATCGGCCCGCTCATCGCCATCGCCGATGTCCGGCCGCTCGAGAGCGAGCTCGTCCGCGGCATCACCGTCCTCGTCATCATCCTCGCCTGGGGCCTCTACAACACGCTCCGCCTGATGCGCGCCCAGCGCACGGACCAGCAGATGGTGACGAATATCGCCGCGGCGGCGAAGGAGGGAGGGACCGCGGACGCCGCGGAAGCGGGCGCGGAGATCGCCGCGCTGCGCCAGCGGCTCGAAGAGGCGCTCGTCCTCCTCAAGAAAAGCACCGGCGGCAAGGGCGGGCAGCGCTATCTCTATCAGCTTCCCTGGTACATGCTGATCGGCCCGCCGGGCTCCGGCAAATCGACGGCGCTCCTCAATTCCGGCCTCAATTTCCCGCTGGCGCAGCGCTACGGCAAGGATCCCGTGCGCGGCGTCGGCGGCACGCGCAATTGCGATTGGTGGTTCACCGACGATGCGGTGCTGCTCGACACCGCCGGGCGCTACACGACGCAGGACAGCCATGAGGCGACGGACGCCGCCGCCTGGAAGGGCTTTCTCAGCCTCCTCAAGAAATTCCGGCCGCGCCAACCGATCAACGGCGCGCTCGTCGCGATCAGCATCAGCGACATCGCCGGCCTGCCGCAGGGCGAGCGCCTGGCCCATGCGCGCGCGATCCGCCAGCGCCTGGCCGAGCTGCACGAGGAATTCCGCGTCCGCTTTCCCATCTACGTCCTGCTGACCAAGGCCGATCTCGTCGCCGGCTTCGTCGAATATTTTGACGATCTGGGACGCGAGGAGCGCGAGCAGGTGTGGGGCGCGACGCTGCCGCTCGACGATGGCAGCGAGCGCGGCGTCCCGGCGATCGCCGAGTTCGGCGGCGAATTCGACGCGCTCGTCGAGCGGCTCAATCAGCGCCTGCTGACCCGGCTCCAGCAAGAGACCGATATGGGCAAGCGCGCGGCCCTTTGGGGCTTCCCCGCGCAGATCGCCTCCTTGAAGCAGCCGCTCGTCGAGTTCCTGAACGAGATCTTCGCGCCCAACCGCTATGAATCGCGCGCGCTTCTGCGCGGCATCTATTTCACCAGCGGCACGCAGGAAGGAACCCCCATCGACCGCCTGATGGGGGCAATGGCGGCCAAATTCGGCATCGACCGCCAGCGGCTCGCGGCCTTCAGCGGTGCGGGGCGGAGCTATTTCCTGACACAATTGCTGCGCCGCGTCGTCTTCGCCGAGGCGAGCGTCGTGAGCTCCAATCCCGCGGTCGAGCGGCGCCAGGCGTGGCTCCGCCGCGGCGCCTATGCGGGTGCCGTGCTCGGGCTTGCCGCCTGCTGCGCCGCCTGGACCATGAGCTATTTCAACAATCGCGCGCTCATCGCCGCCGCCGATCAACAGCTCGCGGGCTACACGCAGGCGGTGACGCCTTTCGCGAAGCCGGTCGTCGCCGATGAGGATCTCGAAAAGATCCTGCCGGCGCTCCGCATCCTCCGCGACATGCCCGCCGGCTACGAGCAGCAGAAGCAAAGCGTGCCGCTTGGCGAGACCTTCGGCCTCTATCAGGGCGACAAGCTCGGCCCCGCCGCGGTCTCGGCTTATCGGCGCGCGCTCAACAACGTGTTCCGCCCGCGCCTCCTCGTCCATCTCGGCAACGAGATGCGGCGGCGGGCGGGCGAGCCCGAATATGTGCAGGCCGCGCTCAAGGCCTATCTCATGCTCGGCGGCAGCGCCAAGACGATCGACAAGGATTTCCTCAAGCTCGCTCTCGCCTATGATTGGGAGGCGTCATATCCCGGCGCCGAGCGCGCGGCGATGCGCCAGGAGCTGGCCGGGCATCTCGACGCGCTTCTCGAGCAGACGGCCGAGCCGATCGCGCTCGACCGCGCGGTGATCGACGGCGCGCGCGCCGTCTTGCTGAAATCGCCGCTCGCGAGCCGCGCCTATGGCCTCATCAAGCAGAGCGACAAGGCGCGGCAATTGCCGGAATGGCGCATCTCGGACCATGCCGGTCCCGCCGCCGATCGCGTGCTCGCGCGTCAGGGCGGGACGCTCACGAGCGGCGTACCGGGGCTCTACACCTATGACGGCTATCAGAAGGTGTTCCTAGCGCAGCTCGGCTCGGTCTCGGCGACGATGGCGCGCGAGAGCTGGGTCTTGGGCGACAACGCGCCGGCGACCAATACCGGGCAGCTCGAAAGCGAAGTCGCCTCGCTCTATATGACGGATTATATGGGGCAGTGGGACCGCCTTCTGCGCGAGGTGAATGTCGCTCCCTTCCACGGCATGCGCGAGGCGGCCGATGCGCTCAACGTGCTCTCGAGCCCCAATTCGCCGTTGAAGCTGCTCTATACCGCGATCGCCGCCGAGACCAACCTGACGCGCCCGCCGCCGCTCGATCCCAAGAACCCCGCCGCGGCGGCGCAGAATGCGGCGAGTCAGGCTGCCGACAAGGCGGCCGCTGCGGCGCCCGATTCGCTCAAGAAGCTGATCGCCGGCAACAATCCGCTGGCGCGCCCGGCCTATGGGCAGATCGTCACCGACCATTTCAAATGGCTCCAGGATTATGTCGGCGAGGGCAATGGCAAGGCGCCGATCGACGACACCATCCGCGCGCTCAATGACGCCTATCTCCAGATCAACGGCCTGGCGCAGGCGGGCGGCGATGCCAAGGCGAAGCCGTCGAGCGGCGGCGCGCTCGATGCGCTCAAGACCGCCTCGACGCGCGTCCCGCCGAGCGTCGGCGGCATCCTCGCGCAGATCCAGAAGAATGCGTCCAATGTCGCGACCGGCGGCCTGCGCGAGCAGATTCGCGATGAGTGGACGACGAAGGTGCTGCCCTTCTGCCGCAACGCCGTCGATGACCGCTATCCCATGGTGCGGACGAGCGCCAATGACGTGAATCTCGACGACTTCACCCGGCTCTTCGCGCCGAACGGGTTGATCGACGCGTTCTTCA
>Ga0070738_10002587_pt1 | contig 27139 bp, 23 predicted proteins | sample Coa_R2_2_FD_66446 | JGI IMG/M metagenome (GOLD analysis project Ga0070738, IMG submission 66446) | Surface soil microbial communities from Centralia Pennsylvania, which are recovering from an underground coalmine fire - Coalmine... | ecosystem: Environmental > Terrestrial > Soil > Unclassified ...
TACACCCAGGACAGTCTGATCTTCCAGGCCCTGGGCACGCGGTCGGGCGGCGAGGTGGTTCCGGGAGATTTCTTCAATTGAGCAAAAGTATGAGACACATCGCGATAGTTGGGGCAAGCCTCGTTTGTCTTTTGGTCGGCTGCGGCCAACCGAAGGCAATGTTGGCCGGCGGCAAGCCGGTTAGCCACTGGCTCAAGGCGTTACAGGATCCCGACCCCAAAGTGCGGAAAACGGCAGTGGCCAAACTGGGAAGCGTCGGGCCGGCCGATGCCGCGGCGCTCCCCGCCGTTCTTGGCGCCTTGAAAGATCCACATGCGGCCGTGCGCCGGGAGGCAATCCTGTCCGTGCTGAAGTGCGGCCCCGCGGCCAGCGAGGCAATCCCTACACTGGCCGAAATGCAACGCAACGATCGCAATCCCCAGGTGCGTTCCTACGCCGCCCAGGCGTTGGGGAAGCTCAACGTCGGGAAGTGATGGAGACACCTTGTTTCTATCGAACGGCGTTACTGCCCAGCGAGATGCCAGAAGCCTACAACAAGCTGTGGATCGAAAACGCCTCATAGGTCAGGCTAGAAAGCCTGAGCTACAAACAAGGAGCAACCCGTGAACAGACGCGATTCTCTCTCTGCCATGTTGACCGCGATCGCGCTGGGATGGCGGATGCCGTTGATTCGCGCGGCGGACGACGTCGGTTCCGACCCGGAACAATTGAAGGAAGTGTTAGAGAAAGCCGCCGACTATTTGAAGTCGCGCCAGGGTGAGGACGGCAGTTTCTCGCCGCGACGCGCCGGGCCGGGCATCACGGCCGTCATCGTCGCCGGCATGGTGCGCAGCGGCTTTCGCAACGATGATCCCGTCGTGGCGCGCGGGCTTCGCTATTTGGAAAAGAGCGTCAAGGCCGACGGCGGCATCTACGACAAGATTCTGGCCAACTACACCACCAGCGTCTCCGTCATGGCCCTCTCCGAAGCCAACAAGGACGGCAGGTACGACGCCATCATCAAAAACGCCACGGCCTATCTCAAAAAGCTACAAAATAAAGTGGAGGAAGAAGACGTGAAGTTCGGCGGCGTCGGTTACGACGGAGCGAGTCGGCCTGATATGTCGAATACGCAGTATTTCATCGACGCTCTTCTCGCGGCCGGCGTGCCCAAGGATGATCCGGCCATCCAGCGGGCGATGAAATTCGTCAGTCGCTGCCAGAACCTGCCCGGCGAAACCAACGATCAACCCTTTGCCAAGAAGACGACCGAAGACGACAAAGGCGGGATGGTTTACGTTCCCATCGTCAATCCCAAGGACGAACAGCACACCACGCCGGAGGGCGGCCTGCGCTCGCAGGGAGCGATGACTTACGGCGGCCTGCGCAGCTTCCTCTACGCCGGCGTCAGCAAGGATGACCCGCGCGTCAAAGGGGCGATCGGCTGGATTCGCCGGCATTACACGCTCGAAGAGAACCCCGGCATGGGTCAAGCAGGCTTGTTCTACTATTACCACACCTTCGGCAAGGCAATGGCAGCCCTGGGTGAGGACCGCTTCGAGGACGCCAAGGGGCAAAAACACGACTGGCGGCGCGAATTGTTCGAGGCGATCAAGAAGCGCCAGCAGAACAATGGGAGTTTCATCAACCGGGGCGACCGTCAGTTTGGCGAAGCCGACCCGAACTTGGCGACCGGCTTCGCGATGCTGGCGTTGAGCTACACAAAGGCGAAGAAATGAACCACCACGAATAATACGAACAAAGGACAAAAAGGACGAAAAAGACGTAAAAATTGAACGATTTTACGTCTTTTTTGTCCTTTTTGTCCTTTTCGTGGTTAATCCGACGATCCGAGCGTTGCTTGCACTTTCTTTTCCTCGTCATCTCGGATTACGGTGAGCGTCACGGAATCGCCGATCTTGTATTTTTTCTCCAGGATGTCGAAGAAATCGTTGGCTTTCTCGACCGGGTTGTCATCGATGGCCGTGATGATGTCGCCGAGGCGAATGCGGCCGGAACGCGTCTGGCGCGTCGGCCGTAAGCCGGCCTTGGCTGCCGGGCTATCGCGATAGACGTTCAAAACCACCGCGCCCTTTTCCACGCCTAGCTCCCTTGCCGAGCGGTCTTCAAGGATCTGCACGCCCAGTCCCGGACGCAACAGCTTGCCATTCTTGATTAGTTGCGGCACCACGCGGTTGACTTCATCGACCGGGATGGCGAAGCCGATGCCGATGTTGCCGCCGGAGGGGCTGTAGATGGCCGTGTTCACGCCGATGAGCCGGCCGGCGCTGTCCAGAAGCGGCCCGCCGGAGTTGCCGGGATTGATGGCCGCGCTCGTTTGGATCATGTTCTTGATCGAGCGCTTCGTTACGGATTGAATCTCCCGTCCCAGGGCGCTGATGACGCCGGTGGTGAATGTCAAATCGAGTCCGAACGGGTTGCCAATAGCGTAAGCCATCTGGCCAACCTGCAAATCTTCCGATTTGCCCAGGGTGATGGGGATGAGTTTGCTTTTCGGGGCATCAATGTGCAGGACGGCGAGATCTTTATCGGGTGCGGCGCCGATGAGCGAGGCCTGGTACGCGGCGTGGTCGGCCAGCGTCACGCGGGCACCTCCGCCGTTTTGGACGACATTTTTGATGACATGAAAATTCGTGACGATGTGTCCGCCTTCGTCCCAGATGAAACCGGAGCCGGTACCCTCCGGCACTTCCTGAACATTCCTGCTCCAGAAGTCGCGCTCAAGGCTAATCGTCGTAATGTGGGCGACGGACGGCTTGGATTTCTTGTAGATGGCGATATTGGTCTTCTCGATGTCGGACAAATCGCCGCGCGTCGTAATCTCGCGCGGCACGCCGTAAATGTTTCGCGCATCGGCCTCTTGATGGAGTTGGTAAGCGCGCCACAATAGCACGCCGAGCAGAAGCAGGCCGCATAGCAGGGCGACGGTCAATAGCGGAATGAGCCAGGGGGGAACGGTGGAGCGTGGGGGCCGCCGCGGCGGATATGGGGGAGGGGAGGGCTGTTGTTGCGGCCAGCCATAATCATCACTGAAGGCCATTGGATACCTCATGGGGGCGAATTTCCACTTTAGCCGCTCACCGAGCCGCGCACGCAGCGCAACGGAGTAAGTGGGAGCAGGGGCGGCCGCTTACTCCACTGCGCTGCGTGCGCAGCTCAGTGCACGATTGATTTTATCCAACCGGCAAAGCGTGCATGCGATCGACCACGCGCGGCAGTGCCGCCGACAGCACATCCTCGATGCGCTCGGCGAGCGTGAACTGCATCTCCGCGCGCACATTGTCGGGTAATTCGCGCAGATCCATCTCGTTGTCATGCGGCAGGATGACGTGCAGGATGCCGGCGCGGCGAGCAGCCAACACTTTCTCCTTGATGCCGCCGACCGGCAACACGAGGCCGGTCAGCGTGATTTCGCCGGTCATGGCCACGTCACTGCGCACCGGCACACCGGTGTACAGCGACGTCAGTGCCGCCGCCAGGGCCACCCCCGCGGACGGGCCGTCCTTGGGCACCGCGCCGGCGGGTACGTGGAGATGGACGCCGGAGTGACGGAACAGATCGGGGTCGATGCCCAACGCATCGGCGTGCGACCACACGAACGACTGAGCGGCGCGGGCCGACTCCTTCATGACCGCGCCGAGCTGGCCGGTCAAACGCATCCCGCGGCCGTCGCGCAGCAGCGTCGCCTCGACGTAAAGAACGTCGCCGCCCGCCTCGGTCCAGGCCAGGCCGGTTGAGACGCCCGGAGGCAAATCCTTGCGGAAATGCTCCGGCCGAACGCGCTCAGGCCCAAGCAGGTCGGCGAGATCCTTGATGGCGACCGTCACCGGCTCGGTTTTGCCCTCTGCGAAGCGCCGCGCCACTTTGCGCGCGATGCTCCCTAGCATGCGTTCCAGCTCGCGCACACCGGCTTCGCGTGTGTAACGAGCGATAACGTGCCGCAGCGCAGCCGGCTCGATTTGCAGCTGCTCCGCCGTCAGGCCTGCTTCTTTCAGCCGTCGCGGCAGCAGATAACGCTTGGCGATTTCGACCTTTTCCTCCTCGCTATATCCTGAAAGCCGGATGACCTCCATGCGGTCCAGGAGCGGCCGGGGAATCGTGTCGAGCGTATTGGCCGTCGTGATGAAAAACACCTTCGACAGATCGAACGGCAAATCGAGATAGTTATCGCGGAACTGGTTGTTTTGCGCCGGATCGAGGATTTCCAGCATGGCGCTGGCAGGATCGCCGCGATAATCGCGCCCGAGCTTGTCGATCTCGTCGAGCATCAGCACGGGGTTGCGCACGCCGGCGCGGCGGATGGCCTGCAAGAGCCTGCCAGGCATGGCGCCGATGTACGTGCGGCGATGGCCGCGCAGCTCCGCCTCATCGTGTAGGCCGCCCAGGCTCATGCGCTCAAAGGTGCGGCCCAGCGAGCGGGCGATCGATTGCCCAAGCGAGGTCTTGCCGACTCCCGGTGGCCCGACCAGGCACAGGATCGGCGCCTTGGCGTCCGGGTTGAGCTTCAACACGGCCAGATCTTCGAGAATGCGATCCTTGATGTCCTTCAAGTCGTAATGGTCCTCGTCCAGCACCTGCCGGGCGTGGGCCAGGTCGATCACATCCGTCGTCGTTTTGGTCCACGGCAATTCGAGGATGAAATCGAGATAGGTACGGATCACCTGATAATCGGGGGCGACCGGCGGCAAACGCTCCAGCCGGCCCAGCTCGCGGTCGGCTTCCTTGCGGACGTTCTCGGGCAGGTCGACTTCGTTTAGGCGCCGGCGCAGCTCCTCCACCTCGGCTTTTTCCGGATTTTTCTCGCCCAATTCTTCCTGGATGGCCTGCATCTGCTGCCGCAGCATGTACTCGCGCTGCTGCTTGCTCATCTCCGTCTCGGCGGCGGTGCTGATCTTCTTGCGCAGCTCCAACACCTGGACCTCATGCGAGAGGTAGCCGTGCATCAGCCGCAATGCCTCGGCGCGGGTTGGTGCTTCAAGAAGCGCTTGCTCGCGGGCCACGTCGAGACTGAGCATGGAGCCGAGCAGGTAGGCGAAGCGCAGGGGATCTTGCGTTTGAGCGACGAGCTGCTGAATGTTGATCGGGACCTGCACCTGCGCCAATTCCAGCACGCGCGCGGCTAATTCAACGACGGCGCGATAGAGCGCCTCGATCTCGGTGCCCGTGTCCTGCGGCTCAGGCAACGGCTGCACCCGCGCCTTGAGGAACGGCTCGGTTTGCTCCGTTTTCAAGAGCGTGACGCGCTCGACGCCCTGGACGATTAGCTCGATGACGCCCTCGCCGCGGGCCATCTTCTTGATCACGGCGCGGGTGCCGATGGTATAGAGATCGTCGAGTCCGGGCTGCTCGTTGTTGCCGTCCTTTTGGGCGGCAACGACGAACGACTTTTCCTCGGTGGCGAGCACGGCCTCGACGGCGGCGAGGGAGTTGGGCCGGCCCACCGCCAGCGGCATGAACAAATTCGGAAACAAAACAGTATTTTTCAGTGGCAGAACCGGCAGGACCACCACGTTTTCGGTTGGCGTCACGATGAGCCTCCCTCAGGGATACGAACGAGCAACATGCCATCGCGGTACTCGCTGGTGACGTTGACCCGTTCCAGATCGCAGGGCAGCGTCAAGCTGCGCTCAAAAGGACTATAGGCGATCTCCATTTGGTAATAACGGCAGCCTTCCAGGGCCGTATTGTCGCGGCGGATGCCGCGCAGGGTGAGGCGATTGCCCATGACAGTCAGCTCCAGGTCTTCGGGGCGAACGCCGGCCAGCTCGAATTTGACGAGCCAGCCGTTGCGCCCGCGGTACACGTCGGCGGCGGGGCGCCAGGGCGATTCGTAGCGCGATTCCCCCGCCGGCAGGAACAGCGCGTGCATGATGCGAATGAAATCTTCGGACATCGGTGTCGTTCCTTTGGGGCGAGCGGGGTCGCGTTAGCGCCCCGAGAACGCAATAACTCGGGGCGCTAACGCGACCCCGCTCGCCGGTTCACGGTGTTACCGGCGTAAACGTCAAGCCCCCTCTGTCCGTGTTGTAATCCACGTAGACCGTTTCGCCATCGCGGATTTCGCCCTGGAGCAACAGACGACCCAGGGCCGTCTCGATCTCCTTTTGAATTGTACGCCGCAGCGGCCGCGCACCGTACGATGGATCGTAACCCACCTCGACCAAGTGCTTCCGCGCCCGATCGGTCAACTCCAGGCGAATGTGCCGCTCTTCCAGCCGCTGCCGCAGGCGCCCCAGCTGGATATCCACGATCTTCTTCAGGTGCTCCTCACTCAGGGCGTGGAACACAATGATCTCATCGACGCGATTGAGGAACTCCGGCCGGAAGTGATGGCGCATCTCGTCCAGCACGGCATCCTTCATCCGGTCATAGACCTCGCCGACGAACGAACCCTTATATTGCAGGATGCGTTGGCTGCCGATGTTCGAGGTCATGATGACGATGGTGTTCTTGAAATCCACCGTCCGCCCTTGCCCATCGGTCAGCCTGCCATCGTCCAACAATTGCAAGAGCACGTTGAAAACATCGTGGTGCGCTTTCTCGATCTCGTCGAAGAGGATCACGCAATAGGGCCGGCGGCGCACAGCCTCGGTCAGTTGGCCACCCTCCTCGAAGCCGATGTAGCCCGGCGGCGCTCCCAGCAAGCGAGCTACCGTGTGCTTTTCCTGATACTCCGACATATCGATGCGGATCATGGCCCGCTCGTCGTCGAAGAGGAACTCGGCCAACGCCCGCGCCAGCTCGGTTTTGCCCACGCCGGTCGGACCCAGGAAGATGAACGAGCCGATGGGACGATTCGGATCTTTCAGCCCGGAGCGTGCCCGCACCACGGCCTCGGCCACAGCCGTCACCGCCTCATCCTGACCGATGACGCGCCGATGCAACTCTTCTTCCAAATGGAGCAATTTCTGTACCTCGCCTTCCAACAGCTTCGACACAGGAATGTGCGTCCACCGGCTGACCACTTCGGCGATGTCTTCTTCGTCCACCTCTTCCTTGATGAGCCGGGCCGCCCCCTGCTTGGAGGCCAGCCGTTCTTCCTCGGCTTTCAGGTCTTTCTCCAGCGACAGCAGCTTGCCGTACTTCAACTCGGCGGCCTTGTTCAAGTCGTATTGCCGCTCGGCCTGCTCGATGGCAACTTTCGTCTGATCAATTTGTTCGCGCAGGGTCCGTAATTTTTGCACTCCCTCTTTTTCGGCCTGCCATTGGGCCTTGAGTGTGTCCGACTCACCTTTCAGTTCCGCTAACTCTTTTTCGATCTTGGCCAAGCGCTCTTTCGAGGCCGGGTCTTTCTCTTTCTTGAGCGCCTCGCGCTCGATTTCCAGCTGCATGGTGCGGCGCGTGATTTCGTCCAGCTCGGCCGGCATACTATCGATCTCGGTCCGCAGCTTGGCGGCGGCCTCATCGACGAGGTCAATGGCCTTATCCGGCAAAAAGCGATCCGAGATATAGCGATTAGACAGCACGGCAGCGGCGACCAGGGCAGCGTCCTTGATGCGGACGCCGTGATGCACCTCGTAGCGCTCGCGCAAGCCGCGCAGAATCGAGATCGTGTCCTCGACCGACGGCTGATCGACCATGACCGGCTGGAAACGGCGTTCCAGGGCCGCGTCCTTCTCGATGTGCTTGCGGTACTCGTCAAGCGTGGTGGCGCCGATGCAGTGCAGTTCGCCGCGGGCCAACATCGGTTTGAGCAAGTTGCCGGCATCCATCGCGCCCTCGGCCTTGCCGGCGCCGACAACCGTGTGCAATTCGTCGATGAACAGAATGATCTCACCTTGCGCTTCCTGCACTTCCTTGAGCACGGCTTTCAAGCGCTCCTCGAACTCGCCACGGTACTTGGCACCGGCGATCAGTGCGCCCATATCCAGGGCGACGATTCGCTTGTTCTTCAATCCTTCGGGCACATCGCCGCGGACGATTCGTTGAGCCAACCCTTCGACGATGGCCGTCTTGCCCACGCCCGGCTCGCCGATCAGCACCGGATTGTTCTTGGTACGGCGCGATAGCACCTGAATGACGCGGCGAATCTCGTCGTCGCGGCCGATGACCGGATCGAGCTTGCCCAGCCCGGCCATCTTGGTGAGATCGCGGCCGTATTTTTCCAGGGCTTCGTAGGTCGCCTCCGGGTTCTGCGAGGTGACGCGCTGGCTGCCGCGCACATCTTGCAGAGCCGTCATGAGGCGATCGCGGCTGACGCCGAACTCCTTGAGCAGCCGGCCGGTCGTGCCCGTGTCGGCAATGAGCGCCAGCAGCAAATGCTCGACGGAGACGTATTCGTCCTTGAAGTGCTTGGCCTCGTCTTCGGCTTGCATGAGCAGGCGATTGAGCCGGCTGCTGATCGATTCGCCGCCGCCGCCAGAGACGCGCGGCAGCCGTTCCAGCTCCTGCTGGACGCGGCGTTTGAGCCCATCGAGATTGACATTGGCTTTGCGCAGAATCGAGGAAGCCAGGCCGGGTTCTTGATCGAGCAGGGCGGCGAGAAGGTGCTCAACGTCGACGTGTTGCTGGCCGCCGCGGGCGGCCAGCCGTTGCGCATCTTGCAACGCTTCCTGAGCTTTTTCCGTGAATCGATTAATGTCCATTCGCTCCTCCACCGCGATGAGGAAATAAGGCGGCTTTGGGAATTGTCATCAACAGAGAAGGGCCTAACTACCTCATCACGAATTCGATGGGAGAGAGTTAGCAAGTATGGTGCCAATTTTCCCCCTGGGAGGTGGCTCGCCGCAACCGCTTCGCATACAATCAGTTAACGACGAATGCCCCGAGCAGGGTGAGAAAAACCGGCTGGGGCGAGTGTGCGGATGACAGTCAGCGACCTGCCAGCAAGGCAAAATGGCAGGTGGCTGAGCGAGCGAGTTTGGGATAGTTTTTTCTAAAACAAGCCTGGTGCCCGAGCGACAGGTGCCGGATAGGGGCGCTGGGGCGTGTTTGCTTGAAAGGAGATTCACATGGTTCGTAAAATCGCTGGTCTGTTGGTTGTACTGTTCGTAGCCAGTCTATCGATAGCGGCCCAGGACAAGAAGGAAGCCAAGAAGGGGGATTACCCCACGGTCATCGGCACCTTTGAATCCTACAAGAACGAGACCCTAACGCTGAAAGTGGAGAATAAAGAGAAGAAATTCGAAGTTCCACTCGATACCCCGGTGGCCTACTCCACGGGCAAGAAGGATGACAAGATAAAAACCTCCAAGGCCAAGGAGCATCTCAAGGACGTCAAGAAAGGCTCGCTCGTGGCGATCACGCTTGAGAGCGACGGCAAAAAAGTACTCGGTGTCGGCGTGGTGGTTTCGGAGCTTCCGGCAGACAAGCCGAAGGGCGAGGAGGAGAAAAAGGACAAGTAACGTGTCGAGCCGTCCAATCGCGCCCGGGGATGGAGAAGGCCATGTACATCCACATCAGTTGGGAGACCCGCTACCAGCCAACAGGATGGTCGTTAGGATATTGTGATTCCTGTCAACAGGAGGGGGCCGTTCGACTCGAAAGAATTGTGCGAACCCTCTATCTCAATGGGCTTATTCCGTTGTCGAAGAAAGACAAAGGTCAAGCGGCCCGTTGCGATTTCTGCCGCCGCTGGGTGGAGCAGGTGCGGGATTGGCAAGGGATTGCTCTGGACGATTGGTCGCCGCAAGAAGGGGTTGCCGAACTGAGTAAGCGACTGGGTGTTCACCCGCCCGTTGGCGTCGACAGCGCCTCGGATGCACGCTTGCATTCGCTTCTCTCCGCGGTCCAGCAATCCTCCTCGTTTACGAAGGTTGGATTGGGACCGATGGGAATTCTGAGCGGCTGCATCGTGGGTGTTCTGGTGGCGGTCCCGCTGGCGAAATGGCTGCATCAAAATCAGCAAGCGCCGGCTCGAATGGATGAGTTGGGATTCATGATCCTATTGTCCCTCATCAGTCTGGTTCCGGGAGCCATTCTCGGCGCGCTGGTCGAGACCGTGCTCCGGCGCGAGCGCGGCGCCGCGGCACGAATCCGCGAAGTCTACACCAATTATCCGTTTGACCTGTATCGCTTGGAGACTTTGTCCCAAGAGTACGGAAGAAACGTGCAAAAAGCGGTCAAGCTCGTGATCGACGAAGTACCACGCGATTGGTGAAAGGTATCCAAGCCTGACGCGTAAGCAAAGAGAATCGCCTTCGCTTACGCGTCAGGCTCGGATACGAATCTGCTGCAAGCCTAGCCTCACCGCCAATCGCGACATCCCGGCCCCAACTTCGGCTCCTGTCGCTCCGTGATGTTGCCGCCCGCGGGCTTGAGCGCGGCCACTCGCTCCGCGTTAAGTTGGATGTAGTGCGTCCACGGTTGCGGCACATTCCCATCATGAAAGATCGCCTCGACGGGGCATTCCGGCACACACGCCTCGCAATCGATGCAGTCCATCGGATCGATGTAAAGCATCTCCTCGTCCTGATAGAAGCATTCCGTTGGGCAAACGGTCACGCAGTCGGTGTACTTGCAATCGCGGCACGGCTCGCAAACGACGAAGGGCATGAGTCATCTCCTTGTATTTGTGGACGAAAGAACTCGACAATGGAGACATCCTTTGGCAAGACGCGTGCCGCGGATGAAGCTATGCCGGAATCGGTTCCTAACGAGCGAGCCACAAGGAACTTGCAGCGAGAATCGGCGGAAAGAGGAGGAGAGAGAGTACAAGATCAAAGCAACGATAGATGGTTGCCATGACCACGGAACGTTACGCGGAGGACTGTCGGGAGATGCGATGTTTGCGCATTTTCCCGTACAACGTCGTAGGTTTCAGTCCCAGCGCAGCAGCGGCGCCGGTCGGGCCGTAGATTCGGCCGCGGCAGCGCTCCAGCGCATCGAGGATGGCGCGGCGCTCGATAGCGGCGAGGCTGAGATGCGGCGGAGCCGGTTCCGCATTTGTCGTTCGCGCCGGCTCCAGCCAATGCGGCTCGATGTGCAAGGTATCGCCGGATGCGACGATCATGGCGCGTTCGATGAGGTTTTCCAGCTCGCGGACGTTGCCCGGCCAGTGATATTCGGTCAGCAGCCGTAAGGCGTTTGCATCGACACGCTCGATCGGCTTGTTCATGCGCCGGCCGAAGTGGTGCAGGAAGTGATGCACGAGGTCGGGGATGTCCTCCGGGCGCTGGCGCAGCGGCGGGACGTGGATGGGAAAGACGTTCAGACGGAAATAGAGATCGGCGCGGAAACGGCCCGCGTTCATGGTGGCCGCGAGATCCTGATGCGTGGCGGCGAGGACGCGCACGTCCACGGGGTTTGAGCTGCTGCCGCCGACGCGGTCGATGACGCGCTCTTGCAATACGCGCAGAAGCATCACCTGCATATCCGGCGTCAGCTCGCCGATTTCATCGAGGAAGATCGTTCCCTGATGGGCCAACTCGAAGCGTCCGAAGCGACGTCGCGACGCTCCCGTGAAGGCGCCGGCTTCGTGGCCGAACAACTCGCTGGCAATCACACCAGGCGCAAGGGCGGCACAATTGACCGCCACTAGAAGGCGCTCGCGGCGCGGACTGAGCTGGTGAATCGCTCGTGCCACCAATTCTTTGCCGGTGCCGGTCTCGCCGTGGATCAACACCGTGCTGTCCATCGGAGCGACCTGCTGGATGGCGAGGCGCACCGCCTTCATCGCCGCGCTTTCTCCGGTGAGCGGGCGCAAATCGCGTTCGATCCGCGACTCATCGCGCAGATAGGCCCGCTCGCGCTGGAAGCGCTCCAGCTCGGCGACCCTCGCTTGCAGCTCGGCAATGCGCGCGTCTCGATCGCGGCAACCTTCGCATGAATGCGGCGTCATGCAGATAGGGTAGTAAGTTGGACATCGCTTGCCGCCGGGCCGCACCTTTCGCTAGTGCTTCCGGCCCGTCAGAATAAGGGGTTACCATTAACTACTACTTACCGGTTCGCGGGGGATATGGTCCCAAAAACTTTTCCCCATTAAAGTGAATCATGTGATCGGGAAACCCTGCTATCCATACTTCCGATTCCCACACAACTTCTGAGGCGTATTTCTTGAATCCGGCGAAATCCATGAATGCCGTAACGTAAACACGTTTGGCAGAGCAATCCTTCAGCATGGTCTCCAGTTCCGCGTGGCGTTTGGGCGACACTGGCCCATGCATCGTGACGGCTTCGATCAGGAAGAGCCATCCACGCCGCTTATCGTACAAGACTACATCGGGCAACTTGTCGTGATTCATTTCGGGGATATTTAGGGCTTCCAGGGTTTCAGAGGCCACTACCAGCCGTTTCTGAGCCGTGTCGCCCAAGTACACTACCACTGAGCCTTGAGCGAACCTTGGAGCGAACTCTTCCACAATGAGTCGTTGCAGCTCATTGTGGAGGCCGGGAGAAAGTTCGACTTCTGAACCATCTGGGAGCGTAACAGGAACTTTGAGCAGACGGCGGGCGCGTTTATATGCCTCGGTGAGACTGCCGTGATTTTTCAGAAAGCGCTCGCAATTCTTCGAGTAAACCGACGTGCCAAACGAACGAATGACTTCCGCGGCCTCTTCGGTAAGCTGGTATCTCGTCTCGCCGCTGTTTGTCGGCCTGGTCGGATCGTCGGGGTTGCGGTTTATCAACCGGGCCTGCTCAAACTGGTGGGTAGTCTGGCGACGAATTGTCTCTCGACTATTTGCGGCGTACTCTTTGTCATATTTCTCCTTCATCCACCCCATAATGTCCCAAATTCGATGCAGGGGCCGGGTAGCCGTAGACCATGCATCTTCCTCCGACAGTCCAGCCAATGCCAAGAGAGTCAGACAAGAGCGCTCGTTCTGTTACTGTTTCGGGAGACCAAGGCTCTTAAGGATCTCCTTTGCGTCTTCGCGTTTGCTCATTAGGATGCCCCGCAGAGTTCCTCGATCAGTTCGTTGGGAATACCGAGAACCTCTCCGACAATCCGCTCGACAGTGACAGGGGTTCTATCGTTGTTTTTCTCTACTACCAGCCCGAGTTTCCGAATGGTTTCAAGACAAGGAACCGGCATGGCTCGGATTTCAGCGGCATTGACTTGGGTATTGCCGCTGATGGCCCGGAAATACCGATCAACCAGTATCGAGTTGAACAACGCCGCAAGTCCGAGCGCTTCCGCCTTGGATAGTTCGCCGCTCGGTTCGCAAATGTAGTTCAGATGATTCTCCAATCCCACGAACGGCGCGTACGAATCTTGGGCCTCCAGGATGCCAGCCACCAATCGCCTCGGCTCCTCTTTGGCCGTAAATCGTTTCAGAAGCACATAGCGCTTTGCCGGCAGGAGTAGCCGATTCGAGTCATCGCAGATAAGGATGTGTGACGGCTTGCCGTGCTTGCGCGGGAACCTCATCTCGAAGGGGAGAATATTGTGCATCCAAAAGAGTGGTGCGGTGTTGTCGAGCCGTTCACGGCGAAGAAATTCCGTGGATCGAAACGTGACCACCGGTCCGGTGGAAATTCGGAACGGGAGTTCCCGAAACCTATGGGGCAGGTTGTCCACAATTTCGATGATCCGTTGCTCGAATCCGCTGGTCGCAACCCGAATAAAACGTTCGCCGGAGGATTGCTCGATTACCTTTCCGTAGGGCAGGGTTTGTCGAGCTACTTTCTGGAAGTCCCGCCCAGTGCTGGAGGAGAGAACCACTTGTTGCAGATCGGTTGCCTTTTCCGCCATCAGAATAACATTCTCTTGTAGCACCTCATCCTCTTGAAAGGCTTGGGTGCGAGACTCGAAGATGTGGATCCGCCGTATGGCCATGCGGTCGAAGAACCATTTGCGGAACCGTTTGAAGTACGGACCATTGAAGTAACTCCGAGGCGTGATGGCTACCATTTCGCCTCCATCCCGAAGGAGGTCGGCGGCAATTGCCATGAAAAAGGCATAGATATTCGGTTGGCCATAGACGATCTGCCCCATCGCCTGAGCGATTTTGGAATCTTTTCGGACCTTGAAATAGGGTGGATTCATAATCACCAGGTCGAATAAGGCGGCGGGAGACTTTGCGAAGAGTGGGGGGGGCTGTGCGTGTTCGAGCACGAAGTCCCCTATCTGGATCCTGAAAGTCATCTCGTGTCCAGCATCCTTCAATACCTTCCGGCAGGTCTCCATGGTGCTATGAAGGTGTACTTCGAGATGTGGATTGTTCTCCCATAAATCGAAGGCGAGGCGGCAGGGAGTTCGTTGTTGCAAAACTCGCTGGCACAAAGCGGCCGATAGGGTTCCGACTCCCGCTCCGGGGTCGAGAACGCGGCACGGCGCTTGCGGAATCTCAGTGAACATACCGGCCATGAAATCCGCAATGGCCGGGGCGGTCCCGAAATGTCCCTGTTCTTTCCGCGCGCGAGGCGCGGTAATTGCATCAAACCGCCGCTGTTGTTCGGCGGCGTGCCGAGTCAGATTGTTAATCATCGGCTATCCATCAATCTTAACGCCGCACTGCCCCAACTAGCGGACTGATCGTCCGCCAGAGAAGGAGGAGAATCTCTCGGCCTCTTGAAACGAACCAACCAAATGTTATCAACGATATTACTTCGCCCGTTCCTCGACTACAAACGAAATGCTATCACGCTACCCTAATTACTTGCGCTATTGGCTGGCGCTGAGCGAGGCTTCTGAATCGCCTCGGCGCGAGGGATTTTGGAAGTAACATTTTGCGATCGCTCTATTGGCATGAAATGGCTCGCCTTGTCGTCCCTTGGCGGCAACCGGCCCGTGTGCGTGGCAAAGTGGGAAACTGGCCTACAAAATGCTTGTTTTCAAGCCGTTTGCTGTTTGCCAGCCCACTTTGCCAACCGTGTGACTTGGCATACTCGGCCATCGAGCCGAAATCGCCGTCGGGCCGGGTCGAAACTATGTCATGGCGCTTCCAGCAAGCGTTTGACTTCCTCCCGCGGCAGCGGTCGGGGGTCGTCGCTTCCAATCAGGAAATCCGAGCCGTCGATCACGTCGAGGGATAAGGGAATGTCCAGCCTGCCGAGCGCCTGGCGGGCGGCGGCAGCGCTGATGTGATGCTGGCGGCAACGCGCCTCGATTTCCTCGATGCGGCGAAGGACGGTTTGCTGCTCGCGCACCTGGACGAACTGGCGCCAGTCGGTCGGGGAAGAGAGAAGTAGGCCGCGCGGCAGGTTCACCAAGAAACAGACGCCGATCAGCCAGTAGACAAATCGGCGTTGCCGGGCCGTGATCGTTCCCGCCGGGTCAAGTGTGAACCAATGGCCGGCGCGGGCCGGCAGACCGCCGCAGAAAAACAACACCAGTCCCATGTGCGGCAGCAAATGATAGCGTGAGAAGCGCGGCTCGACCATCATCTCGTAATCCCACAGCGCCCGCGCGCTGTAGCAGAGGAGATAGCTGCTGCCGATCATTCCCAAACCCAGGAGCATCAGCCGACGGTCGCGTGCCTGACGCCACCACCACACGCAGACGGCCACGACCCCGGGTAGAATCACGGCGATGCACCACCATGGCAGGGCCACGCCCGTCACGCCGGCGAGGCCGAGCAAGAGATTGTCCACCAGCGCCCGCGCCGAGTATTGCAGGCCGATCCGCGGATTGAAGGCTTCCACGGCCGTTTTTTCACCGTAATGACCGGTATGCAGGATGGCTTCCGCCGTGCGCGGCAAGCTGACGGCCAAGAACAGGGCCGTGCCGGCGAGCGGCAACAGCGTCCAATGTCGCGGGATCTGTCCCCTCACCCCCAACCCCTCTCCCCAGCGGGGAGAGGGGGGCAAGATTTCTCGCCTCTCCTCGGTGGGAAGATGAGTTGGTATTTTTTCTCCCCTCTCCCCAGTGGGGAGAGGGGTTGGGGGTGAGGGGAAAGGAAGCAGATAGAGACAGCACAAGGGGCCGGCGAGGATGCCCAGCGCGAACCAGCCAGGCGCGAGCAGGCAGGCCAGCACGGCCAGATCGAGATACAAACCACGGCCGGTCTGCCTCCAGCGCTGGACGGCCAGCAAGCCCAGTAGCATCATATCCAGCGACAAAATGGCGAAGCTGGCGGCGAACCACCACACCGCCTGATGATAAACCGAAGTCACCGCGAACAGGACGATCGCCAACACGGCGTAAAAAGGATGGCCCAACTCGCGGCGGACGAAAATGTAGAGGAGCCAAAGCCCAAGCAACAACGCGACTGGTCCCACCAGACAGGTGAGGAACGGCAACACCGGTAGCCGACCCGCCAGCCATTCCAGGCCAAAACATAGAAGCCGACCCAGCGGCATGGCGTGTTCGTTCTGCGGCACCCAAAGTCCCTCGCACGTCCGCTGCCACGTCCGCGATTGCGAGAGGATCTGGAAATCGTCGTAAAAGAGCACGGGGCCGATTAGTGATCGCCCGTGCAGTAGTAGGAAGGCCCCACAGGCCAGGAGGATGGGAAGGAGAATTCGCCGCGGGGGGGCTGAGCGCGAAGGAACAGCGCGAGGGACCGATTGCGATTCCGCGATCTGTAGGCGATCGGACATGGACTTCCCAGGGGGAAAAACTACGACGACGAAATACGCGTCTCGCGCCCTAGTTTAGCGACGATTCGTGAAAGCGTCCCCTGGTAAGACGCTTCTAAGAAACGTCGTGAATCCAAACCTTGAGGTCCGTGCGAGAAAAATGGCATTGGACGCTTGCAATATGGCGTCCGAACGAGTAGAACACTTGACAAATCTCTCCCCGCGGGAGGCAGGAAGTCGCCAGCGTGCGAAAGCGGCGCGGGCTGATACCCGCTGCCGAGCATGGATGCACTGGAGCATCCACGAGCGAAGGAAGTTCGAGCGGGGAGCGATGGCGGCGACGGATTTAGGTAATCCCTTTTGTCTTCGGGTTTCTGAGAAAGGTAGGCATCATGGACTTTTGGGAATTTATTCAAAGCTGGACCTTCATGGGCATCATGGCCCTCGTTTTGGCCGTGCTGATCGGCGTGCTGCTGTTCCTCCGCAGCCGGCGGCCGGAGGATTAACACGGTTTTCAGTTTTCGGTTTTCGGTTTTCAGTTCGCACTACGAAAGAGCACGATTCTCATCAAGATCCGCTCCGCACTGACAACCGAAAACCGAAAACTGAAAATCGAACACTTATTTATCCTTGGCGCTTTGGAATCGTGCCTGGGCCGTGCTCCAATCGCCGACCTCGGCGTCGATGGTTACCGCGCGCCGCTCGCGCCACACTTGAAGGCGGATTCGCCGGCCCGCTGGCAGTCCGCTGATGAGGTTGATGAAGTGGTTCTCGTTACGGACAGCCACGCCATCGACCTCAAGCACGACATCGCGCGTCCGCAGGCCCGCCTTGGCCGCCGGCGTATCCGTGTACACGGTCTCCACGAGCGCCCCTTGTGCTCGATTCAAACCCAGAGCGGCGGCGTCGGCCGGCTCGAACGACGCCGCCACCTGCAAGCCGAGATAACCCCGCGCTACCGAGCCGCGCTCCAGCAGTTGGCCGGCAACCCGCTTGACCAGGTTGATCGGGATGCTGAAGGCGACACCGCTGTTGCTGCCGGAGTGCGAGGCGATGGCGGTGTTGATGCCGATGATCTCGCCGTCCATGTTGATAAGCGGCCCACCGCTTGAGCCGGGGTTGATGGCCGCGTCGGTCTGCAAGAAATCCTTGATGCGGATGGTACTGCCCAGGCCGATTTGGCCGCGCTCCCGCGCGCTAATGATGCCGTGCGTCACCGTCTGGTTCAGTCCAAATGGGCTGCCGATGGCCAGTACCCATTGACCGACGTGGACGTTGTCGCTGTCGCCCAGCGCGGCCGCCGGCAAGTCCGGAGCATCCATTTGCAGCACGGCCACATCCGATTCGGGATCGGCCCACACTTTCCTCGGCTTGAGGATGCGGTTGTCCGCCAGGCTGATCGTGATCTGATCCGGCGGCGCCTGCTGGATGACGTGATTGTTGGTAAGCACGTACACGCCGGGATAGCGCGCGATACGGATCAAGACGCCGGAGCCGGACTCATCGATGGAGCGTGTTTTGCCGTTGTTACCGCGGGCAGGCGCCTGCTTGACGGCCTCGACGGCCACCACAGCCGGGGAAACCTTGCGGGCGACGTACTCAAAACGCTCGCTGATCCGCGCCGCGTCGAGGGTCGAACCCGTGGATTGCGCGGGACCTATCTGGGCGATGGCGGGCGAAATGCCGTGAATACCAAAGGCGACGGCCAGGATGCCCCCCAGGCAGGAACAGGCGCCCAGAAAGCAAGTCATCACAACACGTCTCATGGCGAGATTTCCGTAAGGGCATTGAATCGATGGCGAACACCGCTCCGCGCCAGACATGAACTTTACCGCGAGGAGCCGCGTCGCGTTCCGAAAGGCATCCCGACTTCGGGATACGCCTCCATTCTACCCCAGTCGTGGAAGGGGCCTTCAGAAAATGATCCATCGACCGAGATGAAACCATGCACTTCCGGCGGTGCAAGACGCACGGACGGCGTACTCCTGCGGAAAGCGCCGGGTTTACCACGCCCCAAATTACCGGTTCGATGCGAATGGACCGGCCGCGTTATCCGAGCCGCGTACGGAGCGCAGCGGAGTAAGTGGCATGGCACGACCGCTTACTCCGCTGCGCTCCGTACGCGGCTCGGACCAAATGCGCGACGAGCGCAAAAGAGTGGAGGTTGACGCCGGCAGTATCGCCTCGCTACCTTGATCGGGACACACACGGCAACGTCCTCGCGCACGGGTGGTTTTATGCGGGTTGGCATTTTCGGCGGCACTTTCGATCCGGTTCACACGGGACACCTTATCCTGGCCGAGCAGTGCCGCGAGCAGGGGCGGCTCGATGAGGTCTGGTTCGTGCCTGCCGCGCATCCGCCGCACAAGGACGAGCCGACGCTGACGCGCTTCGAGCAGCGCGTCGAGATGCTGGCCCTGGCCATCGCCGGCAATCCTGCCTTCCGCATCGACGAATTGGAAAAGGAGCGCCCCGGCCCCAGTTACACCGTGGATACGCTCGCCGAGTTGCGCCGCCGCCATCCTGCTCACGAGTTTCTGCTCCTCATCGGCTCGGACACACTCCTCGATCTGCCGCACTGGCATCAGCCCCTCCGTGTGCTGGAACAAGCGAGTCTGCTGGTGACAACTCGGCCCGGAAGCCCCGTATTGACGGCGGTGCAACTGCGGGAGCAGCTGCATCTGCCGGAGCAGACGCCGCTGCGTCTAGAAATGATCGAGACACCGCAGATCGACATTTCCAGCCGCGATCTGCGCCGCCGCGCCGCGCTTGGACGGAGTCTGCGTTATTTCCTGCCGCGCGCCGTCGAGTGCTATATCCACGACAAACGGCTCTATCGCTTGCCGTAAGATGGTCTCATCCGGACAATAGAGGCAATCGCCCGCAGGAGCGCCTCAATGGATTACCCCGCGCAGCGACGCGAACGCCTGATCCGTCAGTTAATCGACGAAGGCATCGACGCCCTGATGGTCAGCAACCCCGTCAACGTCACCTACCTGACCGGCTTCACCGGCGATAGCACCGTGTTCTTGCTGCTCCGCGACCGCCTTCTGCTGGTCAGCGATTCGCGCTATACCGGTCAGTTGGCCGAGGAATGTCGGGAGCTGCCGGTTCACATTCGCCCCACGACGCAAAAATTGCCGGAAGCCGTGGCCGAGGCGCTCAAAGGATTCGGCATCCGCTCGGTCGGTTTCGAGAGCGGCGCCCTTACTGTCGGCGAACTGGAGCAACTCCGCCAGCTGGCGCCGAGTCTGGATTGGAAGGGCGGCCTCGATCGGGTCGAGCGCCTGCGCATGGTGAAGGATAACTCGGAGCTGGCTCAAATCCGCACGGCCATCGACGTGGCGGAACGGGTTTTCCTGGCCTTTCGTTCACTGCTGCGGCCGGAAGATACCGAGAAAGATTTGTGTGACGTGATCGAGCATTACGCACGGCGGGCCGGCGGCTCGGGGACGGCGTTTCCTCCCATCGTCGCCGTCGGCGAGCGCGCTGCCCTGCCGCACGCGCCGCCGACCGACCGGACGGTGGCATCCGGCGAACTGCTGCTGGTGGATTGGGGGGTCAGCGCTCCTTTGTACAAAAGCGACTTGACGCGCGTGTTGGTTCCCCGTAAAACTTCACCTTTCTCCCGTACAACCTCCGCAACCAGCGCGAAACTTCACGAGGTTTATTCGGTGGTGTTGCAGGCCCAGGAAGCGGCGCTGCGAACAGTACGGCCGGGCGTCTCCACGCGCGCCATTGATGCCGCCGCGCGCTCGGTGATCGCCGAGGCGGGCTACGGCGAGTTTTTCGGTCACGGGTTGGGCCACGGCTTCGGGCTGCAAATCCACGAAGCACCGTGGCTGCGTCCCAATGCCGACGCCCCGGTCGAGCCGGGCATGGTATTCACGCTGGAGCCGGGCATTTATCTTCCGGGCTGGGGCGGTGTACGCATCGAGGATGACGTGCTGGTCACGCCCGACGGCGTCGAACGACTGACTCACTTGCCCCGCGATCTGGAGGCGATGGAATTCTGAGTGCTGAGTTCTGAGAAAAGATCGGTAAAGGGTCGGATTTAATCCGAACTCGGTACTCAGAACTAGGAGGATTGGCATTGGCCGACGATGCACGTAACCATCCGGGACCGTTCGATTATCCGTATATCGAACAACTCGTGGTGCTGATGAGCAAGTATGAGTTGAGCGAGATCGATCTCCGCCTCGGAGAGCAGCGTATCTGCCTGCGCCGCGGCGGCTTCACGGCGCCACCCGCTATCGCAGAGAGGCCCGAACCTGTCGCGCTTCCTGCTCCCAAGAACGTCGAAGCGCCTCCGCAGACGCAGCCCAGCCGCCAGTTCGTCGAAATCAAAAGCCCCACGGTCGGCACCTTCTACGCGCAGGAAAAGCCGGGTTCGCCGCCCTACGTCGCGGTTGGCGCGCGCGTCACTCCCACCACGATCGTTTGCCAGATCGAGGCCATGAAAATCTTCAACGAGATCACTGCCGATTGCAGCGGCGTCATCGCCGAGGTGTGCGTGCAAAACAAGGAATTCGTCGAGTACGGCACCGTCCTGTTCCGGGTTGATCCAAACGCATAATAGGTGGTTAGGTGGTTAGGTGGTTAGGTGGTTAACAATCCAACCGCTAAACTACCTAACCACCCAACCACCTAACCACCTAGTGTTATGTTTCAACGCATTCTCATAGCCAATCGAGGAGAGATCGCCTTGCGGGTCATTCGTGCCTGCAAGGAGATGGGCATTGAATCCGTCGCGGTCTACAGCGAGGCGGATCGCGGCGCGCCGTACCTTGATTTGGCCGATCAGAGCATTTGCATCGGTCCGGCCACAGCGGCCGAAAGCTATTTGAAGATTCCGCGCCTCATCAGCGCCGCTGAGGCCGCCGACGTGCAGGCCATTCATCCGGGCTATGGGTTTTTGTCGGAGAATGCTCACTTCGCTGAGGTCTGCCGTGATTGCAAGATCGAGTTCATCGGCCCACCGCCGGAAGCGATGCACCGGCTCGGCAACAAGAACGAGGCGCGCAAGCTGGCCCAGAAGGCCGGCGTCCCAGTCGTTCCCGGCAGCGAGGGATTGATCGAGAAAGACGAGGACGCGCTGGCACTGGCGCGGCTGCTGGAATTTCCCGTGCTCATCAAGGCGGCGGCCGGCGGCGGCGGACGCGGCATGCGCGTGGTCCGCGAGGAAGCCGGACTGCTCAGCGGATTGAGGGCCGCGCGCCAGGAAGCCGAGAGCGCCTTCAAAGACGGCAGCGTCTATCTGGAGAGATACATCGAACAGCCGCGGCACGTCGAAGTGCAATTGCTCGGCGACCGCTCCGGCCATGTCGTCCACTTGTGGGAGCGCGATTGTTCCTTGCAGCGCCGCCATCAAAAACTGGTCGAGGAATCGCCGGCGCCGAATCTGCCCGAATCAGTCCGCAAGGACATCTGCGAGTCGGCCGTGCGGCTGGCGAAGGCGGCTGGCTACTACAGCGCCGGCACCTGCGAATTTTTAGTGGACAAACAGAATCGCTTTTATTTCATCGAAGTCAACGCCCGCATTCAGGTGGAGCATCCGGTCACGGAGCTAGTGACGGGCATCGATCTGGTCAAAACGCAGATTCGCATCGCGGCAGGCGAACCGCTGCCGTTCACGCAGCGCGACATCGTGCATCGCGGCTGCGCCATCGAATGCCGCATCAACGCCGAGAACCCCGCCCTCAATTTCCGTCCCTCGCCAGGTCTCATCACGCGCTGGCAGCCGCCGGGCGGCCCCGGCGTTCGTCTCGATACCCACGCCATCGCCGGCTACCGCGTGCCGCCCAACTACGATTCGCTGGTAGCCAAGCTGCTCGTTTACCAGCCAACCCGCGCCGACGCCATCGCCTGCATGCGCCGCGCTCTCGACGAATTCGTGATCGAAGGCATTCACACGACCATTCCCATCCATCGCGAAATCATGCGTCATCCGGCATTCCAGGCCGGCCAGGTCGATACCACGCTCATCGAACGCACATGGATGCAGTCGGGAAATAAGACGCAGGTTGTTGCGAAGTAGAATAAAGTAGCCGACCGATTTGTGGGAGTTTATTGGCCGGCGGAAGTTGAGGACCATCCGAGCATGGGACCGAGAAGCCGACTCGAACGTTATTCGCGCTTACTTGAATCGGGATTGGTCTCTATCGAGGAGGCCGTCGGTGCAGTCCTGGACGAACTCGCCGAGGTTTCAGACGTGGCATCGATCTGGATGAGTGCTCCGGAGTCGCTACGGCGGGAGATACTGGCTTACCTTCTCCAGGTAGGGCCGGATAATGTACCACCTGCCTGGGTGATAGGTGTGAATGACCCCGAGTGGCGAGCAACGCAGACTGGACGGAGAAGGCAAATAGCGCGGAAGTTGCTGAGTCAGTAACCTCGGAGAACCCTCCTCTCGTTCCCACGCTCCTGCCTGGGAACGCAAGTCCGGACGCTCTGCGTCCCGATTCGCGCGGCACCCAGACGCGACGCAGAGCGTCGCCAGCGTGCGTTCCCACGCGGGAGCATGGGAACGAGAGAGTAGTTTTCTCAAAGAGACACTTAGGAAAGGACAAATCATGCACGAACACGATGCCATCCTGCTTGCTGCCTTCGACGACGAACCGCAACCCGTTCCTCCAACAGCGCTAGCCGAGACGCGGCCGATCGACCGCCCGCGGCCCGACCCATCCACGTTTCCGGGAACGGACCCCATCTCGCTAGTCATCTTCGACTCGGTCCCAGAGTCGAAGACGTAATGCCGTTTCCGGGAACTGCCTCTGAAGCAGGAAACGGCCGTCGCTTCCAGTGTGGTTGCCTTGACTGCTACGGCCGCAGCGCACGGATGGAGAAGAGGAGAGGGATCTCCTCCGGATGGTCCTTCATCACGAACTTCTCGGGAGCAACCTCCACAAGAAAGTGGTAGCACCCGTGGACGCTGTACGGAAACTCGTGGACGAACTCGATGTGGAGACCGGCTGCAGCGAGCGCCGTAATGACTTCGCCCAGGCTGTGATTCCACTGGTAGTGCTTGATCGGCTCATGCGTCTCGCCGCCGGCGTAACTTCTGATCGCCTCGGCCGCGAGCGGTTGCGGATCGGCAAAGTACGAGAAGCAGAGTTCTTGTCCCTCATCGTCGAACATGCCGAGTACCGGATGAAACTCAACCATGTAAAAGATGCCGCGGGGGTTCAAGTACTGGGCAATGAGGTTGGCCCAGCGGTTCAGATCGGGCAGCCAGGCGAGGACGCCGTAGGAGGTGAAAACCACATCGAATGTGCCTTGGAGGACGGAAGGCAATTCGGTTAGCTCGGCACACTGAAATTCCGCCGAAAGTCCCAGTTCCTGGGCCAGCGACCGCGCAACTCGGATCGCTTCGGGGGAGAAATCGACTCCGGTCGCCTGGGCACCAAGACGGGCCCAAGAGAGCGTATCGAGGCCGAAGTGACATTGCAGGTGCAGCAGTCTCCGCCCCTCGACCGAGCCGAGTTCTTGCAGCTCGATATGTTTGAGCGAACTCTCCCCGGCTTTGAACGCTTCCACGCGGTAGAATTTCGAGCGTGTGTGTACGTGAGTCCACACATCCCAGAGTCGACGATTGGCCTCAATGTGTAGGTTCATGATGATGCTCGTCAAACGGGCGGCTTGTCTGTTGGCATTGTTCCACCCATTATAATCCCAGCCACACGCGAAATCGTTGGTCCCCAGGAGACCGGGTCATGCCTGTCTTGCTCGTCGGCACACTCGATACCAAAGGCGTGGAGATTCAGTTTGTCCGCGATTTACTCACCCAAGCCGGTGTGGATACGCTCGTCCTCGATGCCGGCGTGATGGGGCCGCCCGCTTTCACTCCCGATGTTCCGCGCGAACGAGTGTTCGCGGCGGCGGGGACCAGTCTTGAGGAAATTCAGCGCATCGGCGACCGCGGTCGAGCCATCGAAGCGGCGGCGCGCGGTGCGGCGGCTTGTGCTCAGATCCTCGCGCGCGATGTCACCGGCATTCTTGGTCTGGGTGGCTCGGCCGGCACCACCATCGGTACGGCGGTCATGCGTGCCTTTCCCTTCGGCGTGCCCAAGCTCATGGTCAGCACGCTCGCCAGTGGGCAAGTGCGTCCGTTTGTCGGCGTCCGCGACATCATGATGATGAACTCGGTTGTGGACATTAGCGGGCTTAACCGTATCAGCCGCACTGTTCTGACCAGCGCCACCAATGCCATCATCGGCATGGTGAAAAGGCCAGCCGGGCAGGTCGCCGAGAGTGGAATGGCGGGCGGCAAACCGCTCGTCACCGCGACGATGTTCGGCGTCACCACCCCGTGTGTCGAGGCGGCTCGCAAAATCCTGGAGACGCACGATTACGAAGTGCTGGTTTTCCACGCCACCGGCGTCGGCGGGATGACCATGGAATCGTTCATCCGTGATGGGCTGATCCGCGGTGTGCTCGATCTAACGACCACGGAGTTGGCCGACGAGCTGGTGGGCGGCGTTCTCTCGGCGGGGCGCGATCGGTTGACGGCGGCGGGGCTGAGCGGCGTGCCGCAGGTCATCTCGCTCGGTGCTCTCGACATGGTCAATTTTGGACCGCCCGAGACCGTGCCGGAGCAATTCCGCGCTCGCCGTTTTTATCAACACAATCCAAACGTCACGCTCATGCGAACTACGCCGGAGGAAAACGACCAGCTCGGCAAGGAGATCGCTCACAAGGCCAGTGCCGCGCGTGGGCCGACGGCGGTGCTGGTACCGCTCAAGGGCGTCTCCGCTCTCGACGCCGAAGGCAAACCGTTCTGGTGGCCCGAAGCGGATGCCGCCTTGTTTCAGAGCCTTCACAACTGGATGAGTCCGCAGGTGCGGCTCATCGAGTTGGATCTGCACATCAACGATGCAGCTTTCGCCGAGATGGCAGCGCGTACGCTGCAAGAGATGATCGAGGCGAGCCGGGAGCGTTAGCGACTGGAGAACGCTCCTCCGGTCGCTAACGCTCTCAGCGCGCCAGCGAACCGCCTACTTCTTATCACTGCCGCCAAACTGGATGAACGGATGTTTCATGTCGCCGCCGATCTCCACGGATGGCCCCTTGTCGCTGTGGAACTGAAATAACGGCTTCGATTCGTCGTTCTTTTTCGCTCCCGGCGAGGGGAGCATCAAACCGCCGTCTGCTTTCTTGCTCTCGTCGCCGCCCTTCTTGTCCAGCCATTGTTGGAGTTTCTGTTCGCCTTGATGGAGGTCATTACTGATTTTGTTGGTGTTGATGTCGATGTTGACGCTGTGCTGTCCAGGAACCGAGGCAGGCTGGCTGCGGACCTTGTACCAGCCCAAGTACCAACCCACGCCAACCAGCGTCAGCAGAGCCGCACCGAACAACGCAAGCATGTTGCGCATGACTTGCCCCCTCCTCGTGAATGGACCAAATAGGAGCCGTTATGACTCCCTGTCATCGCCTGTACCACAGTTAGGAACCCTCCGTCCAGAGCAACCCAGCCCGCTGTCGCCGTGCCGTGTTGACGCTTGCGCAGCGCTTTCGGCACAACCTTCGCAACCCGCCCCGGCAACGCCGTAAACCGCTCTTGACAGCACCCCGCCCGGACAGCGTATGCTGCTACAGGCGTCTTAACCGTCCGAGACTGCATCCTCGATTCCTCGGGTTGAAATGCTCGACGGGGAGGCGAAGATAAGGCCGGAAAAAGAGGGGGCCAGGAGTCTTTACCCAGAGCGTATGGTTTGACGCGATCGATGGTCCCTGGTTAAAATAACAGATGAGAATGAAGGAGTGGACACGACCCGGGATGGTCAAGATGGCTCGTTGCCAGCGATGGGCGAGCGCGGGTCGCAGTCCTTTCCTTCCTGATTCGTATTGCCAAGCCGGAACAGGCCGTCTTCTCTCCCGGACATGTTGTCATCCTTGCGTGGGACCCTGGCACGGGAGTGGGGGTGGCGGCGAACGTGTTGATTCGCCGCGCTTGTCTCCCCACGGATTGGCCGGCCGGCCCGGAATTCCCCCGCCAGACTTGTCCACGGTGCGTCCCCCAGCGCGCCGTTTCTAGGAGGTATCAAGCGATGGTATCGACAGGGAAGGCATTGATCGCCAGCCTTCGGCAGCAGCAAAACCTCAGCGATTATCGCAAGACCCACTGGGAAGGAACGTTCGAGGAATACCTCGACATTGTCGCCGAACACCCCGAAGTCACCCGAACCGCCTATCAGCGCCTCTACGACATGATCCTCTCGCACGGCACCGAAGAGGTGTTCGAGAACAAAGAGAAGATCATCCGCTACAGGTTCTTCACCGAGTACGCAGCCAAACACGGCGACGGCATCTACGGCATCGATCGGCACTTGATGCAACTGGTCCACACGTTCAAATCGGCAGCCAAGGGCTATGGCACGGAGCGACGCGTGCTGTTGTTGCACGGCCCTGTCGGCAGCGCCAAAAGCACCATCGCCCGCTTGCTCAAGCGGGGTCTCGAGGACTACTCGCGCACCGACACTGGCATGCTCTTCAGCTTTGCCTGGAAGGGACGCGACGGGATGCCGGCGCAAAAGTGTCCCATGCACGAGGATCCCTTGAACCTCGTGCCGCACGACCTGCGGCCTTCGCTGTTGGCCAAGATCAATGCCGGCCACAAGGCCGGTGACATCGAAGTGACCATCCGCGGCGATCTCTGCCCGTTCTGCCGGCAGATGTTCAACGAGCGTCTTGCCCAGCACGATGGCGATTGGGGCCGTATGCTCGAAGATGTGAAGGTCTA
>Ga0070738_10002589_pt1 | contig 27134 bp, 22 predicted proteins | sample Coa_R2_2_FD_66446 | JGI IMG/M metagenome (GOLD analysis project Ga0070738, IMG submission 66446) | Surface soil microbial communities from Centralia Pennsylvania, which are recovering from an underground coalmine fire - Coalmine... | ecosystem: Environmental > Terrestrial > Soil > Unclassified ...
GGTTCAGAAATTAAAGAGTCTTTCATCCCAACTCAGCAGACCAAAAAAGACGTTTTTTGTCTAGAGCTAATTTTGGTTCAACAGCCAGAGTGACTTGCGCCCCTAACCCGCAGGACCCTGGCCGGACGCGAGCGGTGCATTAATTGAATATTGTCAGCCGCGAACCAGTCTTTATTGAGGTAAAGCGAGAAGCCGCCCAGCAGGACGGCCAGCCCGAGCCAGGTCCAACTTTTTTTCGTCATACGCGTCATAGGGTGGACGTAGTAGCGATGGAAATATTCGAGCGGGTTGAAAACTGCCGGGCGACCGCGATACGTTCCGGAGCGGGCGACTGAAATGGCGAGTCGACTTGTCCAGCTTATGAATCAAAAAACTGAGTACGTGCATCAAGGCCTTTTTGCGGGCTGCCACCGATCCCGGAGACCGCGGGGCCGAACGGGATTTACCCTGATCGAACTGCTGGTGGTGATCGCGATCATCGCCATCCTCGCGAGCATGCTCCTGCCCGCGCTGGCCAAAGCGAAAGCGGCGGCGAACCGCATCAAATGCGTCAACAACCTCAAACAGATTGGCCTCTCGCTCAAACTCTACGCCGACGATAACAACGGATATTATCCTCCGCGCACCAACTCGTATCGATGGCCCACCCTGCTCCTGGAATACTATCACAACACCAATCTCCTGGTTTGTCCCACGGACGCACAGCGCGGCGTACCCCCTACCATGGTCAATTCACCGACCGCTCCGGATCGCGCGCCGCGCAGTTACCTGATCAATGGCTGGAATGATTATCTCACCAATGTGCTCACGGTCCCCATGAGCATGAAGGAGCTCAATGTGCTCAAACCCTCTGACACTGTCATTTTCGGTGAGAAGAAAAATGAGCCCAACGAGAACCCCCCGTTCGCGCAGGATTACTACATGGATCTTTTCGAAGGCACCGGAAATGACGCGGACCGGGTCGAACACGGGTGCCATTCGCCGTTCCGTGTGCCTCGGGGCGGCGCGGGAGGATCAAACTTCGCCTTTGTCGACGGCTCGGCGATTTTCCTTCGTTATGGGGGCTCAGTCTGGCCCGAGAACCGGTGGGCCGTGCGCGATGAGGATCGAAAACTCTACGCCTTTAAGCCGTTCTGATTTCTTCATTACGAGCAGCGGCATTCGGAAGAACGCCGTCCGCTCCAGGGCGCTTTGACGCTTCCACGATAAAAGTAAGCACTTCCAGGCCGTGGAGCCTCGCAACCGATATAATCGGTTACTCGCAAAGAATTTCCAGACCCAAATCTTTGCGTCTTGGCGTCTTAGCGTGAGGCTAAAATGTTTCTGAGGGAGTGGACAAAGCGCGGCAGAGGCTTCATGTTTGTACTTCCATGCAACTCGAAGTAATCGGGCCGCGGCCATTCGCGCGAGACCCCCAGGGTCAGCTCCTGTCGCGGATTGGAACGTTGTTTCCTCCATACAGCGTCCTTTTCACTCAAGCGCCTGCAGTGCACGCCTGGCAGAGGGTCAACTTCACGGACCACCTGAACGCTCAACGATTGGCGGCCGGTCAACCCGCGCTGACTCCGGACGAAGAGGCATCCGTCGCGGCCAATTCCGTCGACCTTATTTTTGAGGCTGACCATATCCTGATCCGGCCCGATCCGGAGCGAATGGAACTGGCTTTTGCGGCCGATGAATTGCTGCAAACCATGGTTTCAAAACGGCAGGTGAAGTTCCTTTCGGTGTCCGACCCTCGGGTGAGGGAAGCCATCAAATTGCGGGGCGAATATTGGCGCCTGAGTTCTTTGCCTAAGGGCCGCGAGGCCAAGCAAAGGCTTGTGCTTGGTTCGAAAGTAGCCATCCACGATAGACCTATTTATTTTTACAATCGACTCACCGGCACCCGCTGGCTCACATGCGGCGAGTTTGCGAAACTCGGGAAACTCGAACCACCGATCCTGGCCCGGCACTTGCAGGAAATCGCCGATTACTGCAGTCGCACCAATCGGTTGGGCAGGCTCGAAGTGGAATTCCTCGGGGCCGAGGCTAAAAACTTTGGGCCGGCGCAATTCGCAGGGGTCAATTTCGAGCAAATTCCGGCTGAAGAACTGCAGTCCCGCTACAATGCGCTGGTCAAGAGCTTCGAAGCGGCCGTAGACCCAAATCTCAGGCAGGATAATCCCGACAACAAAGCCTGGTCCGAACGCCTGGTCTCCGCGTTGTTCCTGGAAGGCAACGAAACAGAGTCCGAGCAATTGCTCAGCGGCTTGAGCCCCGAATTTTTTCTCCAGATCGAGTGGCTTGCCGGCGGCAGGTTCGAGGAGGGCGAGTTCATGCTCGACCCGGTGTTTGAAGAGGCGCAGAGCCATCCGGAAGATACGGAACTGCAGCGGATTTGTGACCCCCGCGCCAAAGACATTATCTTCAACTTTATTCGGGATTACGGTGACCTGGCGTACATCAACCTGGGACGGGTGCCCGAATCCCTTTCGCTCGAGCGCCCGCTCAAAGAGGTCCGCCGCGGAGTCTTCCTGGCCGAGTTCAAGGCCGAAGGCGAGCCGATAGCGCTGCGCAGATTCTTACGCCTGCAAAAATGGGGCGTTTGGGAGCACCTCGACGAGGGCAAGGGCTTGCTCCAATCCATCCAGGAAAGCGACGAATACACGGATTACTGGCTGGACCGCCGGCTTGGGTGCCGGCAACTGGGGATGAACATGTGCCGGCGGGTGTCCATGCGCAGGCTTACGGAAACGTACCGTGGCAAGAACGACCTGTATTTCGGTCAGCAAATTCGCAGCACCTATTTTGAACGCGAGTATCTTTCGGGCATCGCCACCGACAAGCTGTCCATGGATCGCTACTCCCGAGAGGGGTATGCATTGAAGTTGGCCTCGTTGCTGGGCGAAGCCGCAGCCGCCGGGATGATCGTTGGCCGCTCATTCGACAGCGCGCGCCCGGCGTTTGATGACGGCGACGAGATCGTCCGGGAGGACGAATATGGATTGCCCTCCGAAGTGCTCGTGGGAGATCATAGCGGGGCGTTTACCGAGTATAAAAAGCCTCTAGTGAGCTTCGCCCCGGAATACGCCCGCCCGGTCAACATTCGGGAATCGTTCCTGCCGGATCCGCGGCAGTTCGCGGAGGCTTACCTGGCCGCCTTCAAACGGCAGATCGTTATCATGCAGGGCGACTATCGAAAGAGGCGCCGCGCCTTCGACACGCTGTTTAAACATTGCCGGTACGATCCCGGCGGAAGCTTTGCCTACCGGTGGGAATGTGTGTTGCGGCGGTTGGACCAAACAAATCCCGAGGAACTGGAGTTGGCCCTGCGCGCTCATATCAACGTGCTAAAGCCGGCAGCTTGACGCCCGGGTCAGGCCGAATTTTTGTAGCCACGCAACTCTGATCAGTGGGCCGGGACGGCCATGCCGATATCGGCCGACAATTTATCAGCCGCCGCGGTGTCCACCCATCGGACCAGGGCCAGAAAGTTCAGCAGGGTCGGGCTGTCCGGTTTGGCGACAAACATGTTCTTGAGACTGTTCACGACTTTCCGGTAAGTCGCGGCGTATTTTTCGTGCAATAACCGCGTTACATACGTCTCGATCACAGGACGGGCAATAGAGTCGGTTTTGCCGTCGGGCCGGTATGGGACCTGGCAGAAAATCCGAATAAGGGAGATTGGGTCTGCCTCGGTGAGGGCCAGCCAGCTCTGGCGAATTTCATCGGCGTCATAGCGGGCATTAAGGCGGTCGCGAATGGCGGCCGCCACCGTAGTGGCATCGGTCCGGCGCGCGATCATATCTTTGACCTTTTCCCAAGCCATGCGCTGCTCGACCTCGGGCGGTACGGCAAGCTGCGCCTTGGCTTCTTCGGCGAGATCCTTTAATCCAAGAACCTCGGCGGCGGCTTTGGCGAGATTCTCGGCATCGGTTCTTCGGATGCGGTCGCTCGCGATAAGGTACCGCAGCACCAGTTTCTGCATCGACGGATTGAGCAATCGCAATACATCCGCCAATGCGGCGGGAAGCGGCGGCTTTTGAGGCGCCGTCGGAATCAGGTGCTTGACGAATTCGGCAGCTACCACGTCCTGGTCCGGAACCTTCTCCGCCCGCAGCTTCAACACGTATTTCAGCGTCCTCGAGTGCCCGCCGGGTTTGCCCAGGTTGTTGATGATCATCTGGCGATGGTCGGGGTTCAAGATGAACGACAGCAATCCCTCAACCTGCACAACGAGCTTCTCCTCCACTTTCTCATGACAGCCGGTGTGAACGAGCTGTTCCACTACCGCAGGCAGTCTTTGAGCAAAAATGACATCCGCCGCTTCGGTGTTCTGGTGAACATAATAGTGCAGCAGTTCGATGATGAAGGAAAGCTTCTGGAACGCGAGCTTCTGCAATCGCCCCTCTTCGTTCTGGGCTTTGCTGCGGTGAATCTTCTGCCGCAACGCCAACAGCTTCTCGCGTTTGTCAGCCAAAGCCGGCGTCTGGTCCAGGACAGACTCAAAATCGCTTTTGAAACACAGCACGATCTCTTCGGGTTTGGGATGCGGGTTGAGTTTCGCGTCCGTCGTTACGTCGTTGAACAACAGCAGGGCGCCTTCGCCAAATTCCCTCAGGATACGGTCACGCGGCACCTGGCCTTTTATGAAGCACCGGTTGGCTCGGGTGGCGCTTGACGAAAAGAAATTTTCGGGTTCTGTAACCAACGACTCGAGAAATTCCTTCTCAAGATTTGTGTCCATTTGGACAAGTTCCTGCACCAGCGGTTTGATGGCAGCCATCAATTCACGCTTGGTCTCTTCGAGGTTCTTCAGGACAGCAGGTTGAGAAAATGCGCTGGCGTCCACGGTGCCCTTGGTCAGCGCGGCAAGATACTGGCTGACGTTCGTATTGTGCTCCACCAACTTGGAAACCACGACACCAACGTCGTTAATGGGGAGCTTGCTCACCAACCCGGTCAGCAGGAGCACCAGTTCGCTGTGGGATTTCTGCCGATGCTCAATCGTTCGTTCCAGCAACTGTCGGAGAGTTTTGTTTTCCTGTTCGAGTGAAACCCGTTCTGCTTCCAACTGTTCGACTCTGTGCCTGATTTCCTGCCAGGCCTTTTGCATCTCGTGGGCAGTCATAGGCGGGCAAGCCCCTGCCGTCACACTTTGTACCATGCCTCTAATGTTCCCGATGTTCGGGTCTTTTCCAACCCTTTTTACAAAGCTCCCCGTGCCGACGCTCGGTGAGTCCCGAAAGGCTCAGGGGAACTCCTAAACAGCCTACTTAAAACTACTGCCTCAACCTATCCGCGAAAAGGCGGATCCGCAGACCAGGGACCACCGCTTCGTAACCGCCTCAGATGCCGGAATTCGTGCCACTGGGAGTTTATGCTCGCAATGCCCCTCGCCTGTTGATGTAGGCTGTCACAATGTTTTCGTCAGCAGGCGTTGCGGGATTCCGGCTCGGGCTCGGAATTCTCGTTTGCATCAGCAGATGCACAATCCAAGCCGGAGAAAGTTTGCCGCCGCAAGGCGTCCGGCCCGAAGCCGCGTACCAGGCGCCGGATGCTTTAACAGCAGTCATTTTCGGAAGCGACACAAGCACGAACCAGCCGCTGTTCCGGTTTAAACGGTCCGCCACCCACGAACCGGCGGCTCTGACTGTGGTGGGGGAGTACTTTTATCCGGATGGCAAGCCGGCCGTTCGCGAACGTGCTTTTTACCACGATGATCTGCTGACCCGATACGAAGTGGAGGATTATCAAACCGGCGCATCCGGAAGCGCAACACTGGAGCATGATCCGCACAATCCCGCCAAAGGGACCATCGTGTTCCGCTATTCGAAGGATGCGTCCTCGCGGGCCAATGTTTCAACGCGAACCGAGCAACTGCAGCCGGACACTCTGATAAACGACATGGTGGGGCCGTTTCTTGCCTCCCACTGGGATCGACTCGATCGAGGTGAAAAGGTTTCGTGCCGCTGCGTCGTAGTATCGCGCCGCGAGACGATTGCGTTTACCTTCAGCAAAGAGTCCGACCAGCAGCGGGGTGGCCGCAAAGTCGCGATCGTCAAAATGGAGCCCAGCAATCTCCTGTTTTCGCTTTTTGTCGAACCGCTCCGGTTCGTTATCGAAAAAGATTCTCCACACCGGGTGCTTCAATACGCGGGACGGACCGCCCCAAAAAAAATGCAGCATGGCCAATGGAAGGACCTGGACGCGGTGACGGTATTTAACTGGTGAGAACCGCGGGAGTCATTGCCGCTCCATGACCTCGTATCCGCCATAGGTCGCAACGGTGTGAAAATTTTCTTCGATGTACCGCACCAATGGAAATTGGTGGATTGACCGCCCTCCAACCCAACTGCGAATCACGTTTCGATTGCGCAACACCTTCAGCCCGCCGCGATCGCGCGCCGCCTGCCAGATTTGCTCTTGAGCACGATCATCGAGCAGAATCACCCAGGCGCTGGCGTTCAGCCCGTTGGGCGGTTCTTTTTTTGACCAGAAATAAAAGCTGTTCATGCCTGGTAATGTCAAAAACGTGGTCACTTCCGGCTTTGCCAGTTCGGCGACGACAGCCCGGTAAGTGTCGACTTCTTCCGCGGTGAGCCGAAGCCGCCGCGCTCCCGGCAAATTTAAAGGCACGCGCGACTCATAGGATTGCCTCAGCGTCGTCGTTTCCTTGGCAAAAAGGCCGAACAGGAGAACAAGGGCCCCCACGCCGATGAGAGGTCCCCATCGATTCACGCACAACACCGCGGGCAAAGACGCCCAGGCATGCCGAAGTCCATTGGCGCAGCAGACGGCGCCTATCACAGGCAAAAGCATCGAGGCTGGGACCAGTTGCGTGCCTGCGATGGGACACGCGATGAGCGGCTGCATCACACCAATGATGACAAGCGTCAATCGGCCAAACCGCGTGTCATCGGAGCCGCTCTCCGGCACTGCCGCCAACCAGGCGAATGGCAGCATCCAGAAATGCGGCAAGTCATTCAGGATCGGCATGAGCGTTCGCGATCCCGGGATGCGAAGGTAAAACTCAGCGAGAATGGCGGCGCCAAGCAGCAATTGGGAAGCGGCAATGGGTCCTCGGAGCCATCGATGGTCCTTCCAATCCCGTCGCAAGTACAGATACGTCGCGCAGGTACCAGACCCAAGCAGCCCCAAACAGAGTCCCAGCCAGTTCGACCGCATTCGAATCAGGAAACTGCTCGGAACCTTTGCCGGCCATCGCACCAACCCATCCACGAGCCCGTTTAAAGTCGTCCCGCGCGACATAACGAAGAAAATCACGCCAGCCAACACTACGCCCAGGCCCGCCAATCCCCACACCCAGCGCAAAGGCCGGAACTCAATGGAACCCGAGGAAATACACATCTGAACGCTGGAGCAGATGGACAAAGATAGCAGACCAGCAGTGAACACTGGCAATGCAGCAACCGAGTTTGAATTCATCCCCAACAAAGCGACTGCGCATCCGGCGAATAAGAGCACACACATTAAAACCGTAATCCTGTGAATCCGCAGGTGGCCGACGGCGAGCGCAAACCCGAATGCTTCGAACACCCAAAGCACGGTGGCTGGGGTGCCCTTAGCCAATAATTGCGCACGCCATAAAAGCAAGGGCAGCAGCATCATTAGAAAGCCAATCGTCGTCCCAAGCCAGATCCGCCAGTTCTTGCCCGCTCGGGTGGCCCAGAGCAAAGCGACCGGTAAAAGGGTAAAAATGCCAACATTGAGTTTTACTAACAGCAACAGGCCTAGCAGCGCGCCTGCACCCAAGGCGACATACGGTCGTTCCAGCCAATGCGCGAAACTGAGAAGTGCCACCAACGACGCGACCAGTACGTACGCTAGCGCCTGCGGGTGGCCTGGCTCATTTGCAAATGGCGCAAGGCATGGAACGGTAATGAGGCAAACGAGCAGTCCCAGCAGCTTGCTCCCAGTAAGGCGGTGAGTGATGAGCCCGTTTAACCCTGCCGCCATCAGCCAAAGGACCAGGGTCACCAGCCTGATATTGTCATGGCATAACGGTATGCCGCACCCCTCGAAGAGCAGCCAATACAGGACGTAAAATGCAGGCTGGTACATCGAGTAGACCTGGTCGTATAAAGGCTTTCCTTCGAAGAACGACCTGAGCGAGATCAGAATGAATCCCTCGTCGTCATAAGGCTGAAAAACCGAAAAAAGGGAATAATACGCGAACCCGATTGCGACCGTGGCAAAAGTTCCCCCGACAACCAACCACGCCGTGATTTTGAGCGCGGACGCGCCACTCGGCCGGGAGATTCCTTTCTTTTCTTTCGGCTCAGCTTCGGCGGTTTGGCTCATCTCGCCATTCAAGGAGAAGGTCGCTCGGTATTTCCACGGTTTGGGGGTCGACAATCCCCGATCACTTCGGATCGCTGCCAGGCCGGTGCTGCCTCGGAAATCGTCCGTTGCGCTCCGGTGGTCTTGAGGTAGTTTGACTTAATCAAAAGCACCTATGCCACAAAATTCCGACGCGCAGTTGTGCCCCACCCAACAAAGGGTATTTGATGCATTGGCCGCCGGCCTGCAGGCCGGATCAATTTTCCGGTTATGGGGAGGAGTCGGCCGGGGCAAGACAACGATTCTGGGCCAAATGCACCGGCGAACCGGGGGAGCTTTTTTAAACCTCCGCGACTTTGTCGAAAGCTCCTCCAAGAACCATCCGATGGCACTGGAGGAGACCTTGTACCGGCTTGTCTTTGACGCCTTGCGCTCCCACCCAGTGGTAATTCTGGATGATGTTCATCTGCTCGATCTTTTTTCAGCCGGTTGCCACTTTTACCCGCGCAGCGGCTACATCAACTCCATCATGATGGCCCTTTGCACTTATGCCACGGAATCCGGCAAAAAGCTCATCTTCGGCACGAAAGAACACCTGGCCGAAGCCGCCGAGCAACGCAGCTACTCCTTCGGGATAGAGCGGTTCAAGGCGGACGATTACGCAGCCCTTGTGGCGAACTTTAGCGAAAACCGCCAGGGGGGCCTGGACTTTGAAAAAATTTACCGTTTCGCCCCAAAGCTCAACGGGCATCAACTGAAGGCCGCATGCCGCTGGCTTGCGAATTTCAGCGAATTCTCGACGGACGTTTTCATCGAATACCTGCGCTCTCAGCGGCTCGCCAGCAATGTCGACTTGGGCGAGGTCCAGGCGGTTGACTTAAAAGACCTGCGCGGTGTCGACGACGTGCTGCGCAAACTCGAGATCGATATCGTCCTTCCGCTCGAAAACGATGAACTCGCCAGCCGCCTGCGGTTGCGATCCAAACGCGGAGTTTTGCTGTACGGCCCCCCAGGTACCGGAAAGACGACAGTCGGTCGCGCGCTGGCCCACCGGTTGAAAGGGAAGTTTTTCCTTATCGACGGCACGTTCATTGCCGGGACCGATTCCTTTTATAACCGTATCAACCAGGTTTTCGAAGCGGCAAAAGAAAATGCTCCCTCGGTCATCTTCATCGACGATGCGGATGCCATCTTTGAAGACGGAGAGGAACGCGGTTTGTATCGCTATCTTTTGACTATGATCGATGGGCTGGAAAGTGAGAGCGCCGGACGGGTATGTGTGATGATGACTGCCATGAACGTCGCTCACCTGCCGCCCGCTCTCGTCCGATCGGGCCGAGTTGAACTGTGGCTTGAAATGAAGCTGCCCGACCCCGAAGCTCGGGCAAACATCCTTTCGGACTACTTGAAAGATTTGCCGGAAGAGATCCGTCAAGCGGACGTATCCAAACTGATCGAAGCAACCGACGGCTTTACGGGGGCCGACCTGAAGCGGCTGGTTGAGGATGCCAAGGGCATTTATGCGTACGACAAAGCTCGCGGCGCGAACCTCTCCGAAACGACGGCGTATTTCCTCCGCGGCGTCGAGGCCGTGAAAGAGAACAAACAGCACTATCAGCAAGCTGAAGCGCAGGCCATGCTCAAATCCACATCACAGGTTCCATCTTTTTTCCGCTCATTCGTAAGCTCGCGAATGGTCAAGAACGATGACGATTAGGCGAGGCCTATTTGATAAAACTGCCTCCGAAAGACCAGACCCAGTCGCCATTTTGCAGGTCAAATCCATGTGGCTCTTTCGTGCCTGGGACGCCATGGTCATCTTTTTCGTTCCAACCGATTGAATACACGACCGGGCGGCCGTCTGCTCCCAAATGGTATTTAAGCGAGGCTCCGCCAAACAGGTCTCCGGGCATGCTCGTCAGGAATCGCGGTTTCAACATGTCTGCCCTGTCCGGGTATCGTCCAGTAACGAGCCTGTAGCGTTCCAAGGCGCAGACCACCACGGCCTCTCTGACTAACACTTGGTTTCGCGCGAGCGTTTGAATCGCCCGCCCGGCGTTGGGAACAAGATCAGCCAGGAAATCATAGGGTGAAAGTCCATGGCTTTTGGACATGTCGTCCTCAAACTCCCTGGCTTTTTGCGGCAAAATCAGTCCGTTTTTACAATCGAGAGCCTCAATTGCGTGCTGTTCGCGCAGGGCCACGGTTCTGCGATTTTGGTAAAACCACCCCTGCGGAGCCATTGCCAGCATCGTGTAGCGAGGATCCTTTAATCGTTCCCAAACGGTGGTGGGCGCCGATCTGCCCAATAAATTATCGAACTGCTGGTATGTCGCTTTCTCGAGCATCCCGCAAACCGAAGCGCGTTCTGTTTCGAATGACTCAGCTACAATCGGAAGCAAGTTGATATTCGATAAGCGGTCCTGTAGCACCCCAAGTTGCGGCTCGCGCCACACGTTCATTCTCAACCCTTCTTCAACGGTTCCCACGTACAGTCCCCTTACGGCCACATCAATCATCGCCGCCACCAGGGTCTCGGGTTTGCCTCCTGGCGGGCCCTCCAAAATTCGGCACAGGCCATGCATCAACTCGAGGTCCTCCAAAGCTGCCTCCGGCTGACTCAGTATCAAATGACACTGAGCTCGTTCGGACAGGCATTGGACCACCGTCCTGATGACGACGAAGTTTGGCACAGGCATCGTCGTCGGGTTGCTGTAGTCTCCGGGCATTCTCGCAAAGGGCTTCTTCAATGCCTGGCGCAGCGCGTTGAACTGGGGTTCCAGTCGATCACTCCATTCCAGGTAATCTGCCGCCGGCGTGTACCGCCCAGGAGACAATCGAACGTCGAAACAGTTCGTTCCCTGCAGTTCGGCGCGCATTTGTTCTGGGTTCAAAAAATAGCTGGCGACCCTCCGGGAAAAGAGTTTGCCGACCTCCAGCGCTGCCGGGACCTGTTCGGACCGGATAACAATGCGCCCCGGTGTAACGCGAGGGGGGCTTCGGACAAACGTGGTAAAGGCTGATGCCGCTGCCGCGCTGGGCTGCGCAGGGTCATTGGTGAGCGAACTGATCTTAGTCGCAATGAGCTTCGCAAGCTCGACCTGGGCGTCCGTAGTTGAGCAACTCCGCCCAGTGCGTTTAACGACTTTCCCGGCGCGCATTCCCGGATCAAGCTCAAGACTCAGATCGTAGCTCTCAAGAATCCGAAGCAGGGCTCCCAGACCCGTCTCGCCCTCGAACGCAATCGATACTGGGGGATCGTTTTGATCCCGGTTCAACTTCAGGCCTGGATCGATTGTGCATTGAAGGTCGATTTGCCTGGTCAGATTTTCGATCGCTGCGCTAAGCGGCGTGGCGTCCATCACGATCTTTGGAAAAATCGCGGGGGCGGCAAACGTTTTAGGAGCAGGCCCGCCCAGCGACAGGACATGATCGTGATACTCCAAAATCAAATCGTTTTCCCGGGGATCAACTTCCGCGTTCGGTGCCACGAACCGCACCTGAAGCAGGCAATTGGTGTTCCGTTGCTCGAGGAAAACCCCTCGCTGCGACGTGATTTGCAAAGATAACGCATTTCCACCTCGGCCTACGAACCAGGCCGTGATATTGGGGTCGGCAAAGATGTTCAGATCATCAGGGACCGCGGGCGGAATGTACGCTTCCCATGCGATTGCATGTCCCTGGGCGGACAATTGGCGTTGGTATCGCTCCCAATCACGTTTGCCCCGCCAATTCTCGCGAGCGTAGAACAGCGTAAGGATTGCCAGGGCTGATGCGGGCAGCAGACCCCACCGAACCCAGGGCCATGCCGAATGGCTGGTTGCAGATTTATCTTCCACGGTTTGCCGGTTCATCAGGTTCCAGAGCAGGTTGCAAGCCATTGCCAGCCCGGGTGCAGGACGCCAGCGCACACCTTTAGAGGACGCATGGAATTCAAGCTCAACAGCTAACGGTTCGGCCAAAGAGTGCCTGCCACAATGTTGACAGGCCCGAAGGCTCCGATGAGTCCGAAAACCGTTTGACAGGCGCGCCAAACCTACCTACCGTTCGGTAAGTTTTGGGCACTCTTCCACATTCTGATTCCGATGTCCGCCGACAATTGTTGCGCGCGGCTTTGAAGAGTTTTGCCGACCGCGGGTACGCCGCCACGTCCGTGCAAAAAATTGTCACCGACGCGCGCGTTTCCAAGCCCGCGTTGTACTACTATTTCAAAGATAAGGCGGGCCTGTTTGACGCGCTCGTGGACCAGGCGCATGATGAACGCCACCGTCTCATGCACGAAGCCGCCGCCAAAGGTAGCACGGTTGCCGAAAAGCTAGAAGAAATAGCCGCCGCTATTTTTGATTTTTCGGTGCGCAACCGCGACCTGATGCGCCTGGCGTTCGCAACAGCTTTTGCGGCCTCCGGCGAAACGCCGCACCCGGGCCAGATGCGTTGCCGCGAAAAGGGCAAACGCAGTTTTGAGTTTATCCGTTCCCTTATTGAAGCCGGGCAGCGTTCCGGTGAACTGGATCGAAGTTTTACCGTGGATGAACTTGCGATGGGAATCTACGGCCAACTGAACAGCCACGTGATGGTTCGCCTCCTGGTTCCGGAATGTACAGTGAACAGAGACACCGCCCGGCAGATAGTGAAGCTTTTTATGGAAGGAGCCTCGGGAAGCAGTGATCGCCGAAACGCCAATTCAGGCGGGGGGCGCGGCCCGGCTTCATCGAACAATTGATCGGCCTGTAAGGGTCAAACAAGGACACTCGATATGACACGGAAGATACTAATCGCAGTTGCCATCGTGCTGGTGATCGCCGGCGGATTGGTCGGCATCAAGGCGCTCCAGGTCAATAAACTGACCGAGTTTGGCAAAGCCTACGCGCCGCCACCCGAGTCGGTATCGCCTGTCGTCGTTCGGGAGGAATCGTGGCAATCAACCTTAAGCGCGATCGGCTCGATTGTCGCCATTCAGGGTGTGACGATCACACCGGAGTTGACCGGGACCGTCAGCTCAATTGCTTTTGAATCCGGGGCTTCCGTCTCTCAAGGCGACCTCCTGGTCAAGCTGGACACTTCCTCCGAGGAAGCGCTGCTCCGCGCGATCGAAGCGCAGCTCGACCTGGCGCGCATTAACCTCTCACGGGAACAGAAGCTTCGTGAGCAGAACATGGTCTCGCAGTCCGAACTTGATTCCGCTGAAGCCACAATGAAACAAACGCAGGCCAATGCCGATGCGGAACGCGCCCTCATCGCGAAGAAAACCATCCGCGCGCCGTTCACCGGACAGGCCGGCATTCGCCAGATTAATTTGGGCCAATACGTCGACGCAGGTAAACCGATCGTATGGCTCCAAACAGTCAATCCGGTGTATGCGGATTTCACCCTGCCCCAACAAAATCTGGCCCTTTTGACCAATGGCATGCCGGTGCGCCTTCAAATCGACGCTTACCCTGACCGTTCATTCGATGGAACTCTCACCGCGATAAATCCCGGACTCGACCAAAGCACCCGCAGCGTCGGCCTTCGCGCCACTTTCAACAACCCCGACCAACTCCTCCGCCCGGGTATGTTTGCCCGGGTCCAGGTGCTCTTGCCCGAGCAAAAGAAGGTTCTGGTCATTCCCTCGACTTCAGTCCTGCGCGCACCTTCCGGTGACTCGGTCTTCATTATCGAATCAGGCTCGACCAACGACACTCTGAAAGTGCGGCAGCAGCTGGTCCGGCTCGGAGCCGACCGTGGAGACTTTGTCAGCATTCTGTCAGGTGTAAAACCCGGGGACCGCATTGTGGGTTCGGGCCTGTTCAAACTGAGGACCGGAATGTCGGTTGTAGAACAAAACAGTATTACCCCGAAATCGGCCGAGGCGCCGAAACCCTCCGATAGCTGATGGATAACGCGTCACCGGCATGAAATCTTTTACCGATCTATTTATTCGCCGCCCCGTTCTGGCGATTGTGATCAACCTCGTGATTCTCATCGCGGGGCTACAGGCGGTCAAAACTCTGACCGTCCGCCAGTACCCCCGAAGCGACAACGCGGCGGTGACGGTGACCACGGTATATGTCGGAGCAAGCGCGGACCTGGTGCGCGGGTTCATTACGACTCCCCTCGAACGCACAATCGCCGCGGCCGACGGCATCGATTACATCGAGTCCAGCAGCAAGCTCGGCCTTTCAACGATCACGGTTCGCCTGAAGCTCAATTACGATCCGAACAAAGCCCTCGCTGAGATCAGTTCCAAGGTGAACCAGGTTCGCAACGATCTGCCGCCCGAAGCGCAGGTGCCGGTCATTAATATCGAGTCGGCCGATTCACAATTCGCAGCCGCTTACCTGAGCTTTACTTCCGACATCCTCGAAGCCAACCAGATCTCGGACTACCTCGTGCGCGTGGTTCAGCCGCGCCTCTCCGCACTGGAAGGCGTGCAACGCGCCGACATCCTCGGCGGACGAACCTTCGCCATGCGCATCTGGCTCAAGCCCGATCGAATGACCGCTTTGAATCTCAACCCATCCCAGGTCCGGGATGCTTTGGCGAACAACAACTTCCTTTCCGCAGTCGGCCACACCAAGGGATCGCTCGTTCAAGTCAATCTCACGGCCAACACCGACCTGCGCTCGGTCGAGGAATTCCAGAACCTGGTTGTGCGCCAATCCGGCGATACTCTCGTACGCTTAAAGGATATAGCCGATGTCGTCCTCGGAGCCGAGGATTATGACTCGGAGGTCCGCTTCAGCGGCGAACGCGCCGTTTTTATGGGAGTCTGGCCATTGCCCAACGCCAATTCTCTGGATGTCATCAAGCGCGTTCGCTCCGAAATGGACGCCATCCAGAAGGAGCTCCCCACCGGATTGAAAGGCCGCATTGCTTACGATGCAACCAAGTACATCGAGGATGCCATCAACGAGGTTCTCAAAACCCTGACCGAAACCCTGGCCATCGTCGCCATTGTCATTTTCCTCTTCCTCGGATCCCTGCGCTCGGTGCTGGTTCCACTGGTAGCCATCCCCATTTCGCTCATCGGCGGTATTTTTCTGATGCAGGTTTTTGGATTCACCCTGAACCTGCTGACGCTGCTGGCCATTGTGTTGTCGGTCGGACTCGTAGTCGACGACGCCATCGTTATTGTTGAAAATGTCGAGCGGCACATTCGCGAGGGGCGCACGCCTACACAGGCGGCGCTTCTGGGCGCGCGCGAGTTGGTCAGCCCAGTCATCGCGATGACAATTACACTGGCGGCGGTGTATGCCCCCATCGGGTTGCAGGGCGGCTTGACCGGATCTTTGTTCCGCGAGTTCGCTTTTACATTGGCCGGCGCGGTGTTTATCTCCGGGGTCGTTGCCCTGACTCTCTCGCCGGTGATGTCCTCGAAACTGCTGGATGCCAGCACTGAGGAGCACGGGCTTACCGCTCGGATCAACCGCGGATTCGATCGCCTGCGCAAAGGCTACGCGCGCGTCCTGGACATGACGTTGGGAGCGCGCCCCGCTGTCTACACGATTTGGATCGGGCTGGTCGTGCTGACCATTCCCATGTTTATGATGGCCTGGCGCTATAAAGAACTCGCTCCCGCCGAGGACCAGAGCATCATTTTTGGAATTGTTGAAGCACCGGCCGATGCCACGATCGATCAAACCAGCTTTTATGCGGAGGCTATCAACCGGGAGTTGATGAGCGTTCCTGACAAGGAGCAAACGTTCCAAATCACTTTCCCGGACAACGGGTTTTCCGGGCTCGTGCTTAAGCCCTGGGGCGAGCGAAAGCGCGCCATTTCTCAAATCATCCCCGAAATTCAGAAAAAGGTCAGCAGCGTTCCGGGTGTCCGAACCATGATGGCCACTCCTTCGGCTCTGCCGGGCGGAGGCCAGTTCCCTGTCGAGTTCGTGATTGCCGCCACCGCCGATCCCGAAGTCATCGTGCAGTTCGCCCAGCAACTCCAGCAGAAAGCCGCCACAAGCGGGCTGTTCGCTTTTCCTCCGATAATCGACACGAAATTGGACCAACCCGAGGTCGAGTTGGTAATGGACCGAGATAAAGTGGCGGCGCTGGGCCTGGATATGGCCACCGTGGGTTCGGACCTTTCAACTCTCGTTGGCGGAAATTTTGTCAACCGGTTCAGCCTTGCCGGGCGCAGCTACAAGGTTATCCCGCAGCTGAAGCGTATCGAACGGCTCAACGCCAGTCAGTTGGAGTCCACTTACGTCAAGGGGCCGAATGGCCAGGTCATCCCCCTCAGCACCTTTGCCACGCTCCAACGTAAGACCGAGCCCCGTTCGCTTAACCGTTTTCAGCAGTTCAACGCCGTCAAGATCAGCGGAGTCGCTGTGGGCTCAATTGACCAAGCCCTCCGTTTTCTTGAAACCGAAGCGGGCAGGATTCTTCCGAAAGGCTACAAACTCGATTACACCGGCGAATCACGTCAGCTCCGGGTTGAGGGCAGCAAGTTCCTACCAGCCTTTACGCTAGCCTTGGTTCTTATTTTCCTCGTCCTGGCCGCCCAGTTCAACAGCTTCCGCGATCCCTTTATCATCCTCTTAGGCTCCGTGCCGCTGGCCCTTTTCGGCGCGCTCATGTTCAGTTTCCTCAAAATGCCCGTACCGACGATTCCGTTCTTCACAAGTGGCTGGACGACTACCTTGAACATCTACTCGCAGGTGGGTCTGGTAACGCTAGTCGGGTTGGTCGCCAAGAACGGCATTTTGATCGTCGAATTCGCCAACCAGCAACAGCGACGCGGACTTCCCAAAATCCAGGCCGTCCGCGAAGCGGCCCTGGTTCGGTTGCGCCCTGTGCTCATGACGAGTGCCGCGACCATTTGCGGACACTTCCCTTTAACGCTGGTCCGCGGCGCCGGCGCAGCCGCTAGAAATTCCATCGGAATCATCGTCGTGGCCGGCATGGCTATCGGCACCATTTTCACGTTGCTCGTGATTCCGTCCATCTACGTTCTGCTCGCAAAACAGCATACGGGGGAAGCCCCAAGCACGGCCGCGGAGGGCCTGGATCTCGACGCGGCAGAGACCGAAGAAGCATTGCCTGAATTCCAGCGGGAACGCGGACCCGAACAGATGCGCACGGCTTGAAACGTCGGCCGGTTTGCATGAGCGTCTCGGATTCAGCGATGAGTATTAATGAAGATGCTCACCGGGTGCTGCGTCCAATGCTCAACTGAAGTTATGAAACGCATCTTTCCGAGCCTGTTTTTAGCCGCAGCGACGTTGTCTTTGGCCCCCGGTTGTGTAGAACGCCGTGTCGAATACATTCAGGCACCGCCCCCGCCTCCGGGTGGCGAGGTAGTTGTGAACGAAGCGCCTCCTGCTCCGCCCCAAGAAGTCATCGTGGCCTCGCCAGGTCCCGAATACGTTTGGACGCCGGGCTATTACACCTGGCGTGGCGGTTGGGTATGGGTCCGCGGCGCATGGGTGATCCGACCGCATCCTCACGCTGTTTGGGTTGCGGGCCATTGGGGCCTGCGCGGCCACGGCTACGTTTGGATCGGTGGCCATTGGCGTTGAATTTGCGCTTCGGTTAGTGCCGCGATGTGGTGCCCGAAAAACTGACTGGTGCCGGAAAGCGTGACCGGGGCTGACCAAAATCCGTTTCAGAAAACCGTGTTCGAAACCGCTTGCCTTCCCGTCTCTTTCCCTTAAATTAACCGGCACTTGTGCGGGTGCGAGCGTAGCTCAGTCTGGTAGAGCGTCACCTTGCCAAGGTGAATGTCGAGGGTTCGAATCCCTTCGCTCGCTCCATCTTTTTCAGCACAAATCTTCATGTGCATGTACCAAAACATTGGCGGGTTGCCGCCATACTTTCGTTCCAAAAGGCACCCGCCACACTTTCGTTCCTCGTCAAACGTCTCAAAGGCCAGCGTTTTTCGTGCAAATACCCGCCGCACTTTCAGTAACAATCCGCTTTTGGGATCTGGACCGTAATTCCTCAGCTACAGCCCGGCGACGTTCTTGCTCCAGCTTAGGGCTTCGGAGCGACCCCGGCGACTTCACGAGTGACCGCAGCTTACGGTTGCTGGGCCAAATCTGCTGTTCGAGACATAGTCGGACCGTCTTCCTGAGGTCCTGCTTCTCAGCATGTTCCCGCTTTTGCCTCCGTCCGGATGCTGCGTTCTGGTAACGTTTAATCAGCACGTCTGCAGATTCGTTAAGCCGTAAGGCAACATAACCGCTGTCCAATTCATGCTGTCGGCAGAGCGAAAACAAAGAGTTTGGAAAGCGTTGCGACTGTTTGAGCTCCCGCCGAAGGGTCCTTGAGATCGTGGGCCAATCGTATTTGCGACAGGTTCTTCTCTCAAAAAATTCCAAGCCAGGGTGGGTCGCGGTATTTAGCACGAGATCATTTTGCGAAATTGCTTCCCCGACAAGTTTCACCGCCTCAATCCTTGTTGCCAAAGCCAGGCGCAAGAGTGAGTCAAGCCCGGAACGCGTTGTCTCAAATACCAACTCGCTAAGGGAATTATGGTGCATTCCAACCGCCCGAGAAAAAGCGGTGATACCTCCATTAAATGATTGGTTCAATATCAGTCGCAAGTTTCGTCGGAACAGTCTTTCGGAATGAGTGGACGAGGCCGCGGCCGAGGACCTGATAAGGTCATTGGTTTGCTTTGCGATGCTTCGATCGAGGTCCCTTACCTTTGCCTGGTGTCTGGGCTGTTTGAAGTTCTCGATTCCTAACCATGCCCCGCACTTTGGGCAATGTCCTGGGATTGAATTTCGGCACAGTTGAAAATGAGTTTGGCGGCAACGGGGGCAAATGTTCTCCAGGGAGCAATCCGTGTGCATCGGACAAACCAATACAACATCGAGCTGCCACACGAGCGGCAGATAAACGGGTCGTCCAGTGCAAAGCCAGTGGGACAAACACAAGGGACACCACGCTACGGTCTTTCGAACGCTGGATCTTGACGAGAGCACATCTCGAAATGGAAGAAGAGTCAACAATTCGAGGCCCTCACCTCCTGTAAGGCTGCCTAAGATCTTAACAGCCTGGAGAGCGGTGCGCCCAAGCCCGTTAAGCGCCGCGCCGAACGGTCCGAAGAGATCCGAATGTCCCTCCTTGTCAACCAGCGGTCGGCAGAACCGTGGAGCAAATTCTCGGACCACAAGTCCCCATGTCGCCAGCCCGTGAGCATCGGCCAACCTAGCGAGGTATCCTGTGAGGCTTTCCCCCATACCGTCCGAAAGACCACATGGGCTCAAAGAAATGAATCTGCTGGCTTTGCAGACCGAAGACTTTGGATCTCGGGCGCGCAAGAATTGCGAATTCATCGATTTTCGGTGGTTGATGAGTTCATTCGAAACGCACCCGTCAGCGGGAGGTCCATTCCTATGTGCTACTGCCACCCAAAAAGGTTTGGTGGAACCGCGAATTTTGTCGCAAGGGACCTGGCGACCAATCACAGATGCAGACCATTAGCCGCAGCGCGATGCAGATACAGCATCTTGAGGACTCGGCTGACTGAGACATTTTACCCACTGCCCTGAGACGAAGGCGTAAATGAAGGAGCGGGCATCATGATCCAGGCAAACCGGGACCCGCTGAGCTGCGACGCCTTCCAGGGCGGGAGCCCAATAACGAAGGTCGCGCAGCTTAATTCCTCCCGAACGGGCCACCCAACCTGTGCCACGGGGAGCAGCCTCGAGGGTAGTGAAAACGAATTGCTCATTGAATACTACTGGGCACCCTGCCTGCCCTGCGATCTGGATCTGGTTCGCATATGCTTCGCGCCGGGTCTGCCCAGCGTCCCCAACCGGCGCCAGGTCATAGATTTCATAAAAGAAAATCTCCAAAGCCTTCCTGAGGTCTTCCAAGCGCCAAATCTCCGTTGGTTGGCGTGTCGAACGCGTTGCGCCGACCGTGAACTGATTCCGTTGTAAAGCGGAAGCGATATCACATCCAAATGGATGCTTTTCTAAAGCCGGGCTCGAAGTGGGTGGCCGATGCGCGACCAGCCCGTGCGTTGCAAGGCATGCGCTCAAATCCGCGGAGTTGAACTCGCATCCGTTCGGAATCCACAAAACTTCAGGCAATTGATTATGCCGACGCCCGCACTCCCTGATGAGAGCCAAAATGGTTCGGTAGCTGGGAGCTTCAAAACTGAGCGAAAACGCCAACACTCGATTACAGCGATCTGACAACATGTGAACCCAGCACCGATGGTGGTGAAGCAGGGGGGATTCTGAGCCTCCTTTTTCAGCAATGATCTGCAGATCGCACAAGGCTGAGTTGACGACTGCGACGTGCCAGGGGCGCATTGCTTCTTTTTGGGAAGAGATTGATTCGGACGGTTTCCGCCGGCCGAGTGATGCATTTTCGGTTGAATGATTCGGTTGCCGGCTACCTTGCCGCGCCGAGTCGGAGTGCTTTTCGAACCTGGGTATGCTTGGCATGGACCAGGCGATGATTCCCGGCGCCCCCGGCGTGGCCGCAATCAGGAGCCACTGCGCGGGGTCGAAAATATCGCGAAATGCCTTTGCAAGATTCTGGAGTCCAATCACTAACCAAGTGCTAGGTGCCTTTAAAAGAGTTTTCATATTTGTCGTTGTTGTTTACGAGTTTGTTGTTGTTGCTAATAGGTATCCTGTGAGGCTTTCGCTCAAAGCTTCTTGAAAACCGCGCGGGTTCAAAGATATGAACGTGATGGCTTGTAGACCGAAGAATTTGGGTCTTGGAGCGTTTGCATTGCCGATCCATCGGTTTGCGATCATTGAGAATTCATTCGAAACGCGCCCGTCGCCGGGAGGTTCCATTCCTATATGCTACTGGCCTGCAAAAAGGTTTGATGGAACGTCGCTTTTGGCTGAGAGCTTGGCGATCAACTGAATCGTGTTCGACTTTGGCCGTTCCTCTAAGGCGAGCCTTGGAACCAATCTGCCTGGCGCAAGAGCAGTGCGAAGAGTGGGACATGTCAGAACAGGATGCGCTGTACACTTTAACCACGGCTGAAAAACGTTGCGTTGGACTGCTAGTCAAAACCACATTGATACGCAATGAAAAGGCCTACTGGAGCTGATCGAAAACATTTGGAAGCTGCTGAAGCATGGCTGCATTTGGGCAATCACGTTGAAGCAGCAAAGGAGGGCATCGCTGCTGATTTGAGTACCGATCCGGAAGTGCTGTCGGCGCGGTGGGAAATCTGCGTGGCAGGCAAAAGGTGGGACGCCGCGTTTGAGGTCGCATCTGAACTTGTAGCAACGAACCCAAAGCGAACGAAGAACTGGCTCCGAAAATCACAAAACCTAAAAGAACTAAAGCGCATTAGGGAAGCCCGCGTGAACATCCGCCTCGCGCGGGAATCAAACGACTGGGCCGTGGACGACCTTTACGAACTCGCTTGTGAAGCAGCTAACTTGGACGATCTCGAACAAGCATTGGCCTGCGTGACCGCGGCAACGGGGAAACCCGGCTTTGATCAACTCAAAGCGCTCGCCCTGGTGACCGACGTGTTCGAGGAAATTCAGCCGCAAATCCAGGTTTTATGATCAAGAAATCCTGGCTTTGCTGTTCTATCCCGATGTCAGATCCCTGTGGCTAGACCTGGGGTGCAAGAATGGCCAAAAACATCGATTTTCCGGCGTTTGAACCGCCGATGCTCGCTACGCTGGTGAAAACGCTGCCAGACGGGCCAGAGTGGGAGTATGAATTAAAGCTGGATGGCTATCGACTTGAGGCGATCAAGCACGGCGATAACGTTCGACTGTATTCTCGTCGGGGAAACGATTTCACAAAGAAGTTTGCCCGCATCGCGACAAGCGTTTTGCGGATCAAAGAACACTCTTTCATCACGGACGGCGAGGCGGTAGCGGTGGACAAACAAGGTCGGCCGTCTTTTCAGATGCTCCAAAATCGCAGTTCGATGCCACCCGGGTGGTCGCTGGCTTATTACGCTTTTGACCTGTTGCAGCAGAATGGAAAGGATCTTAAAGACCTGCCTTTGCGGGAACGCCGGTCCTTGCTGGAGAAGGTGGTGGGCAATTCGGGCGTGTTGTTGTCCCAATCCCTTCCCGGCAGTTTGAGCCAGATTATACAAGCCGTGAAACTTCACGGTCTGGAGGGTGTGATCGCCAAGAAGCTAGATTCAAAATACCGTGTCGGCGAGCGAAGCAAATCCTGGCTCAAGCTACCCTTAAAACCGGGTCAGGATTTCGTGATCGGGGCGTACAGGCTGGACGGGAACCGCTTGGAGTTGCTGCTGGTCGGCTATTTCGAAAACGGAAAACTCCTGTTCGCCGGCAAGGTTCATCAGGGTTTGAACCCGGCGAACCGAAGAGCATTGCTCAAGATCCTGCAGCCATTGGGCATCGGTAAATGCCCATTCAAAAATCTGCCGACCTCTACAAAGAGCCACTGGGGGGAGGGCGTCACAGCAGAGGAAATGAGAGACTACGTTTGGCTAAAGCCAGAAACAGTGGCCGAAATAAAGTTCGCCGAATGGACGAAGGGCGGCGTCTTGCGGCATGCTGAGTTCGTCACATTGCAGGATGACAATGATCCAAGAGAAATAACCCGAGAGAATTTAGTTTAGGTCAGCAGCTTCGCGCGCCTTGCTGGATACCTGTTTAGATGGGGCGGACGGCATAGATTCCGCTTGAGGAGCATACGCTTCCGAGGCTTTGGTCCGAAAAGAATCAAAATTGCATGCCGAAGACGGATCTTCCTCATGTTAAGGCGTACCACGGCCTTCAACATCGGAAAACCTGAATTGCACGCTTGACACCTCAGCGAGCCTTTGTAGGGTCGCCCGACCTTTAGGGGATTATGACAGTCACAGGCACAGTTCGTCCTCAGCAGGTATTGCCGCGAGCTGCAAAGGGAGCTCCAACCGCTGCTCGTCCAAGGCCCGCTCACCGACAACGCCCGTCATTCTGATCACGGCTCACCTTGAAATGATACAGCCAATTGGCGGGAAGGCTTCCAACGTCGATGTTCTACTTGGCAAACTGAGCAAAGTTTTGGAGCAAAGGCCCGTTCTCGTGGCCTTGGCTGGCCCCAATGGTGCGGGCAAGACCACGTTTTTCCATGCCCATCTTAAACCCGCCGCTCTGCGCTTCCTTAATGCAGACGAGATCGCACGAGAACTGGAATCGACGCCTACGAAGCTGCCAAGGTCATCACGCAACTCCGGCAGGAGTTGGTTAAGCAACGGGAAAGCTTTGTTTTTGAGACGTTTCTCCGATCCAGTTGGCGAAAAACTGGGATTTCTAAGAGAAACGGTCCAATCCGGTTATACGGTCGTGCTTTGCTTTATCGGCATAGCTGGACCGGAAACATCGGAGCAGCGGGTGTGGCCCTGGGTGGGACCAGCCGGCGAACAATCGGGCAGCAGGTAAAAGCCCCTTTGCAGCGCGCTGTATGGAACCGTTTCCACCAGGAAATAGCGGCCATCGGCGCTTTTAACGAATTCCTTGGCAACGAGCGTCGAAGCGCCGGAAGGCTCGAGCAGACTTGGAGCGGTATAGGCTTCACCGACCCCGATCACCAGGTCGCCGAAGGTCAGCGTTTCGTCGATAACATCAGGAGTTGCCATCACGGCGCGGGCTGTGAGGTTCGTTTCAACGTACATTGGTTGGCGCAGCACATCCGGGGCAGGCGGGCCAAAGAGTTCGGTGATGATTTGAATCCGTGCCGTATTCGTAGCGAATCCGTAGGCCGCAGGATCCAAAAAACCGGAAAAGACAATGTCCTGTGCAAAAGAATCGCGTTCGATTGTGTAGAGTATCGAAGCGCAAGCTCCACCGCGGAAGGCGTTGTCGAAGTAGATTTGATTGCTGCTTACCTGCGTACCGATGGTGTTCGTAACCGTCGCCAAAAGGAGCGATTGGCCGGACACCGGGTCGTACAAGGCTATGCCGACCGGTGTGGAGGAAAGGAACTGTCCGGTCGGCGCGCGAAGCCCGATTGCGCCTTGAACGTTAATTTCTGATGAAATACTGGCATGATGCTGCACTCGTGTGGCAATGAACGCGCCATCACTTGGGCTAGCTTGGAAGTCCGGGACGCTTTCCGTCCAATTGGTTCCGGTCCAATAATTGAGGCCGGTCGCCAATTCAGTCATGCGGCCAGATCCTGATCTGCCACCTTGACCCTCCTCCGCACTTTGCCAGACGCGATGGTTGGGTCCGCTTTCAACCACGGCCGGCGCGGCTATCCTGGTGCCGGTAGCTAAAGATTGGCCCTGTCCGGAAGTTGAAGCGAGGACGAAGGGAACGAGCAGCCCGACCCAACACACTCGACCTCTCTTCCGGACTGTTTTCAAAAAAGATCTGGAGGCGAATGCCGTCTCGTCGGCCAGGCGTGTGAGACACGATGAGAATATTTTCATAGCAATAGATTTCGAGCGTCGCGTCTCGTTTTGGGTTGTCTGCCACGCCTTAAGCTTGAGCCGTGCCAAGTGTGAGATATTCGTATTGCTGCGGTTTTTCTGGGAAATTGGTCTGGCTGACCAAGGCTAGGAACAGGAGGGGGTGAGCAGTGACTGCTCAGTTGGCGTTCGGAGGGGAACTATAAATGGGAATCGAGATACTGATACATCGAAAGGGAATGTGTCGAGGAGGCGCGAGCCGCGAAATGCGGCTCCGCGGTAAAAAGGCCGGCCCAGAGGACACTTTAAAGGGTTTACAACCCCAGCTTCGGCACGGACGGTACGGCTCGGTGGGTTTTAGGAATAACGCATCCTTCAGGGCTCGGAGATTGTGCGCTCTTTGAATCAGAATCCAACACGGCGTGAGGAGCCAGTTTTCGCAGGAGTTGCCGAGCCGTCGTGCGGGTAATCCCCAGAATTTCAGCCAAGCGGGTTTGGTTTTCGCCCACATGAGCAACCACCAAAGAGAGGAGCGCGCGCTCCGTCAATTCGAAAGCGGCGCTTCGCAGGTGCGTGACCTTGCCGCTAATGGCCTGCGTGACAAGCTCGTGCAGTTCACCATTCGAGCGACTGGAAGAGCGCCTGGATGCTGCCGAAAGCAGGCTCCATACGCGCTTCGCCGAGCTTGAGGACGGGCTTGCGGCGCGTCCGTGAGCCCGAGACACGGGAGGAGCCGTTTACCGGCTTCCCCGCCGCGCTCTCTGTCGGGAGCGTGGATTAGCAGTTAAAACACCAAATCATGGGTCATCTCCAAACCATCGAATCGGAGCTTCGCCGCGTCATCGTCGAAGGCGACACGGAAGCTCTGGTTGCATGGGTGAAGGAGCGCATCCTGGAATCGTATCGGAACGGGCAGGTACTTCGCCGCAGTTCCGAAGGGACACGCTCCGGAATTCCACCCACCCAGCCGGCACGTCCGGCTGCACCGTCGAATTTACCAGTCTAACTCTGCGGGGATTCAAACTCTCCGCCCCACCATGGGAATTGACATCTACGCCGTCTGGAGAGGCCAGACGGAAGCCGAGAAGACCGCCCAATAGCCCAATACGAGTGCGGATTCACTTCTGTTGGCGGGCACACCGGCTACCTGCGGGAAGCATATCACGGCCCGCCGTATGCCACCAGGTTCCTCTGCCGCGAAGCCTTCGAGAGTGCCACCTGCCTTGCCCATATCGCCGCCGAAGTCTTGCGCGCGCGGCTCCCCCAGACTTTGAAGCTCGCCGAAGAGCGCGAGCGGCAGGTCTACGGGCAGACGGATGAGCAGGAAATTGAACTTGTGCGCCAGAGCTTCCGCAACTTCGTCGCGCTCTGCGAAGCCAAGGAACGTGAGACTGGTGAGCCTGTCGCAATTGTCGCCAGCTACTGACCGCTCCGGTCCGCGAAACAGTCCCGACGTTACGTCGGGACGTTTCGTTTGGGCGGCACACAGGATTGCTCAATGGGGGCTCTCAAGAACGCAGCTGGGCTCATTGCGGCGGCCCCACCCCCTTTCTCCCCCGCCGGAGTGCCTCCCCCGGGGGGTTTAAGGTGCTCCGCTTGGCCATCCGGCCGGTGCTTTGCGCTATTGCCAGTCATCAGTTTCGCTACGGCCCATGCATACCATCCTTCAGGAAAGGAGCGTCTGCGTCCGCGACCCACGATAACCGGCGCTCAGTGCGAATCGCAACATGATTCAACGCGCGACCAGGAACTCCCACACCAATAAAAAGGCACTTGCGTATAGAGAATCCAGCGGCGGGAGGGTCGCGTTCCTCTGCCGCTTGCCTCAGTGCAACCTTTTGCCACCAATTTCTCCCCCGAAAAACTGCGATATTCTTTTCCCTCTCGAATTTCATACATTGGATGCGCGGACTAGCGTCGTGACTCAACGACCCCGCGCAGCGAAAAGCCGGCTGCGCCGGGTTCGTTGCAGTTCGCTTGTTTCGGAAGTTTTTTCATCATAAGGTTGCCACCGAGGCGGCGTCCACTCCCACGTCTCAGGGTGTGGCTGATGGTCATTGTTCCAATTTTGCCAGGAGTTTGGAAAGCTAAGGTAATAACTCCGATTCACTAGTTGGACGTGACCGCCACAAAAAGGAAAATTGAAACCATTCCCGTATCGATTAATCGCGTCTTCCATGGGCAAGGTCTGACATGCGCACAGTCCTTCAGTGAAGGAGCCCGTGCAACATTATCAGCAATCGGGTTTACATGATAGACCGGTGCCGGTTGGAATCCAGTCATCGGGTTTGAGTTCTCGTTCGATACGGCCCCCGGGCCGAGTTACACGGTTTTAACTTAGAGCAATCTTCTTTCCTGGAGCTCGGCTGGCTGTTGGATGGCTGTGATTTCTTATCAATTATCAATTCAATATCAATGACCTTCAATTTAACGAGCAGCCCTTCATAGATGCCTTAGTGACACTTTCCATTGGCAAGAGCATGAAAAATACCCGCAATTTCAGGTTGACTCAAAGTCCGATTGTAAATGCTGATTTCATCAAGGGCTCCTA
>Ga0070738_10002592_pt1 | contig 27103 bp, 25 predicted proteins | sample Coa_R2_2_FD_66446 | JGI IMG/M metagenome (GOLD analysis project Ga0070738, IMG submission 66446) | Surface soil microbial communities from Centralia Pennsylvania, which are recovering from an underground coalmine fire - Coalmine... | ecosystem: Environmental > Terrestrial > Soil > Unclassified ...
TTCTTATTCATGAGGATGCGAAAGCGGACGAGGCATCTCCGGACGGGGTAGGCTGAAGTGACCAACGACCGCCTGCCCAAGGAGATGCCTCATGAGTCAGTCTATCGGCTTTCGCCGGCCCCCCGCGCCGCGCCACGTCAGCTTCGACGGTCCGCAGCTCACCAGCGATGGGGTGTGCCGGCTACAAAGCCCGTCCACATGTCGGCGGATGACCTTTGTAGCCGGCACAGGTGCTCGGTGTCCCTCACGCCGGGGTTGGTAATCTTGGTTTACAATAGAGGCACAAAGAGGAGCGGGGGCGAGGGGCTTGACCGCGAGTCTCCCCCTCCGCCACGGATGATGTCCCGCCGGGACGGGGAGTGGGCGCGGGGCAGGGCCGGCCCGGGGGCACCCGGACCCTAGAAACGGCTGGCCATGAGCCGATCTATCTCCTTTCAGGGCGGCACCCTGGTCTTATACGACGTCGACGCTCACGAGCCGGTGCCGGCGCCCTTCCGCCTGATCAAGGGGCGGTGGCGCTGCGAGGCCTACCATTATGGGCCGCTGCAGCCTGAACTGACGGTGCGGGACCTGCGCGACACCGTCCCGCGCTGGCAGCGTCTGGATCTGCCGCTGCAGGAGACGCGCGAGCCCCACGCCTATCAACTGGACGCGTTGGCGGCCTGGGAGCAGGCGGGGCGGCGCGGGAGCATCATTCTGCCCACGGGCGCGGGCAAGACCTACGTGGCCATTCAGGCCATCAGCCGCGTGAACCGTTCGACGCTGGTGGTCGCCCCGACGATCGATCTGCTGCACCAGTGGTACGCCCGGCTGGTCACCGCCTTCGCGCGGGACGTGGGCGTCTATTACGGCGGCGAGAAGCAGGTCCGGCCGCTGACCGTCACCACCTATCACTCGGCGGGCGACCTGGTGGCCGCCTGGGGCAATGCCTTCAAGCTGCTGATCTTCGATGAAGTACATCACCTGCCGGCGCCCACCTGGGGGGAGACGGCGCTCATGGCGCCCGCGCCCCTGCGGCTGGGGCTGACCGCGACGTATCCCGACGAGCAGGAACAGAGCAATGGGCGCTGGCGCGTGGAGGATCTGATCGGGCCGATTGTCTATACCAAGCGCATCGGCGAACTGGTCGGGCAGCAGCTCGCCACCTACCGGACGCAGCGCGTGCAGGTCGACCTCACGCCTGACGAACGCGACCGCTATGACGCCGACTACGCGATCTATAGCGGGTACATTCGCTCCCGGCAGTTGCTCGGGCGCTATGGTCGCGACTGGTTCCGGGAATTGCTGCGCCGGTCCAGCCGCGATCCGCAGGCGCGCGGCGCCCTGCTGGCGCGGCAGCGGCTCCTGCAGCTCGTGGGCAGCTGCGCGGGCAAGTTCGGCGCCCTGGAGGCGCTGCTGCGGGAATACGCCGCCGGACGCGTGCTCGTCTTCACCGAGCACCTCGCCATGGTCTACGCCATCGCCGCGCGCTATCTCATCCCCGCGATCACGCATGAGACGCGCGCGGCGGAACGCAAGCAGATCCTGGACGGCTTTCGGGAGGGGCGCTACCGCGCGCTCGTCACCTCGCGCGTGCTGAATGAGGGCGTCGATGTGCCGGAGGCCAAGGTGGCCATCGTGCTGGGGGGCGGAGCGAGCGCCCGCGAATACATCCAGCGCCTGGGGCGGGTGCTGCGCAAGGTGGAGAATCAGGAGGCCGTGCTGTTTGAGGTGGTCGCGCGCGCGACCCTCGACGAAGGCCGGGCGCACCGACGCCAGCCCCGCCCGGAGGCCCTGTGATGCTCACCGCCGATCTCGTCCGGCCCCGCCTGCGCTGCAACGCCGGTGAGCTGACGATCGCCCTGCTCGATGAGCGCAAGCGGTCCTGGCTGCAGACGGCCAGCGAGCTGATCGCCCTGCTGCGCGGCCAGGCGGGGCACACGCAGGCCGAGTGGGAGTGCGCCGTGGACGCCTATACGGGCCCGCGCGTGGACTATGTGGTGGTGCGGGGCCTGGCCAAAGTGCTCAGCGACGCGGCCACCTTCACGCCCCCGCCGACGCCGCTGCCGCCCGCCGCGTTGCGCGAGCGGCTCTTTGCCCACGGTCCCGCCTTCCCGACGCCCCAGGTGCTGCACCCACAGACCCGCGACGCGGTGGTGGCGCGCGTGGCCGCGGAGCTGGGCCTCGACGTGGAACAGGTCGCGACTACGCTCTTCGCCGACCGGCCCGCCGCGTCCATCCTCCAGGATGCGGGACCGCCGTGGACCCCCGCCGGCCTGCTGGCCCGCTATAATCTGGAGCTGGCCCGGGGCGTGCTCTATTGGGCCAGTGCCCTGCACCTCGAGGTGCAGGGCAGCTACAAGGATCTGTGGAAGTACTTGAAGTTGTTCAAGTTGATGTTCTGGGCGCGGCCCCTGCCGGGCGGGGGCTATGCGATCGACCTGGACGGCCCCCTCTCGCCGTTCGTGCAGGCCACAACGCGCTACGGGCGGCAGTTCGCGGCGTTTTTGCCCGCGCTCCTGCTGTGCGAGCGGTGGCGCCTGGTGGCGGACGTGCGCCCGCCGCTGGGCACTCCGGCGACCTATCGGCTGGACGACAGTGCGCCCTTGCGCAGCCATTTTGCGCGCAGCGGCCCCTTCGATAGCCGCCTGGAGGCGGATTTCGCGCGGGAGTTCGCGCAGACGTTTGGCGGCCAGCGCGGAACCTGGCTGCTGAGCCGTGAGGACGAAGTGCTGCTCTTAGGCGACACCGTGATGATCCCCGATTTCGCGCTGACCCACAAACGGCTGGGGCAGCGCGTGCTCATCGAGATCGCGGGGTTCTGGCATCCCGACTACCTGCGCCGCAAGGTGGAGAAGGTGCGCGCCGCCGGATGCCAGCACCTGTTGTTGCTGGTGTCTGAAAGGGTGAATCTCTCGGCGGAGCGGCTGCGCGATGTCCCCGGCGAAGTGGTGTACTTCAAGCACAAGCCGGTGCTCAAGGAGGTGATGGGCGCCGTGGACGCGCTAGCCGAGCGGGTCTATGGGGTGGCAGCGAAGCGCTGAGGGACTCAACGGGAAGAAGCCACTAAGCGGCGGACAGGTGCTTGCGCGGCCATGGCCACACGCCTGGGTACCGTTGGGTCGCGTGTGGTTGCCCTGGCTACACAGCCCGTCCGCCTGGCTCGCGCGGGCCGCGGCGCGTGGCCGCCCTCTGCTCCTGGGCGCGCTCCCGCAGCGCGGCGCGTTCCTCGTGCGTGAAGCCCTGGGCCGCCTGGCCGGTGGTGCTCTTGGCCGCCTGCTGCGTGTCCGCCATGGTGGGTTCCTCTCACTTGCTACCCTTGAGGTGTCACACCGGCCGCGTCCCGCCGGTCAGTACTATGACCGGGAACGGCGAGGACATGTGACCGATGAGGGACGGGCCATGATGGACGAAGGCGAGGAGCCCTGCGGTGTCGGGCCGTTGCCGCCATGTCCGCGCTGCTGCAAGCGGCCCGGCGTGGTCAGCGAGCGAGAGGGGGGCCGCCGCCCTGCGCGGAGTGCTTCGCGCGCCGCAAGGGCTGGCGGCAGCGGACAGGCTGAGGTCCGATCTGGAGGCGCTCGCGGCCCACAGCCGGGCCCGCGCCGCCCACCAGGGCCGGCACTTCCGGGGCCGACGTGGGTGGGACCCGGACCGCCGTCGGCGCCTCCGTCAACTGGTCGATGGTCCCCTCCAGGCGACGGGCCGCGTCGCGCACCTGGGCCAGCCACAGACACATGTCCGCCGACGCGACCATCCGATCCAGGCGCCCTTGCAGCAACTCGACGTAGCCCACGATGACGGTGAGGGGCGTGCGCAAGTCGTGGGAGAGCTCTGTGAGATCGTCGGCCCCGTCCCGCTCGGCCGGTGAGGGCGGTTGGCGGCCGGCGGCCCTCTCCCATGCTAGCGCCCGCTCTGCCTCCGCACGGCGCCGCTCACACGCCGCCAGTTGCGCGCGGGCCGCAGCCAGGGCGGTGCGGTGGGCTGCCATGAGGGTGTGCAGGGTATCCCGGTAGGCCCTATCCCCGGCCATCGCGCCTCGCCTTTCCATGCCTCGTTGAGGGCTGACCCAACCAGACCGATAACGACGGGCACTCAACGTGCCTGAGGCCGCCACGGCGGCAACAGCGGCAGCAGCGGACGTTCGGTGCCCTGGGCAGCAGGCTGAGGCCGGGTGACACGGGCGGGCGGGCGCGCGGGCGAACTGGTGGTCATGTGGCCGTAGAGGTGCTTCTTCATGGTGTTCTACCTTTCGTTGTCGTTGCTGGTTGGAGCGGTTGTCGCTCCCTACAGGTCCCAGTATGGGCCAGGATGCCGGCGCGGGCTGTCACGTGGGCGACACCGCGGCTGTCGTGTTGCGGACACGACCCGCTGATAAGCCACGCACTGACGGCGGCTATCATAGCGCGCGCGGGCGCTGGGATGGGGCTAACAGATTCGACTTCCTTGTTGGACCTGCCCCGGTTCCGTGGACACCTCGAGACTTGGTGGTACGGTAAATGCGGAGGTGTCACAATGCCCAAGAGGAGGCCGCCTTACCCGGCGGAGTTCCGCGCCGAAGCCATCCGGCTGGTGCGAACCAGCGGACGACCCCACGCCGAGATCGCGCGGGAACTCGGCATGACCGCCGAGACCTTGCGGTTGTGGCTCAAGCAAGAGGGTCTGGATGCTGGCCGCCGCACCGATGGCCTGACGACCCAGGACCAGGAGGAACCGCGGCGGTGCCGCCCGGCGTGGTGCTGGGCGAGGGCAGAGCGGCTGAGAAGATTCAGGAGTGGCAGTACGAACGCTTGGCGGTGGTCTACGTCCGCCAATCCGGCCCCCAGCAGGTGCGCCAGCATCAGGAATCGACCCGGCTGCAATATGGCCTGGCCGCTCGGGCCACGGCTTTGGGCTGGGTCGCCGAGCGGGTGCTGGTGATCGACGACGATTTGGGCAAGTCGGGCACAAGCAGCGCGGGCCGCCCCGGCTTCCAGCGTCTGGTATCCGAAGTCAGCCTGGACCATGTGGGCATCATCCTGGGCGTGGAGGTGTCGCGCCTGGCGCGCTCCTGCAAGGATTGGTATCATCTCCTGGAAATCTGCGCGCTCTACGGGACACTGCTCGCCGATCTCGATGGGATCTACGATCCTTCTCAGTACACTGACAGGCTCCGCCTGGGCTTGAAGGGACCATGTCCGAGGTAGAGCTCCATGTGACGCAGCAGCGCCTACGCCAGGGGCTGCTGGCCAAGGCGCGCCGCGGGGCCTTGCGCCTGGTGCCGCCGATGGGCTACGTGGCGCGCTCCTCAGGGGAGATCGTCCTGGACCCCGATGAGCAAGTCCAGGGCGTGATCCGGCTGGTCTTCCGCAAGTTCGCCGAGCTGGGCACCGTGCATGCGCTGCTGCGCAGCCAAACGCCGGCCGGGGCCTGTGTGGATGCCTTCGTCAGCGCGCAGGCCCTCACCGACCTGGAACCGGCAGCGCCGGACTTGTCGTTGGCCGCACAGCCGGCTATCGGCCGCCCAAGCGCTGTGCGCGGTTCAGCGCCCCATTGTCCAGACCTTGCTGCGTCAGATCCAGCACCGCGGACGGCGGCCTCTACCACCCGTGCCGGATGGTCCGGGTGTCGACGAGTGGTGGTTGGTCGATCTCGCCCACCATCTGGAGATGCCCCCAGTGACGCTGTATCACTGGTTGCGTCGGGGCGGCCTGCGCGCCCGGCAAGAACAGCACGTCCCGCACCGCTGGATCGTCTGGGCCGAAGTCGCCGAGGTGGCGCGCTTGCGGGCACGCCAGTAGCGCCCGGCGGGCGCGGCCACCCGCCAGCGCTGGCTGGCGGCGGTGCAGCCGCCGGGGAGCACGACCGATGCCGATCCTGTTGGGTAACCAAACAGCCGAAAGGTGGGACACGATGCGCACCAAAACAGCGACGGTCTGGGAGGATGGGGCCCAGGGGACCGCGGCGCTCGCGGGCGGCCCCCGCCTGGACACGCCCGCCTGGTTCGCCTGGCTGGACGCGCACACCACGCGCAGTTTTGCCTATCCGATCTACAACGCCCCCCAGGGGTACATCGCGGCCTTCATGACCGTGTGCAAGGAACAGCGCCGGCGCGGTGGGGCCTACTGGACCGCCCATTCGCACGTCGGGCGGCGTCTGCGCAAAGTCTATGTGGGGCGCTCGCCCGAGCTCACCCCGGAACGGCTAGGGCCATCGCCGCGACCCTGCTGGAGCGCATCCTGGCCGCGCAGCCGTCGCCGGAGGAAGGTCCGTCGCCTTCTTGAGGCGCGCTACAATGGACACAGGAGAGGAGACAGTCTATGCCACACCCAACTGCTGCCTCGTATCGGGGTAGTGTGGCTGGACGGTTCTCGATCCAGTCGCGCTGACCATACAGCTCATACACCTCGACGGCCGAGACGGCGCTCAGCGGCAGGTCGGTGATCATGTACCACGTCGCGTCGTCCTTGGGCACGTCCGGAGCGGCGGTCGCGGCGATCAGGCGCACCGGTCGGGCCGGGCCGTAGGCGAGCCCAGGTCCAGCGCGGCCACATAGCGCACCAGCTCCTGGCCGTGGCTATCGGTGCGCACGCGACGCTGCCAACCTTCGGCCGGGACGCGCCGCGCCGACTCCGCCGGGGTGAAGGGCGGCGGATGGGCCTCATCCTCGATGACCTGCCAGGACCCGTGGTGCGGCTGCAGCGCCAGCACGTAGGGGATCTTGGCCGCCCAGAGGTGCGCCTCCAACTGCGGATGCTCGCCGTAGATGCAATCGGCCACCATGCGGAAGGGGATATCGGCGGCCCGGGCTTCCTGGATGAGTTCCCAGGCCAACGCCGGCTTGGTGCGGAAGGCGGGGTCGGCCTTCTTGCCCGGCAGGCGCGCGGCGGGGACGTAGGGGCACACCCCCAGCGGCACGTGCCGCGTGCCGTCGGCCCACTGGCTGGTGACCGAGACGACCCCGTTGGCCGTATGGCCCAGCTTGCCGGTGTACTGCTGCGCGGCGAAGGGGATGCGGTGGCCGCGTTTGCGGTCCCCCGTCTCGTCGACGATGAGCACGCCCGCCGCGTGCGGCCCCAGCGTGGGATGCGCCTGCCACAACGCCAGACGCCGCCGGTTGAGGGCGTCGAGATCCCAGGGCGCATCGTGCCCGAAGTGGTGCAAGCGCTGGCCCGTCGTGCCGGGGACCAACGCCGCCAGCGCGCTCAACGTCATGTTGTGCTCGCGCGGCAACAGCAATCCTATACGGTAGGGGCGCAGCGCGAGGCGCTCGGCGCGCCGGCAGAACAGATCGTCGAACCGCGCACAGAAGGCATCAATCGCCGTGGTGGTCGGTGGCGTTGGTTTGCGCGGTGTTGCCATAGCCTGCCTCCTTTCCCGCATCCATGCCCTACCCTCGGTTTACGCCTCAACCTGACCAACCAGCGTTAGCAGAACTGCCGACCGGTGTTGGGTGGCCTCCATCAATAACTAACGTCACGCGGCGTGACGACACTCGGATGCACTTTACAGCCAACACAGGCCTCCATGTAGCGGTATGCGAAGCGCCGTATCCAGTCGAACACGCTCGAGCGGACAACCTGCACGCCGCGTTCGGCCAGGAGTTCGACCACGTGGGCGTACGGCAAACGGAACCGGATATAGCAGCGCACGGCCAGGGCGATGACATCATCAGGGAAGCGAAAGCCACCGAAGGCCGAGGAAGTGCGTTCAGTGAAGCGATGCCGACACGGGCGGCAGCGATACTACTAGCGTCCGGCGCGACGCACCCCGCCTCAGCCGCATGGTCCCCGCCACACCGATCACACCGCATCGCCCGCTCCCTCCGCCTGTCCTTCAGGCCGTATCATTCCGGAGGTCGGCGGGCCCCAACAGCACCGAGTGCCCAGCACACCATTCTTTCACGACCCAACGACACCCGTTGGCCGGCCATTACAGCCGTCCGCCGATCCGGCAGCGGGTACCATGGCGGTCAGCAAATCGACGCCGACGATCACGAACGCCGGTTAACCGGACCCACAAGCAACCGCCGTTGGCCTCGTCAGTACCCGGCGCCGACGCCCACGACGCCGCACAACGTCCGTCCCGCCCGAAAACGCGCGATGTTCCTGGCGACGAGCTCGGCGAAGGCGGGGTATAGCGGGCCCCAATGGTTCGCCACGTGCGGCGTGATGAGTACATTGGGCAGGGTCCATAAGACGTGTTCGCCCGGCAGCGGTTCCGGGTCGGTGACGTCGAGACAGGCGCCAGCGATGTGTCCGTGCACCAGCGCCGACGCGAGCGCTCCGGTATCGACCAGGGCCCCACGGCCGACATTGATCAGCCAGCCGGACGGCCCGAGCCGGGTGAGCTCCCGCTCGCCGAACAGGCCGTGCGCCGCCGCGGTCAACGGGGCGGCCAGCACGACATAATCGCTCTCGGCCAGTAGGTCTGACAGGCCTTCGGGGCCGACCGAGTGATCGGCGCCGGGAACCCGTTGCCTTGAGCGAGTCAGCGCCGTCGCCCGCACGCCGAAGGGCTTGAGCCGGCGGATCGTTTCACGGCCGATGGCCCCGGCGCCGACGATGCCCACGACTTTGCCCTGCAGCCGGTCTCCGCTTCCCTCGCTCCAGGAGCGGGCCCGGGCCAGGTGCGGCAGTCTCTTGGCCGCGGCCAGCACAAAAGCGACCACCAACTCGGCGACCTGTGGGGCATAGGCCCCTTTCGCCGACGTCCAGACGCGCTGCCGGTCCAGCATCCCGGCCCGCACCCATTGCTCGATCCCGGCCGAGTCGAGCTGAACCCAGCGGATGCCCGGGTGCAGCAGATCGCGCAGGGCCGCGACCGCGGTGGGTCGGGCATGCTCGCGGCTCGACCAGATGATGGCGTTGGCGTCTTGCGGCTCCGTGAGCGTCCCGCCGGCCCGCGCGATCGCCGCGACCACCAGATCCGGCTGCTCCGGGCCCAGCCGGATGCGTGCCTCTCTCATCGCCCCCTCAGGTCGAATCGCGGACGATCAGGGTGGTCGGGAAGACTACCTCATGCGACGGGAACGCCCCGTCCTTCAGCCTGGCCAGCAACAGTTCGGCGGCGGTACGGCCCATGTCGTACCCGGACACGCGGACCGTCGTCAGGGCGGGCTGGAGGAAGGCCGAGAAGGCAAAGTCGTCGAACCCGGCCACGGCCACGTCTGCGGGCACGGCCCGGCCCGCAGTCTGTACCGCCTTCATGGCGGCCAGGGCCATCACGTCGTTGACCGCGATGATCGCATCGAGGTGTGGCTGTGCGCGCAGCACGGACGAGACGGCTCCGTACGCCGCCTCGGGTTCCCAACCACAGGTCGCGACGAGCGCGGGCGGCAGGCCAAGTCGTGATCGAGGGCGGCTAAGGTCAGCGCGGTGTCGATCCAGCGCGAGAGCGCCCAGCCGATGACGCGCCGGCTGTAGGCATCGCGGAGCGCCGCCAGGTAGGCGAAGCCGCGGGGCAACCGAATGCAAGTGATGTCGGCGATCCGGATTTGGTTGAGCCCGCTGAGCGGCGTCTGCGGCAGCAGGTTGGGATAGGCCGTCAGGCTGTGCCGCGAGTCTGTCGTGGGACCCCAGCGCCGCTTGAGGTGGCGGAGCAGGGCCTCCGCGCGCATGATCCGCAAGGCCCGCTTGTGGTTGACCGTCCAGCCCTCCCGCTGCAAGGGCTTAGTCACGCGCCGATAGCCGTAGCCGGGGAATCGCAGCACCACCCGCTCGATGGCGTCGCGTAGGGCTACGTCGGCCTCCGCGGGCCCCGCCTCCGGCGCCGCATAGTACCAACTGCGGCTGACGCCCAGGATCGCGCAGAGCTGACGGACCGGCACCATCGCCTTCAACTCCTCAATGAGGGCGTGCGTGACGGCGAGGGGCACTGCGCTCGCTGCAAGGCCCTTTTTAGGACCATATTCTCCACCGTGAGCTGACCGACGATGCGCTCCAGCTCGGCGATCTTGTCCTCCTGTGCGGTGGCGGCCTTGACCGCCACGGCGCTCCCGGCCGCCACACCCCACTGCGCGTACTGCTCGCGCCACTGGCGCAGCGTGGAAATGTCGATGGCGTGCTCGCGGCAGAGCTGCCCCGGACGCTTGGCCCCCCGCGAGCAACTCCTCGACCACCGCTTGCTTGAACTCCGGACTATAGCGTTGCGGTCCCATCGGTCTCGTTCCTCTCTTCTCCTCAGCCTATCAGGCGCTCTGAGGATCAGAAACGGTCCGGTCCGAGGGGGGCAGCCCACTCATTCAGATCATGGAGACCGACATCGTGGCCAGGCGGCGTCTCCGTGCCCGCGCGGACGGGCTGTGCCATGACCGTCTCGTGCGGATTCAGAGGGTGTGCAGGGCGGGGATGACCTCGCGCGCGAAGAGACGGAGCGGCTCAAGGTCGGGACCATCGGGCATGCTGAAGAGGAACCCTTGGGATCCCGCCGCGGCATACTCACGCAGGCGGGCCACGATCTGCTGCGGTGTCCCCGCAATCCCGGGAAAGTCCTCCTGCGCCATGAAGCGCTCCCGTTTGGCAGCGACCTCGGCGTCCGTTCGACCGATCAGGCACCAGCCGAGGGTCGTACGCGTGATCTCCTCGTACGCCCGCCCCACCTCGGCGCAATGCTGCCGGAGCACCGCGAAGAGGCGCCGCGCCTCCTCGGGTGTGCCGGTGACATTGCACATGTCCGCGTAGCGCGCGACCAGCCGCAAGGTCACGCGTTCGCCGTTGCCCCCGATCAGGAGCGGAGGATGCGGTTGCCGCAGGGGCTGCGGCTCGTTGATCGCCTCGTGCACGCGATAATAGCGCCCGACAAACGAGGTGCGCTGCTGGCTGAGCATGGAGCGGATGATCTGCGCCGCTTCGTCCAGACGGCCTCCCCGCTCGGCGGTGGTCCCGAAGTCGAAGCCATAGGCGTCGAACTCCTCGCGGTGCCAGGCCGAGCCGATGCCGAGGATGGCCCGGCCATGCGAGATCACATCCAGGGTGGTCCCCATCTTGGCCAGCAAGGCGGGATTGCGGTAGGGCACTCCGCTGACCAGCGCGCCCAGTTGGATGTGGCCGGTCGTCGCGGCCAGGGCGCCCAGGGTCACCCAGCACTCCAGCACCGGCGTCGTGCCGTATTGGAAGTGGTCGGGGATCCAGAAGCTGTCGAAGCCCTCCTCGTCGCACACCTGGGCCACGGCGTGTACCGCATCCCAGCGGTTGCCGGTCGCGCTGGAGCGCAGATTACTCTGCTGGAGGCCAAAGTGCATGGCGACTGTCCTCCTCGGATAGCGAAGCGTCTCTCGCCGCGGTCTACGCTCATGGTAGCATAGGCGCGATCGGATCGTCAGATCGGCCACCGGGCGATGATCGCAAGGCGAGAGGTAGCTGTCCTGGCCGTTTGGTCTATCCAAGCCCTGTTAACGCCCTATGCCGCACGGTGGTAGGCGTGATGTAGGCCGCCTAAGATCGGCCGCGCCTGCACCGCTCCGCCCACCTTGCCCAGGGGCTCCGGCCGACACAGTTCACGGTCGAGGCGCCCGACGAGGAGACCCTGTCCGCAACGACGCTGAGCTCGGCGAGTCAGGGTTTCTTCGCGAACGAGACGCCGCGGGCGTTCACCGAGAGTGAGATGGAGCGGATCATCTAGGAGATGGGCTAGCGTGAGGGCGCACGATCAGGCCGGCCCTAGCTGCTCGCCGAGAAAGCTGAGTACCTGTAGCCACGACGCCGCCTGCGCCGCGGCATGATCCTGCGCGTTACCTCCATATGCAAACAGACGCTCATCAAAGGGATGGCGCGCCTGCCGCACCGTCGTCGGTAGATAGGGCCTGGCGATGTCATGGCCCGCCCCTGTGTAACTCAGGTGCCTGTAGGGGTGCGCAAAGGCCTGCCGGCGCAGCCGCGCGATCACCATCTCGGAGAACAGCGTCGACGGCCACATCTGATCGTCCTGGCCGGAGATGAGCAGAATCGCTCCCCGCGTCCGTTCCACGGGAATGGTGACGGCCTCCCCAACGGCAGGGTTCCGCAGGCAGGCCAGAAACGTCGGCGTCAACGGGATGGGCTCATGGCGATAGACCTCTTCCATCTCGGCCGGGGACAGACCGGGAGCGAACGGCAGCGGCCTGCCGCGATAGGTCCACGCGGACCGCTCTTCACCCTCGGCGATGCCACCCCAGACAATGCCGCTGGGGACGTAGCCCACTACCGCCGTCACCCGCGGGAATGTGGCCCCGAGCAGCAGCGCCAGCTCGCCGCCGCGCGAGGTGCCCACGACCCCCAGGCGATCGTCCCGCACGCCCTGCTGGGCCTGCAGCCAGCGCATGCCCGTCTCAAAATACTCCAACGGGATGGTGACCAACTCGGCCGGCAGGTGCTCATAGCTGAAGTAGGCCAGGGCCAGCGCCGCGTAGCCGTGCGACGCCAGCAGGGCCGCCAGCCCCTGCGGCAACCCGCCGCCCGAGCCACTCAGCACGATCACGCGGGGATGCGGCCCCCTACCGGGGGGGCGGAACAGAGTCCCGGCCAGTCCCTGCGCCCGGACCTGCTCCGCCCGCACATTGGGCGCCACAAACAATCGCTCCAGCGTGGCCATGGCGCAGGGCTGGCCGTCCACCTCCGCCGTGATCGTCATGAGCGTGGGGGCCAGCCCGCTCTTGGCGAAGGGGGCGGCTTCTGCCGTTGTCTCCGGGCCCATGGACCAGAACAGCCCCATGGCATCGACGTCCGTATAGGTGCCGGCAAGCGGCGCCTGGGCCGCAACGGCCACGCCACCTTGCGCGTCCGCGCGAAAGGTGGCGTGGGATCTCCAGGACCGATTATCATCATCCCGCATCTGGGCACGGATCGTCACGGCGCCATGCGGCCTGACACCCGTGAGACCTATCTCCACGCGTTCGTCGATCAGAGCAGTTGCGGGGACCCCGGTGATGCTGGGGCCCGCGGCCGCACCGTCGGTAGCGCTCATCGTCCTTGCTCCTGTCGACTGCCCTCTATTGAAAATGGGGCAGCACTTCGTCCATCACGCGCTTGAGCTGGCCCACTGGTAGGCCAGCTAGACCGGATCGCGCAGCGTGAAGCTGGCCATGCATGCGGGACCAAGCCGCACCGGCTGGTGCGAGCCGAGATGGCCGAGAGCAGCGCGATGGATTCCAGGCGAGGCTTGCCCAGACGGAGTGGAACTGCCTCGAGCGATCCGCGATCTCGGCCATCTCGAGCATCTGCGCCGCGGTCGTGACGCCGAAGGAACGCCACGGTTCGGCAACGTCCAACCAATCTTCACGGCCGAGTTCCCTTCCCGCGACGTCCATGTCTTCCATACGACACGACCGTCAGCGCACGAGGCGGAACCGCGCACCGTGCAGTCGCCCGGCCGACAGCGCCGTCCCGGCGGCCGGTGCCGCGTCAGGTCCCGCACTCAACGTCACCTCATAGGGACCCTCGCCCCACGTCTCGAGATAGCGCCGCGCCACGCTCGCCTCGTCGCCGGGCTGCGCGAGCACCACCCACTGCGGCCCCACGGCGAACTGTACGGCCGATCCGCCCTCGGGCAGATCCAGCGTCTGTCCCGCGGTGCCGAGCAGGTCGCCCAGAGCTTGTGCGCTGGCCGCGAGATCCGCCACCACGATGGTCAGCCCGACCAGGCGCGTGATCCCAAGGGCATGGCGTGCCGCCGCCTCCCCCGGCACGCGCAGCGAGCGGGGCGTCACGTCCGCAATGAGGAAGGGCAACGTAACGCCCTCCGGATGGACCGTCAGCGTGCGCCACCGCACCCGCTGCCCATCCGGACGCTCACGCCCCCCATCGACGGGCCCGGTGGTTGGCACGCCCATGGAACGCAACCGTGCGGCCTCCACGTCGAGGTCAGCGGCTCCCAGGGCGTAGTCCACCAACCCTTCACCCCTCTGGAGCCGCGGCCCAAACACCTCGTCCGGCAGACGGTCGCCGCGCGTGGGGGCAATCAGCTCCAGATACGTGCCATCCGCGAACGGGATGAGCGCATTGTGCGTGGTGCCGTCGGCATGGACACCGCCGGGCGTGACCGTGAAGCCCGCCGCGGCGTAATCCGCCGACGCCGCGGCGAGGTCGCGCACGAGGACCAGGATGTGATCGATGCTATGGGCCATGCCCCCGATCGTTCCTTTTCTATCTACTCTGCCCGCACCCCGGACGTGCCAGGCCCCTCCGCCACTGTGCCGCACGCCGGACGCACGTCCCTGGGCTTAGCGGTGCAGCGCGTAATAGTCGACGGTGTACGCCTCGACCGGGTTGTCGAAGTAGCCCTGCACCGCGCTGGACAGGACGACCACATCGGCCCGCTCATCGGTCCAGATGGCCGGCGGATCCAGGCGACCGGTGATGTCCTGCAGCTTGTAGGCGTCGCGGACCAGCGTGTCGCGGTCGGCATTCTGCATCTGGGCGAGCAGCGCATCGACCTCCCGGTTGTGGTAGTAGCCCCCATTGACCCCATTAGGGCCGGCCGAGTACGAGGCGACGAGCGGGACGGCGGCGTCATAGGGATCATCGTAGTCGGGATACCAGCCATAGCCCATCAGGTTGGGGCGCCGACTGGCCGGTTCGGTGCCGAAGAAGATGGTATCGAAGGCGCCGGAGTCCAGTTGCTGGATCTTCACGGTGATGCCGAGTTGCGCGAGCTGGGCTTGCAGGAGGGGGGCCGCCGCGCCGAAGGGGCCGGAATAGGCGAAGGTGAGCACCGTGCCGGGCTTGACGCCCGCCTTGCGCAGCAACTCCCGGGCTTTGGCCAGATCGGTCTGGTAGTGAAACTGGTGGGGGTCGTAGCCCAGTAGCGTGCTGGCCAGCGGCCCGTAGGCGCGCCGGGCGTAGCCATGGTAAATGCCCTGGATCAGCGCCTGGTAGGGGAAGGCATAGGAGAGCGCCTGCCGGGCATACGGGCTAGCCAGCGGCCCCGCCTCGGTCATGATGATGTAGTCGATCTCCGCGCCGTAGGGGGCGGAGACCCGGACCTTGGGGTTCTGCTTGAGCGCGTCGTAGTCCTGTGGGGTGAGGTAACCGGTGAGGTCGACCTGGCCGCGCTCCAGTAGCTCGCGGCGCGTGGTCGAGTCGGGCACAGTGCGCACGACGATCTTGCTGAAGTGGGGGCCGCTCCAGCCGCCCCAGTAGGCGGGGAAGCGCGTCAGCACCAGTTGCTGGCCGCGCTGCCAGCTCTGGATCATGTAGGGCCCCGTGCCCAGATCGTGATCCGTCGCCCAATTGTGGGCGTACGGATCGCTCTTGGTGGCGTGCGCCTTGAGCGCCCGCGCATCGAGGATCTGGGCAATATAGATAGACGCGAGGGCGTTGAGGAAAAAGAGTTGCCGGCGGCCCAGATCGAACTCGACGGTGTAGGGGTCCAGGACTTTGATCTGCTTGAGCGGGTTGGACAGGAAGCGACTGAACAGATAGGCGTTGGCGAGTTGCGCCAGCATGGTGCGCGCGATGGAGTACTTGACGTCGTCCGCGGTCAGGCAGCAGCGGCCGGTGTGGAAGCGCACGCCGTGGCGCAGGTGAAAGATGTAGACCGATTGGTCGGCATTGGCGCTCCATGACGTGGCCAGCGCGGGCTGGAAGCGCACCATACTCGAGCCGGCCAGTGCGATCAGCGTCCCATCGATATTGCGCTCGACGTTGGCCCCGTCGCTGCTTTCGGCGGAGGCCGGGTCGATGTCGGAGACACTGGACGGGTCCGCCGTGGTCAGCGTCCCGGCGTCGACAAAAGGAGCGGGGGCCTGGGTCCGGGCCGAGGCGACGTGCGGAGCGACGAGCGCGAGGCTGCAGACCAGGGTTGTGGCGATGAAATGGCGCGCCGGTGAGCCGCCGCGCCGGCCGGCACGGGCGGGGGACAAGGTTGGCATTCGCGATTCCTCTCTATTTCACTCTATTCTACACTGCACCAAACCGCGGACGCCGCGCTACGCCGGCTCGGTGCCCGGCGTGATCCGGCGCTCGAGCACGGCGGCCAGCCGCTCCCGCGTCAGCGGCTTGGTCAGGCGGTCGTCCAGGCCCGCGGCCAGGCTCTTCTCCTCATCTCCCGCCAGCGCGTCCGCCGCCAGCGCTACGATCGACAGGTGGCGTCGGGCCCCTCCTCCGCCTGCCGAATAACGGCGGTGGCCCCGGCAGGAGCGCGCCTACGCATTGTGAGGCCGGCGGGAGAAACGTCCTCATGACCTGATATCCGCTATCGCTATTCTGTCACGTCAGCAGAAACCAACGATAGCGTTGCAGCGACCCCCGCATCAGGTATGAATCTGCCTCACCGCTTCCTGCACCAATTCGGCGGGCGTATAAGGGCGCCCGGCCTGGAGCACCAGGCGAACCTTGCGCGTATTGCGCGCATCGGCCAGCGGGTTGGCGTCAAGGACGACAATATCCGCTCGCTTCCCCTCTTCCAGCGTTCCGGCCGTCTCCTCCACGCCCAACGCTTCAGCCGCCGTGATCGTCGCGGCCCGCAGCACCTGCAGCGGCGACAATCCGCAGCGCTGCAGCAACTCGAACTCATTGTGCAGGGAGACGCCGGGCAGCAGGGCGCCGGGACCGAAGGTATCCGTGCCGCTGAGCAGGCGCACGCCCGCGGCGTTACACATGCCGACAAACTCCAGGCGCCGCTCAAAGGCCTGTTGTGCCCGCTTGGCCATATCGTCTCCGGGGCGGAGGGGAGCCATCCAGTCTTCTCGTCGCAGGGCACTACGCGCTTCCTCGGGAAGCTGTCGCTCCAGTTCGTCCGCCGCCTCGTCCGGGACGCAGTCGAACGACATGGCGGCATCGATGATCAGCGTCGGGTCCAGGAAGACCCTTGCCTCAACCAGGCGTGCAACCAGCCGTTCCAGGCCGGGGGAGCGGAGATCGAAGCGCTCCCAGAGCAGCGTCTCGCGCGGCTCGACCGGCAACGGATCGATCTTCTCTGCCTCCTCGAGCGGCAAGAGTTCGCGCCCCGTCACACGGATGTGCTCGAGGCAATCCATACCAATCTCTATCGCACGGGTCATAGTGAGTGTGCGGGGGATATGGCCGATGACCGGGCGATCGGCCATATGTGCCTCGGCGACGATTGTCTCGAGCGAATGCTCTGGCACGCAGTTATACACCTTGATGCAATCGACCCCCTGTGCCACCAGCATCTGCACCACACTCCGCGCCCGGGCTGGCGTATCCACCAGGAGCGATTGCTGCGGCCAGAGCGGCGGGATGCCATCCAGGATCGGGCCGGCATACTGAAGATGCGGCCCGATCCGCTTCTGCGCACCCAGATCGTCGCGCAAGAGCGAGAGAACGGTGAGGTAGCCGCCGACATCTCGCACCGCGGTTACGCCCTGCGCCAGGTACAGCGGCAGAAGCCGCGGGTGGAGGGAATGGGACGTGAGATGGACGTGCATGTCCACCAAGCCGGGGATGAGCCAGGCGTTTGAGACATCCTCGACCTGCGCTCCCGGCGGTAGCGTGATGGCATCTGTGCGCCCAACCGCGACGATACGGCCATCTTCCACGACAATGGCCATGTCCGGCACGATCTCACCGCCACGGACGTCGACCAGCCGGCCACCCCGCAGCACCAACGATCTATCTCGATTCTTCACTCGCCTTCTCCCGACGGCGGGATCTCCCGCCGCCCTCGCCATGTTTGTTCGTCCACGCGAAGAAGTGCGCCATCGGCGGTGAGGTTATCAAGCCGCAGCTCGCCCTGGAAGCCGTCGAGGTCCGTCACCTGAGCCACGTAGCCGCCCTTCTCGTCCTGCCGGATGCGACATTCTTCCGCCCCGAGGAAGGGCTCGCTGCGCCGCTTGGCCTCCACCGCCTCCAGGGATGGCGGGAGTGCGAGACGGGTGAAGGAGGTACCACCGCAGGAGCGCAGGCTATCGGCGATGCTCCGTCCGGTTTCCTCGACCAGCCAGCCGCCGCCCCGCACACGCGTCTGGCGGTAGCGGATCCGTCACGACCAGCGCGCCCGCATGCACGACCGCACCATCCGTCCCGGCACTCAGCGCCGGTGCCGCGCGACCCGGCTCTACATGGCAGCGGCCCGCTGCTCCAGGAGCAGATCGAGATCGTCACGCGATCTTCATTCAGCAGATCCTCAGCCATACTAGCACCCGTACAGTGCAGATTGCAAGGGCGCCAGGGCGCCAGAACTGCCGTTGCGGCCGGGGAAGCGAGATGCTAGTATCTCAGTTGGGCCATCGTGCTCTATGAGGTTCTGTTACGTGGCAGCGAAAAGAACGGCGCGCGTCGTACGCACCTCCGTCTCGCGCGAAGTGCGAGAGGGCAGGATGACCATGAACTCCGCGGATCGTGACGCGGCCGTCGCGGGTGGACGGATCAGTAGGCCCGGCAACGGGCGGCAGGTCGCGACGACATGAGCACCATGCACGCTGCCCTGATTCGTGAGCATGGTGGCCCTGAGGTTCTCGAGGTTGTGGAAGTCGAGCGGCCAGTGCCGAAATCGGGAGAGGTTCTGGTGCGCGTGGGGGCCTGCGCCCTCAACCACCTCGATATCTTCGTTCGGCGGGGTATGCCGGGGATGCGTTTCTCCTTCCCCCACGTCTCCGGCGGCGACGTTGCCGGGTGGGTTGAAGCGGCGGGAGATGCCGCGGGGGAGCACCTAGTCGGTGGGGCCGTCTTGATCGACCCGCTGGTTGGCGACCATGCCTTGGGAGAGGGGCCGTGGGGTGGCCTGGCCGACTTTATCGTGGTGCCGGCACAGAACGTGATCTCGATTGACGCGCCCGACGCCGAACTGGAGCGCTACGCCGCCCTTCCCATCGCCTACGGCACCGCGTATCGCATGCTGTTCTCGCGGGCTCGGCTGCAGCCGGGTGAGACTATGGTTGTGCTCGGCGCTTCCGGCGGGGTTGGCGTGGCCTGCGTGCAGTTCGGAAGCCGCATCGGCGCCCGGATTATCGCCTGCTCGTCATCCGATGAGAAGCTCGCTCGGCTGCGGGCTCTGGGCGCCGATGCGACGATCAACACGGCCCGTGAGGACTTCAGCCGCCGCGCCTGGGAGCTCACGGGAAAGCAGGGAGCCGACGTCGTCGTCGACTACAATGGGCGGGATACGTGGCCCGGTTCAATTCGCTGTACGCGGCACGGCGGGCGCCTGGTCACCTGCGGGGCTACCACCGGATACGAGGCCACGACGGACCTGCGGTACGTGTGGACCCGTGAGTTGACGATCCTCGGGTCGGACGGCTGGACCCGCGACGATCTCCTTGCGATCGTGGAGCTGGTACGCAGCGGTGAGATCAGTCCGGTGATCCACGGCATCTTTCCCCTGTCCCGTATTCGAGAGGCCGAAGCAGTGATCGAGGAGCGCCGGGCCTTCGGCAAGGTTGTGGTCATTCCCGATGGGGTATGGGATGGACGAGGCTGACTTGAAGGCGCTATGCGCCGAGAGCCCGGTCCATCGGTGGCTCGCCCTCGACATCGAGAAGGCGCCCCGTGGCGTTGCCCTCCACACCCAACTCGATGATCGGCTGGCCCAAGCGGAGACGGGGCAGACCGCGCACGGCGGTATCGTGGCAACACTCCTCGATACGGCGGCCACCTTCGCCCTCATCGCCGAGAGTGGTCATGATTGGACGACCGTGGACCTGCGCATCGATTACCTGCGCCCAACCCCACTTCGTCGTGTGACCGTTGTGGGCGAGGTGGTGCGGCTGGGCCGAAGAATAGGCAGGGCCAGTAGTGCGCTCACGGACCAGGATGGGAAGCTCTGTGCGGTCGCCATCGGAACCTTTGTGCCGGTAGATGAACCCTGACGGGCAAGCCAGATCAACGGCCGAAGGAGGACGATAGATGCAACCAAAGCTCGGTGAGTTCACCGAAGAGTGGATACTGCAAGAGGCGCGACGCCAGTACGAAGAGGGCCGGGCGAGTATCGAGGTCGATCCCGGGAAAACGGCCCTCATCGTCATTGACATGATCGACGAGTTCGTCAAGCCGGGCTGGTGTCCCTTTTGGGTGCCCGACGCCACACGCCAGGTGCCGAAGATCAGGGAACTGATTGCTGCCTTCCACGCGGCTGAGTGGCCCGTGATCTATCTGGCCTATGAGATCGGCGTCAAAGGGTTGAACTTCCCCACGCCGGAGCGGCTAATGCCCATCAATCAGCCGCTCAACGCCTACACAGATGAGATTATGCAGCGCGTCGCCATCTATGAGGATATCGCTCCACAGGAGCAGGATCTCGTTATCCTCAAGCACTGCTACTCTGGCTTTCGGGGCACCGAGCTCGACCTCGTCCTGCGGTCGCTCGGCGTGACCACCGTCGTCATCTGTGGCACGATGACCAACTTCTGCTGCGGCAGCACGGCGCGGGAGGCGTTCTGGCATGGATATAAGGTCATATTCGGCTCGGACGTCAACTCCACCGACGACCAACTGGCACAGGAAGCTGAGCTGGGCACACTGCGCCGCGGCTTCGCCCGCATCATGCGCGCGGACGACATTATCGCCGCGGTCGCCAGTGCGCCCGGCGCGGGATCGAGAGACGTGGTGAGACCCGTGGGTGCGCGTGAGTGACCCCACTGAAGAGTCTGAGCGCCAGTTCCAGTTCTTCACGATGATGCTCCAGGAGGGTTTGTGAACATCGATCATCTCGGCTATCTCATTGCGCACGCGGTGACGCTGTATCCCGATCGGGAGGCGCTGATTCAGGACGACCTGACCCTGACCTATCGTCAACTCGACGATCGGAGCAACCGCGTCGCCCGGGGACTGATCGACCGCGGAGTGAAACCGGGCGAGCGCGTCGCGCTGATGTGGCCGAATGACATTCGATATGTAGAGAGCCTGTTCGGCGTGATGCGCGCGGGCGCCGTCGCCGTTCCGCTCAACGTCAAACTGGGCGACGAGGCCATAGCGTACGTCCTTGAGGACTCCGACACAGTGGCCATGATCGTGAGCCCGGATCTTGCTACCCGTGCGCAGGCCCTTGCCGCCGCCGCTCCGCGGGTCCGCTTTCAAATCGGGCCCGACGAGCTGCAACAATCCCGGCCTGACTTCGATCCGCCACGCTACGCCCCCGACGATGTGTGCTTCCAGCCGTATACCTCGGGCTCGACCGGGAAACCGAAGGGGGTGCTGCTGACCCATCGCGGGCAGATCTGGAATGCGGACATCGTCCGCAAGGTGCAACTCGTGGATGAAACAGAGCGTGCTCTGGTTGCGGTACCGGTCTATCACAAGAACGCCGGACTCACGCTCAAGATCCATCTCCTGGCCGGCGGCTCGGCTGTTGTCCTGCCGGCATTTGATTCCGCCGCGGTGATCGCCGCCATTGAGCGATACAAGTGCACCTATATTAGCGGAGTGCCGGCGATGTTTCGCCTGTTGGTGAACGATACAGAATCCCTGGCGCGGCACGATGTCTCCTCGTTGCGGTATGCCACCGCCGGCTCCGCCGACGTGCCGGAGGACCTGCTCGCAGCCTTCGAACGCGCCTTCGGTGCCCAGATTGGCGAGAGCTACGGGCTCACGGAGGGTGGCCCGGACGTCATTGACTCACCGCGCTGGGGCATCCGCAAGCCCGGGAGTATTGGACTTGTGCTCCCCGGGTGCGAGGTCCGGCTGGTCGATACGCGCAATCCCGCGCAAGAGGTTGGCATCGGCGAGGTGGGCGAGTTGATCACGCGCAACCCGGGAGTGACGCCCGGATATTACAAGCTACCGGACGTGACGGCGCGCAAGATCCGGGATGGCTGGCTCCATACCGGCGACCTCATGCAACGGGATGGCGACGGGTACTACTACTTCGTCGGTCGCATGGATGACATGATCAACGTCGGTGGCGAAAACGTCTATCCCAAGGAGGTTGAAGACCTCCTCATGCAGCACCCCAACATTCGGGACGTTGCGGTGGTGCCTGCCCCTCACTCGGTCAAGGGCGAAGCGCCGGTCGCGTTCGTGGTCGAGCATGTCCCTGGTGCGGCGTCGGAGGAGGAGATCAAGAGCTTCTTCCTGGAACGCGGGCCCGCATACGCGCATCCGCGCCGCATCTACTTCTGTGAATCGCTCCCCTTGTCGGGCACGGGCAAACTCGATCGCACAGCGTTGCGGCGACGGGCAGCGGTGGCCTCGTAAGGTTCCGTCAAGTCTGGGAGCACACGCGGTACTGTTGGGTTTTGCCGGCTTGACCGTTTATTGCCGCGAACTGTGCGGTTGAGGTTCTCGCAAGCCCGGCCTGCGCCGTCTCTACCGCCTACAAAGGGACGGCGAAACGGGCCCACAGGCTGCGGGAGCGGCCAACAATCCGAACGGATTTCACTCATATCAGCAGAAACCAATGCCCTACCGATTCCCCGTTTCATTCGAGCGGGAGACGGGACTCGAACCCGCGACATCTTGCTTGGAAGGCAAGCGCTCTACCAACTGAGCTACTCCCGCCGGTGGCTGTCGTGACCATTGTACCATGTCGGCCGGCTGCGGGGGCGATGCCAACACGCTCGCCGACCAGGACGCCGCGGCCAGCCCGGCACGCTGATGATTCATGACGAATGAGGTGATTTAGAGCGGTAAGCCGGGTCCGCCCACTCTCTGTATCACCTCACGGCCCAGCACGTGCAGCGAGCGCGAGATCATCTCGAACGGCGCCCCGATCAAGGCGATGTCGCAGGCCAGGTGCGTGATAGGGACACGCGCGAAGAGGCCGGCGATCTGCTCGGCGCATTGCTCGGGCGTGCCGACGATGAAGTCGCCCCGCCGCGCCATCTCGCGCAGGTCGACCTCCTCGCCGCCATACCGCGCCAGTTGGCGGTAGTGGCGCCGAATGCCCTCTTCGGCATCCCGCCAGGCCGCCGCTTCCGTCTCGGCCACGTACACACCGCGCGTCACCTGGATGGAGGCGTCGCCGCCATGGCCCGCCTCCCCGCGCGCGGCGCGATAGGCGTCGATCTGCTCGCGCAGGTCCGCCTCTGGTACGCCACGTGCGAGCAGCAGATTGCCGCCACTGCGCCCCGCCAGCGCAGCCGACTGTGTCGACGAGGCCGCCGCCCACAGCACCTCGTGCAGCGGCGTCGCGGGCGGCGGCACCAGGCTGACGGACGGGAATCGGTAATAGGTGCCCTCGTGCCGGTAGGCCGGCCCGCGCCACAATCCTGAGAACGCCTCAAGCGCTTCGGCGTAGCGCTCCCTGCGCTCCTCCAGACTGACGCCGTAGGCGGCAAACTCCTCGGGGTTGCCGCCGCTGCCCACGCCAATCGCCAGGCGCCCCTCGCACAGCAGACCGGCGGTGGCGGCCTGCTCGGCCACGTCCAGCGGATGGTGCAACGGCAGCAAGACGACGCACGGTCCGACGCCGATGCGCCGCGTCTCGCGGGCGGCGGCCACGCAGAAGAGCAGGGGCGCGGGAATGCGGCCGCGCGTGTCCCGCAGGTGGTGTTCGGCGAACCAGGCACGCTCGAACGGCAAGCCGTCCGCCTGCCGCACCAGATCGAGCACCTCGGCATAGGCACGCCGGCTGCTGCGCTCGGCCTCGCTTTCATGGTGCAGGTGGAACAGCAGCGTGAAGGCGCGACTCATAGGCGCACCGTCAGCACCGCGAACAGCACCGCGACGATCACGGCCAGAACGTCGTTGCGACCGAGCTGCCCGGCATTCAGGACGGTGCGGGTCGCACCGGGCACATATTCACGGGCCTCCATGGCCACCGCCAGCTCCTCGGCCCGGCGCAGGTTGCCCGCCAGAAGCGGCGGCAGCAAGGCCACGGCGTTGCGGGCGCGCGTCTCCAGACTGCCGCGCGTGAACTCCGCGCCGCGCGCGCGCTGGGCCAGGAGAATCCGCTGCAGTTCGCGCTGAAGGAGCGGCAGGAAGGCCAAGCCGATGCTCACCATCACGGCAATCTCGTCCACCGGCACGCGGAGACGCCGCAGCGGGTGCATGTACCAGAGCAGTCCATTGCCCAGGGCCGAGGGCGCCGTGGAGATCGTGGTCAAGGCGGTGGTTGCGAGAATGACCAGGGTCTGGACACCCGCGCGCACCACCAGGTCCATGCCCGGACGCGTCACGTGCAGCGGGCCAAGGCTGTAGAGGATGCGACCCGGTATGAAGGCGGCCGTCAACAGGCCGCCGACCAGGAACAGGAGTATGATCGGGCCGAAGGCCCGCCACAGCAGTCGCGGGCCGATGCGTCCGACCGCGCAGCCGATCGCCACCAGCGCCGCGATAGCCAGGTAGCCGAGCGGGTGCGGGGCTGCCAGCACGGCGCCGATAGCCACCGCCGACGCCAGAATCTTGGTGCGCGCGTCCAGCCGGTGCAACGCCGTGTCGCCGGGCCGATACTGCAGCGCCGTGAAGCGCGAGGTACTACCATTGATCATGCGTGCCGTGCCCTACAATGGTGCAGATACGACACGATGGCCTCGGCCAGGGCGGCAGGACTGGCCCGCTCGACGTCCAGCGCCCAGCCACGCTCCCGCAACTGCCGCACCACGCCGATCGAGGCGGGCTCGCTGAGGTTCCAGCGGCCGACGTCGGGGGCTTCGGCCAGAAAGGCGCCGGTGCTGCCCTGCCAGGCTGCCCGGCCGCCGTGCAAGATGACCAGGGCATCGGCCAACTGCAAGGCGTGGTCGAGGTCCGACAGCGCCACGAGGATGCCGGTGTGTTCGCCGAAACGCTGGGTCGCGAGGTCGCGGACCACCGCGATGATCTCGTGGCGTCCGACCGGATCAAGGCCGGCGAACGGCTCGTCCAGCAGGAGATACCGCGGTTGCATCGCCAGCACACCGGCCATGGCCGCGCGCCGGCGCTGGCCACCGCTTAACGAGAAGGGCGAGCGCTCCGCGAAGGTGGCGGGGTCGAGGTGGACCGCCCTCAGGGCGTTGTCGACAAGGGTGCTCGCCCTGGCGGGATCGAGATCGATTTGTCTTGGCGCAAACATGACGTCTTCCCGCACCGTCAACCCGAACAATCCCTCGTCGGCGTTCTGCAGCAGGAGCCCGACGTGGCTGCGTACCCCGACGGTCCGCACATCTGCCCCATCCACCTGAATCGAGCCGCTCGACGGCGCCAACAGGCCAGCCAGCAGCGACAACAGGGTGCTACGCCCCGATCGCGCCGCCCCACAGACCGCCAGGACGCGGCCTGGCGCCAGGTCGAGCGACAGTCCTTGCAGGATGGACCGCGGCGCATCGCGGTAGCTGAAGGAGAGGTCGCGTGCTACAAGCGGCATAGCACATCCGCCAGAGCGCCCGGCTCGGTGGCCTCGGGACCCAGGTCCAGGCCGCGATCCCGCAGCTCCTGCGCTACCTGGAGCGCAAACGGCAGCTCCAGTCGCCACGAGCGCGCCCGCACCGCATCGGCGAAGAGATCGCGCGGTGTTCCGTCGAACACAATGCGCCCGTCCTGCATGACCAAGACGCGGCCTGTCGTCAGCGCCTCTTCCATCAGATGGGTGATCAGTATGACCGCCATGCCCGTGGCGCAGTGAATGCGATCCACGGCCGAGAGTAGGGAGCGCCGGTCGGCGGCGTCTAGGTAGGCGGTGGCCTCGTCCAGGATGAGGTAGCGCGGCTCACCGGCGACCGCCGCGGCCAGGCCCAGCAAGGCGCGCTCGCTGGTCGTCAGGTCGAGGGGATGCGTCCTCTTGCGAGTGGACAGCCCGACCAACTCGAGCACCTCATCGACACGCCGGCGCATCCGCGGCTGCGGCATGGCCCGATTCTCCAGCACGAAGGCCACATCCTCTTCCACGGAAGCGCTGACGATGCCCGAATCCGGATTCTGAAAGACCATACCCACGCGACTGCGCGAGAGGCGCACACCATCTGGTTGTGCGGTCGAGACGCCATCGACCTCCACCACGCCACTGGTCGGCAACAGCAAACCGTTCATCAGACGCCCCAGAGTGCTCTTGCCCGAGCCGTTGGCTCCGACCACGGATAGCATCTGGCCGTCCGGTATGGTCAGCGTCACGTTATCCACGGCGGGCGTGAGCGCCTGCCGGTACACCAGGCTAGCGGACCGGAAAGAAATCAACCATCGCCCCCTCCGCATCGCGGCGCGCCTCGGCCGGCAGTCGCCGAAAGACTTCGATGCTCACTATCAGATAGGCCCACACGTTGAGCAGGCTGTAACCGGCGAAGAAGATGACCAGTGTCGCCAGGGGATGCTGTAGCGCCAGCAAGGCGAGGTTGTGGAGGCCGTCGAGCAGGGCCCGGCCAGGGCCGACGCTACTGACAGATCGCAGCACGCCCTGGCCTATATGAAGGCCCAGTATTTGCAGATGGCCGAGCCCATCCAGGAACTGGGCGGACTGTCGCTTGACGTCGTTCAGCGTGCGCACCAGGTCGACGCGCAGGACCAGCAGCCCGAAGATGAAGGGCGGCACCAGGTAGAGTACCCCGTAGAGGAACGCGCCGACCACGACCACGGCGGCCGGATGCCAGCGACGGCGCGCGGCCCAGGCGAACATCGTGCCAATTCCGCCAAAGACTAGCACCTGCGTGGCCAACAGCGGGCCGATGAAGGCGGACAGCAGGACAAACGCGGCCGCGGTGGCGACCAGGCCGGCGCGGGTGCCGCGACGCGCCGCCAGGAGGACGAAGGCCATGGGACAGGCCAGCCGGATAAGTCCCTGGAAACCCGGTATCGGCAGAAAGGTGCGGACCAACACGAGCAGAACGGTCACGTCGAGCAACAGGGACGACTCGGCGATGGTAGGTACATCGAGGCGGGAGCGAGTTCCCTGGGGGAGGGCCGACACTGGCGAGGTATCAACCACCGGTGGCGGGGTTGTCACGGAATCAACCTGGACGCGGAATAGATTGCCTTACACACACCATGACAGTATAACCAGTATCTCGACTGATCACACGCAGCGCCACGGCGGTCTTTCGGTAGTGGGTGATTCTGGATTCGAACCAGAGACCTCTGCCTTATCAGGGCAGCGCTCTAACCACCTGAGCTAATCACCCGCGGCGCCGTGAAGAGCAAGAGACCGTACAGCGTCGGCCTGTGAATCCGGGTTCCCCACCCGCGACCGGGCGGGAGAGGGGGGGGCGGACAAACCGACCCCCCGACGGCGCCGGACCTCGCGGCCGGCCGCCGCTCGACCTGGGACTGGCGGGCGGGGCGACCCCCCCCACGTCGATCCCTAGAAAGGAGGTGATCCAGCCGCACCTTCCGGTACGGCTACCTTGTTACGACTTCACCCCAGTCACGCGATT
>Ga0070738_10002597_pt1 | contig 27033 bp, 29 predicted proteins | sample Coa_R2_2_FD_66446 | JGI IMG/M metagenome (GOLD analysis project Ga0070738, IMG submission 66446) | Surface soil microbial communities from Centralia Pennsylvania, which are recovering from an underground coalmine fire - Coalmine... | ecosystem: Environmental > Terrestrial > Soil > Unclassified ...
GGCTATCGGCCTTGTTCTCCTGACCCTGGCCGCTGCTGTCGCTGTCTATGCCTCGACGAAGATCCGCCAGCAGGAAGAACGCAAACGGAGAAAAGCCGCAGCTCTGCGGTAAAAAAGAGGAATGAGCATGGTGGGAAGGGACAAGGCGCGAGGCCCGTGGTCTGCTACAACGTCCACAACGCCCTGGTCCCGTCTCGCGGAAGTCACCGCTTTCTGCTCTAGTATAGCACATCCGGTGGCTTCCGTATACCTGGGAAGGAAGTCCTATGATTCAGTCTGCTCCATTCTCCCATCGCCCCCTTGCTCGCAATCCTGGTCTCACCGAGAGGAGGTGAGTGTGCTGGCACAACACCGCATCATTTCATCGCTCAATCTGCGCACCATCCCCAAAGCTCGTCCAGAGGATTGCTCCTGCACCCTCTGTTGGTATGCGGCCCACCCGCAAGGGGGCATACCTCCGGCGAGCGTTGATGGGTGTTGCTACAGCCACCTGATCTGGACTGCCACTCGCCACCGGGACATGCCGGCCACACAACACGAAGCCGAAGAGCGCTGGAGACGCTATGTAGCAGGAGGACGCCCATAGATGAGGAGGACATCCCACCCCGTCTCTCCCTGCCCCAACATCTTCAGCGCCAGACCTTCTTTACAGAGAGCTGGCACTTGCCTGCCGGTGACTGGCAACTGAGCAAGGAAAAAACACAATGCAGACAACACGTATTCGACCCGTCTTGGAACAAGAACATGGCGCTCCCCGGCAGACGGTGAATATGCCAGAACCGATGCGTCTTTCCGTTACTGAACTGGCGCGTGGATGTGCGCAGGAGACAGCCAGGTTCCGCAAAAAGCAGCCCTCTGATAGCCGCTTTGGCCTGGAATTGTTTCGCCGGGCTATTGCGCTGCGCGACGACGAGGCCTGGGCGCACATCTATACGCAGTATGGACCCCTGGTTCTTAGTTGGATTATGCAACATCCCGGTGCAGCCCTTCTTCTCCAACAAGAGGACAGCAGCTCGCTGGTAAACGCGGCGTTTGCCAAATTTGCCTGCGCTCTTTCACCAGCGAAGATGCAAGACTTTGATCAGCTTCCCGCGCTGCTTCAGTACCTGAAGCGATGCACCCATTCCGTGGTAGCCGATACTATGCGGTATTACCAGGCGCGCCGCTGCGAGGAACCGTTGGAGACCATTGAACAGGAGCCGGCACACGACGACCCGGCCTTTGAGGTGATATCGGGGCTTGCAGCGCAAGGGGTCTGGCAAATCATCGCGGAGACGCTCAATGGCGAGGATGAGCGTGTGCTCATGACCCTCGCCTATATACACGGGTTAACACCCGTCGAGATCAGCCGCCAGCAGCACCGGCATTTTCCGACCGTCGAGGATGTCTATCGCGTGAAGCGCAACATTCTCGAACGGCTGCGACGGAACCGCCGTTTACTGGCGCTGTGTCAATCTCCATTCTAGCAAGATCGCAGTGGTAGGGGAAGCCGTACAGGAAGGTTCTCTCTACCCTGCTTTCCATTGAGAGAGAAAGAGACTGCCATGAAACCAAGCACGCTCACATCAGAGCGATACCAGCACGGCCTGATGACAATCAGAAGGCCATGCAAACAGTAGAGGAGGTGGACAATGGAATGGTCGATCCTCCTGCGACGTATTATCCGGGGCTGCATGTACCTCGTGAGCCTGTGCATCTTGCTTTCGCTCCTCGCCGGGCCGCAGGATCTCCTGCTGATCTTCTGCCCGACCCAGGCGTTTCTGCTGGCAAGCTATATATATGTGGCCTGGCGAGGAGCGCATCCCCCGCAGCTGTATCAACCGCGGCAATGGTCTTTCCGGGTAGGTGGACCACGCTCGAAGATGGTTTTGTCCTTCCTCCTCCTGGTCAGCGTGCTAGGTGCGCTGGCCCAGGCGTTTCACTGGGGCCTGGACATCTTCCTGGTGGTGTGCCTGATCGTCGGCATTCTCCTCTTCGCCCATTATCGGGCGAACCAGGGCATACCAAAGAGGCGACGAACGAGGCGGGCGGCATCTGAGCAGCGCGGCGTTCCGGTGGCGCGGGTGCGTGATGTCCCGTACTACATCCCATCCCTGCCGACACAGAGCGAAAACATTGCACGGCCTTTGGAGTATAGTTCTGAACTGCCTTCTTACCAGACTGGCTATGGGCCTCGCGACGCCGCCTTCCCCCACAGTGAGAGCGGATATGCCTTCCGGGATGATGACTACTTCAGAGGCTCTTCCCCTCAGTACGAGGAGCCGCTGGCCCAGTACCCAGAAGCTCCGCCTCCCGATGAACAGTAAAACACGCTCCCGATGAACAGTAAAACACGCTCCTTCGAGGAAGCCGGCTGAAAGCGAGGAACAAGACAGTGAGTACAAAAGTCACGACGGGCCGGTCAACCATCGGTTTCGGATGCCCCAACGTGATAGACCCTCATCATTTCGTGGTGGATATCCCAACCGACCGCAAGCGCCCAGTGCTCATCACCGAGAACTACGGCATCCGGGCGAAGATCGGCCACGAACTGGTGGAGCGATGCTCGCTTCCACGCACCATCTGGACGGCGCTGGCGGAAACGGTCCAGCGGGAGTTCAATCGGCGACTGAGAGAAAAGCACCTGGCTCCCAGCCGATGGCATGTCGGGGAGAACAAGGTAGAACGCCTCCTGGGCAAGGAGTTGGTCATCCTGGCCTGGGCCGTGGAACGAGCCGACCGCGCAGTCGTCTGCCAGGCGCTTCGCAACTGGGGTGGACTCAAGCCGGAAGAACGCTGGTGGCTCTACACCATGACTGCCGCAGCCACTGGCGGCATCGACGATGCTGGCAAAGGATGGCGACAGGCGCTCTACCATATCCTGGTGGAAAATCCTCTGAAGTAAGGGCGCTCTGTTTTCAATCAGGTCACGAGAAGCACCTATAGCATACCGTCATGGTTGGGTCGAAGCGATGCGCTGGCCCAGGCGCTCGCGTGGTCATTGCACGAGCAGCACCAGGGCATGAACCTCACGAACCGTAGAGCGCATCTTCCCCTTTATCGAGTCGAGGAGGCATCCCATGTCTACGAGCAGATTGCGAGATCAGCGCCCACCTGGGCGCAAATACTACTGCCGGCATTGCATCCAGCAGGGGAGAAAGCGGATAAGCTGCATTCGCGTCGGGCAGCTCCACCTCTGCCTGCCCTGTACGATTGCGGAGGTAAAACAGCGAAAAGCCGCGAGGGGCTGGACGTGCCAAACGGCCGGGCGATGAGGGGCATCTGGCGCGATCATGTTAACACGGCTTTCGGCACCTGCCTTGCCATCGAACAGAGGTCTCCGCCTTCGCTCCGGCCCACTGTTTTGTTGAGAGAGACTTGTATGACTTCAATGAATGACAGCAGGCAGCCAGAAGTGAGAGATCTGCCTCCTGGCAGGCCTGCACCGCCCGTCCTTGTAACCACTATCACGCGAGCGCTAGAAGAGCGCCTCGGCTATCCAGGAGAGGCCAGGTATATCGCCCTGGTCAGAGGATTAGGCGGAGAGCTGTGGTACGACGATGGTTCGTATTCTGGTCTTGCGAGGCTCTCCTTTCAAGAGTTCCTCCGCAGTGCCGGGATCACCGAGCCTCCCTACCCGCCACAACGGATTGGCCCTCCGCGCCCATCTTTCACCTGGCTCTGCCTGGACAGAGCCAGCCTCGCCCTGTTTTACGGAGATTACGAGCAGATCACCCCATTCTTGCAGATGCAGGACGTGCAGCCTGCGATCACACGCCTGTCCCATTCCTGAGCAGCGCGATCCACTCTTCGCAGCACGCTCCTCACGTCCTTTTCTTTTTTGTCGAAGACAGGGAAGGGCGCCAATCACCGTCTTGTTCTTTCCCAAGCTTCCGTGCGCTATCACATCTAGTCAGGAGATGCATATGGAACAACAACAGATCTACGCTGGTGGACACGAACGAACCAGCGATCAACTTGTCTGGATGCCGCAGGGGGACCAGTACTCATCCTCACTTCTGAACGGTCAGGAGAGTCCTCTGGTAGTAGAGGCCGACGGCAGCCTCACTTTCAATGGATGGAAAATCGAACACCTTCAGCTTTCAGATCATCCGCTGCGACTGCTCTGTACGGCCTCCGGTCACCAGATCAGCATCTGGGCCAACGATTTGCTGCACGCAGCCCTGAGCAATGATCTGATTCAGCCGGGACATGCACAAAGCTGGCTCTCGTCCTACATCCGCGCCCGGTCGTCGCTCTTCGAGGTTCTCAATCTGTTCGCCATTACCTCAACTGGCTCCGTCGTCAGAGGACTCAAGGGAAGCGATGACTTTTTAGAGACGCTCGATCATGCGCGCGGGGCAATTTCCCGCTTCCCGGTTCAGTTCGACGACGATGCCGCCCTCTTCGCTGCCTGCCTTTGTCTCGGTCAACTCCTCAAAACCTTGAGCGACGATTTCGAGCGGGCAGATCTGGCCTCCTGTATGACCCACATCCGGGGTGGTCAAGTCTTTCTGGAGGCTTTTCTGCAAGCGCAGAGCGCACTCGTTCAGCTTCCGCTTTTTCAGCAGGCAGGCCCACTCTGGCAAAGATCGGAGCAACTGGGAAGCCGTGTGGCAACCCCTCCTAGATTATCGGTCATCGACAAAAAAGACGAATACGAGCCACTGCGCGATGAGATTCTCAAGCAGGTTGAGTGGCAACAGCCACTCTTTCTGGCGGTTCTGACCGCTGGTGGAATCTTTTTATCGCTTGCGCTCCAGCCCGGCCAGTCGGGGTTGGTTCCCATGATTTTGCCAATACTCCTCCTCGGACTCGCCATCAAGATCGCGGCGCATGATTTACGCGCAGGGCAAATAAACTATTACCTCCGCTTTGTGCTCAAATCAGTGTGGGAGATTGTACGACGGCTCCTCTTCAACGGCAGTACGATCAGCGAGGAAGAACGAAAAATCCTCGCTGAACAGCATGTTGAGATCAGCGAGAAGAAACAGGATCTGGCTCCACCGTTTCCCGATATGCATGCGCTGGCCCACCGCGTGGTGTTCTTCACAGTGGACGCTACTGCACTGGGTATTGGGGTTCTCCGAACCTTTCGGGATGCGATGCACTTTGACCTGCTCACCCTCTTCATGTGGACACTCTCATTTCTGGCGACAGCAGCGACCGTCTACGTCTTGCAGCGGCGGCGGGTGCGCTAGCCTGCTGTTCTTTTCTCCGCCATTGGCGCGGGCTCGTGCCAATGGCGGAGAGGGAGGACTCTTGAGGATGCTAAAAGAGAAAAAACGTTCCCTGTCCCCCTCCGGGATCATCATTGAGAGCACCATCAGTACAGGAGCCTTGAGCCAGGGGGTACAATCGCTTTCGCCGGCGCAGCGCTATTTCAAGCAGCGCTCTCGTCGCACCCGGCTGTCCTGGTGCGCTGTCCTCCTTACGGCCATGCTCACGGGGCTTGTGCTCGGTTATGTCTATCTGTGGTCCACAGCCACTCTCGTTATCACTCCGGTGACAACGACGCGCACGGCTCACATCTCCATCACTGCCACTGTCGATCCAGAGATCGAGACGCAGATCCCGGCGCGACAGTTCACCGCGAGTGCAACGTCTCCGTTCGCCGCAGTTCAAGCAACGGGCACAGCGCACACTCCAGCAGTCGCCGCAAAAGGAGTCCTGACATGGTATAACCAGCAGTCCTTTGCCGAGCGTATTCCTGCCGGCACGGTGGTCTCCGCAACGCCTGCACTGCAAGTCGAGACGCTCAGCGATATTGTGGTCCCGGCAAGCTCCCATACCATGCTGGGAACAGCAGACGTTTCCGCACAGGCCGTGCAAGCGGGAGCGGGTGGGAACATAGGGGCCTTGACCATCAACCAGCTCTGCACATGCGGGACGACCTCCGGGGTGTTCGTGAAAAATCTCACCCCGTTCACCGGGGGAAAGGACTCCCAAGCATACCAGGTCGTCCAGGCCTCGGACCTGGAGCGCGCGGTTGCTCCTCTATCGAGTGATACTATGAACAAAGTCCGCGCAGCGCTTCACCGACAAGAAGTCGGTTTCATTGCGGGCACTCCATCGTGCTCCTCATCCATTACGACGGACCACCCACTTGCTGATAGAAAGCCGCCGGTCCGGGCAGCTCTCACGCTGACCTGTACAGAGGCTGCCGCAAACCTGGAGGATATTCGCAAGAAAGCCTCTGCGCTGTTTCTCGATCAGGTGCGCAACCAGCTCAGCGTCCACGACCGGCTTCGCCTGATTTCTGTTTCCTCCATCCAGATAGAGGCACAAAACGGCCCCAACGCGGATCTTCTGCTTGCCGTCAGCGTCACCGGGCAGTGGATGTACCAGCTCGGCCAGGCGGAATGTAGGAAGCTGCAAAGCCAGATCGCGGGCAAAGCCCAGTGGCAGGCGCAGCCAATCCTGGCCCGCTTTCCCAGTGTCCGCCAGGTATCCATGCAGCAGTTGGTGCCCTGGCTCGCGCTCCCCGGAGATCCGCAGCGGATTACCATTCTCCCGAAGGCAATCTGCGCGCAGCTTTGAGCGAGGGGAAACAAACGTGCCCTTTCCTTGTAGGTCATCCTATGGTACTATTAAGAGAAGAGACAAGATCACGGGCATCCAGAGGGGAGCAGTCTGTACGAGATCTGGCTGCTCTCCCGGAGGTCTGTTCAGAAGGAGTAGCACGAACAACAGGTCGAGCCCCCAGGAAAGGGAACGTGTGTATGGCCTCTGTCCAGAAGGACCAGCACAGTCAACCGCCGACGAACCATCCATCAGCCCTTGCGGTCCGTGTGCGCCCCGGAGGTGTGGTTCGGTATCGTGCGCCCATTACACCCAACGGTGCGCGGCGGCGCCTCATCCTTGTGCTTGGCCTTCTGGTGGTCTTCATCCTCCTGGGCACAGCGACCTGGCTCAGCGTCAATGCCTGGTCCGCATCGCAAAGGGCCACGGTGACGATCCTCCCCCAGTACACCGTTGAAGCACGGCAGATCGCGCTGAACCTCGTTCCCACCAAACCGTCAATGGAGAACCAGATACAGGCTCGCATCCTCACCACAACAACGCCTGCGCAAACGGCGACCGTCCCGGCAACCGGGACCTATCAGCAGCCGACGCGCGTCGCAATGGGGGAGATCTTATTTCTCAATCTCGCACCGTATCCGCAAGATGTCCCACCGGGAAGTGTCCTGACCGCCAGTAACGGCATTCAGGTGAAAACCCTTGCCCAGGCGCAGATTCCCGCCGGCAACCCTCCCCAGCAAGGAATGGCAACGGTTCCGGCGCGCGCCATCGATCCAGGAGCGGCTGGTAATATCGCCGCCTATGCGCTTAACAATGTGCAGTGCTGCGACACTGGCACCATCACCGGGGTTGTCGCAGAAAACCCGCGCCCCTTCACTGGGGGCCAGGATGCGGCCAGCTACACGGTAGTCCAGCAAGATGACATCACCGCAGCCTCGGCACCCCTTATCCTGCAGCAGAAACAGGCAGGGCTGGCCGTATTGCACAGCCAGATCCACCCCGACGAGCAGTTAGCAGGGGATATTACCTGTACGCCTTCCATTCAGTCAGACGTTCCCGCAGGGGGACGTGCCTCGCAAGTACAGGTGAGCGTCAAGACGACCTGTCGAGGCGAGGTCTATCCCAGGGCAGAGGCACAGCGCAAAGCTTCGGCCCTCTGGTCTTCACAAGTGCTCTCCGCACACGGCGCCGCTTACCGCGCGGGACAGATCCAGATTGAGGCAGGGAAAGTAACCAGCACAGATGTCGCGAAGGGGACGCTCACGTTGACGCTCCCTGTGCGCGGAGTGGTGTTCTACCAGCTAGATCGCACCGTCCTCCAGCGCTCCCTCGCGCAGATCGCGGGAAAATCTCCGAAAGAGGCCCAGGCGCTCCTCCTGCGTATAGCAGGCGTCTCGCGTGTGACGATCACCGGAACAAATCAAAGCCTGCCCACCGACCCGACACACATCACGCTCACCGTGAGCACTCCCACGCTCTCAACACACGCGTAGATGCAGTCAGATCAGGCGCTTGCCTGATCTTCCACCATAGCTTTTCTCTTCCGTTGCCCAGATAACAGCAGCGGGTAGCTTTCCCACAAGGAATTGCTGCCCGCTGCTGTTCTTCGCCATGTCCGAAAGCAAACAAATGAGCACTGCCCGTGATTGACGCGCGCATCAGGACGGTAGGAGAGAGCGAATTTCTCAGGAACAGGCGGGAATGGCCGATGGAGCCTGCACCAGAGGAGAAAGCCCTACGCGCCTCTCAAAAAACGCGACAGCACCCTCAGACGGAGGTAAAGTACTATGAATCCATCCCGTGTCAAAAAGGCAACGGTCTGCCGCGCCCCAAATGCCGACAAGGCATGCCTGGAAGCATTGCTCTCGCGCGGCGTGCAGCCCCTCTACTGCTGGCTCCGAGAGCAGGCAGAAGGGCGGCCCGAGGCCCGCTTCCAACCTGGCAAACGCTGGAAAACCCTCTCTCCCTGTACTTGAGCGCGCATCTGCAAGGTGAGCGTGTGAGCATCTCCAGCCAGACGTTTGAATACCGCAGTGAGCGCATCCGGTTGCCGCAGGCGTTTGTCCAGTTCCTTCAGGCGATCAACCGTGAATTCCGCCACCAGCATCCTACGACAGGAGAGGTCAGGGACTGGATGGATCGTCTCAAGATCGAACTTGAACCTGGCACACCAGTATGGTGGCACGATGCACCTCGCAGCGGTTACGGGTCTTTTGCCCCGGTCATCGCCGTCGTTGTCAAGCGCAGCCCGGCAAAGATCGGGATCGCCGCCCTAAAAAAAGACGGCTCCTGGGTTCCCAGGTGGGTCGCACCGGCCCGCCTCTCGCCGCGCCAATGATCGCGGGATCAATGTCCTCGTAGTACAGTTCCACACACTTCCAATCTTTTCCCATCTGGCTCCGCCATCTATCCTGCTCAACCTCGCCAGGTTCCCCTTATTGAGCAGGAACAGCGGACCATTCAACAAGGAGACTGAATGACCCTATGCAATCATTGAAACTTGAGCGATCTCACGGATCACGAGATCCTACTACCGCAACACATGTACCTACTTTCGACGTGCTCGTCGTCAGCGCGACGGACCTGATCGACTCCCAAACGAGAACTAACCTTCTCCAGCGCATCCACACTCTCATGCAGAGAGTTGAACAGGGGGGAACACCTCTCCACAGCGCCTGGCTCTTATTGATGACCCACACACACCAGGAACGGATGATCGCCTCGACCCTCACCGGCGCGCTGGCCGCCTCCGCGCCGTGGTGTCGAGGCGTGCGAGTAGTCGAGGAGCGCACGGCGGAAGAGACGGCGAAAGCTGCTATCGAACTGCATCGCCTCCACTATCCCACGATTCCTGACAGGGAGCGGTTGGTCCGCATCCTGGTCGTTGGCAGCACGAAAGAGCGTGCCCTTACCAGCCCTTCGCCCCCTTCTCGCCGTACTCCGATCCACAACCACCGCATATCGTGAGGAGGACAACGTGGAGAAGAATCAGAAGCGAAATATCCCTGGGAAGGACACCGCGCCGAAGGGCCTCCCGCTCCCGTCGGAACTCCGCACGACTCGGATACGCGCGTCCTGCGGGTGCCTCATTGACTGGTGGACCTGGTGTCGCAATGCGCCAGGTTCCGCACTCAAAGCACAGGCAGGAGGGCCAATTACCTGTCCAACGCACGGCCCGGCCACCATCCAGGAAGTGCAGCATCCCAACTAATCACCCCGGCTCTGGAAGACAAGCTCTCACACGTTCGCTACGTCCGCAGACGCCGGCTAGCACGTAGACACCACACGGAGATTTCTATGCAGCAACACTGGTTCGACACTCCCACACTGGGACACGAGCCTCCAGATGAGATAGAACTCACCCTTGAGGAACTCGAAGACGATCACCCCCAAGGGATCGTCAGCAAAGGGGCACGAGAGCGATTCCGGTCCTTTGAGGGGCCTGCCCCTCTTCGCCTATTCGGGCTTCGGAACACGCCGATCTGGCTCTCGACCGGACACGCCTTCGGCTATCTTGCTCCAGCACTACCGGGGAAACGCCTTCTGCCTGTCCGCGCCCTGGGCGCTATCCGGCCAGACCTCTCTTTGAGGCAGTCACGCATTATCATCAGCCTGGACCGGCTGTGCATCAAATCCTACCCCGGTCGCGGGACGCACCGGGTGCTGGTCCATTTCTATGCCCAGAACCAGCTCCCTGATGTGGCCGAGGACCTCCACTTCAATGCGCTCTACCGGGTGCGGCAGGGAGAGCAGGCCGCCATCCGGGGCTATCCTGTCTTTATCGGCCTCTGTGTCGGAGCCTCCGGCATTCGCCTGCGCTGCCGGACGATCAACATCGGGAACGAGCAGGATGAAGCCTTTCTGCACTGGCTAGAATCCGATACCTTCAAGTGCGGACTCAAGCTCGCCCAGGCTGCTTCTCCTCTCGTCGGCCCCTTTTCCGAGATGGCGTTTGGCATCGCGAAGACCATCGCTGGCCGGCATCGCAACATCTCGGTTCAGGACATCGACCTGGGCCTGGACTTCAGCACGATCCCCACCGGCGCCAGGCTGGCCGAGGGAGCCTATGTCGCCGTCCAGATCCCTGAGCAGCTCCAGCCAAGCTGGGACTGGGATGATTGGGCCTTTCAGCCCTCAAGCGGGCAGATCGTCCAGCGCAGCGATCCGAGCACCGGGCTGCCATACAACTTCATCATCTTTAGCATCAGACGGTACCAGGAGTAAGGAGCCATCGTACCTCTCCCGGCTCCCCCTATGGAGGGACTATGAGCGAAGAAATACAGGAACTGGCCCGCCAACTTCTCTCAGTGTGCCAGACCCTTGACCAACTCGCATCTCCGGCCTGTGCCGAAAAGGTGGGGAAACACACGCGAGCCGAGATCCACTCACACATCAGCGGCGCGAGGTATCAAGGATCGCGCGTCAGTCCTCACTGGTCAAAGCCAGCGTTGGTCGAGGCCTACATCGCCATCCAGCAGCGCAAGTGCGAGGCGGAGCGCGAGGGACTGCTCTCACAACTGGAGTACTGGGGAGTCTCCCGAGCGCACGCACTGGCCTTCGTCAAAAAACAACAAGCGTCTCAAGGCGCAAAAGCGGGAAAGCGGTCATGACTACTTCCCCATGCCTCCCTCCGTGTACGCGGGCTGTTGGGTGCAAGGCCCACGGAGGCAGTCGGATAGCGGCTCGTAGTGCGTTGCCTTGTAGTGAAAAAAGACTCAAAGAAACCATGCTCAATCAGAAAGGACACCAAACGTAGTGAGCACCACAGATGATCTTTTGACCGTGCTGGAAAACAGTCAGAACGCTACCAAGTTGTATGACGGCCATTTTGATGTCTTTTTACCGGGACTGCCTCCACGCCCGGAAACCCATCTGACCGTTTTTGCCCTGGGGACACATACCATCGCCATTTTGACCAATCTACCCCAGGCTCATGATGCGACAACGCACAGCAAAGCAGTGGAACAAATAGTACGCATGCTGCGAGCCGCGCCAGAGCATTTCTACTATGTTCATCGCATCCCAGCCGGTTCAGCCGGCGGCCTGCAACAGGACGTTCTCACCGCCTACCAGTTCGACTGGGAGTGGGACAGCAAAAACGGTTTCCACCGGGTGACCAAGCGCACCTATTGTTACCGCATTGCCGACGCGCGCGAAGCCACGCTCAAGCAGCTTCTCGCCGGACCGTCGGCGTCAGAAGACAAGCTCCTGGTCCAGCCAGAGGCACCGAAGCAGATCGAAGCCCCGAAAGAGACAGCAACGGATACTGCCGCATAGGTTGCAGGGGCCGGGCAGCCTCTCCAACCGTCCTGGCCCCTGCAACCAGCCATAACCATCCTCAATCCATCAACCATTTTTCCGTTTCCACGTATATCTTCTGAGGAGATACCTCTTATGTTCACGCAACCCACATACAGGATGCAGGAGCGCCTCGCGGACATCGACCTCATCACGGTCGATTCCGCCGTCACCTCTGGCGAACCAGGACAGCGCGCGCTCCGGCTCTTCCGCAACCGCCTGCAGATGGCGCCAGACCGTCCTCCCGTAGTGCTTCTCATGCTTCACCAGCCTTCAGATAAGGGCGCAGCAGAGCAGTTTATCGCCCAGGTGCGGCCACTGTGCCAGAGCATCCGCATCATTGAGGAGAAAAGCCGCAATAAGACGGCCTCACACGCCCTGGCTCTCCACGCCCAACAGTTCCCAGAGATGAGCGGCGAAGTACGCAAAGAGCGCCTGCTTTTGCTCGGTCGCCGAGGCGGGGGCGGCAAACCCCAATTTATCGCTCCCTTTGTTGGCGGAGAAGGCACGACCTGCGGCACCTGGACACCGGTTATTGCATTTCGCAAGGGGAAGCAGGAGTGGATCGCCGGAACCAGGCCGAAGGAAGAAGAGGCTGGTGCCACCCCTATACGTGGCTTCATCAGAGGCAATTATGCCCAGGGCGTTTGTCCAGCGGAGTGCAGCTTTTGTTACCTCCGCGGACTGCAAGGGTTTGGGATTAAATCCCTTTACCTCAATCTCGAAGACGCGCTTCCTGAACTTGACACCCTGCCACGCGGGACAGTAATCAATTGGGCCGAGCTGGGGGGGCCAGTAGAGCAGGACCCCTGGTTCGTTGATGGACAAGGCCGCGGCTCCCTCGTTCAAACCATCCTGGATCTCGCAAGCGCACGCGGCATCGTCTCGTTTTTCCTCACCAAAGGCGTGTACGAACCCTACCTCCAGTTCCACGACCGGCTCGCGCTCTGCGCCATCAGTCTGAATGCACCAGCCATCTCGGCGGTGTTTGAACCGGGCGGCGCGCCAGCCGAGGAGCGCCTCAAGGGCCTGGCATGGGCGGCAGATCACGGCGCGACCGATATCACGATCCGACTTGGCCCAATCATTCCCGTCGCAGCATACGAGATGTATTATGAAGAGCTGTTTCGCATGATCGCTGATGTCCTCGGCCAGCGCTTGAAGCGTATTACCGTTGATATCCTTCGGTTTTCGCCACAGATGCCAGGCATCCTCCGTGCCTCGTTCGCGCCGGAGATCGTAGAGCCACTGCTCTCGGAGATGGAACCTGAAGTGAAAGCGCATAAGTATCGCCCGAAGGCCTCACGCCAGCTCCAGATCTATCAGTGGGTCAACGCAAGACTGGCGCGGCACGGTCTCCCCCAGATCAAATTGACCCCTTGTAAAGCGGACCCGGCAGAAGCGACGCAATTTTTGCGCGCCGGCGCTATTGGGAGCATGCCGTGTGCGTGCTGGCTGAGCTACCAGGATCTGGATCGCGTTCGCCGGGGGCAGCTTCCGCTCATAGAACGAACTGGAGGGGCAGAAAACGCTGATGTTTAAAGAGGCAAGCGTCTATACCCTCAAGCAGCTCACTGAGACAGAGCGGCACGCCTACGGGCTGCGCGTCCTTACCATGAGGCGCTGGCCGCGAGGAATCAGAAAAAGCGACATCGATGTGTGGGTGCCAAGCGCTGGCCCATCGGTGGCTCTCCTGCTGGCGCTCCGTGCAGAGGCTCTCCCCTGGGAAGAGTTCCTTGCTCGCTATCTGGAAGAGCAAGAGCGGCAAGAGTGTTGCCAGGTGATCTCCTATGAAAGCAGCGGGGCTTCTCAGCGTACTTTGCATGGGAGACGATCTCTGGATGTTCTGATGCAACTCGCTGGGGAGCGAGGAATCATCACGCTCCTCTGTTGGGAACAGGGAACACAGTGCCATCGGTTTGCGCTGGCAAAGCGGCTGGCTGCCCTTGCCGCAAACAGCAGGGAGGAGGAAAGGTCATGATACCCTCGGTGCAGTCAACGAGCGGGGCAGTAATCTGTGGCCCCTATCGCTACCTGCTGTGGCGAGAGTGGCGCCCAGATTGCCCTCGCCTGCTGTGGATCATGCTCAATCCTTCTACGGCGAATGAGACGGAGGATGACCCAACGCTGCGGCGCTGCATCACATTCTCACGCGCCTGGTCGTATGGGAGGCTTGAGGTCGTGAACTTATACGCCTGGCGCACGCCCTCTCCCTCCGATCTCGCGTGCGTTCCCTCGCCGGTGGGAAGCGAGAATGACCGCTACATCCGGGAGGCGGCTCTCCGCGCGGCCAGAATCATCGTTGCCTGGGGTGCGCACCCTCTCGCGCAGGAGCGTGCCCGCCAGGTGCTCGCTCTGCTCAATCAACCCGTGTGGTGTCTAGGCACCACGCGCGCGGGCCACCCTCGTCATCCGCTCTACCTGGGGCGAGAAACAGCGCTCCGCCCATTTGAACCGGTAGCGGCATCCCTTCCAGATGGGGGGCAGAGGCATGACGAACACGACCCAGCCTCCGCTCAGGGCCATCTTTGCCATCAGTTTGACCCAGCCGTGGGCGACACTTATGGCCCTCGGCCTCAAACGGATTGAAACCAGGTTCTGGCCGGCGCGGCACGTTGGACCCATCGCGCTCCACGCGGCCACCCGCTTCGACACAGCGCACCGGGATCTCTGCGAGCAGGAACCGTTTCGTTCTGCGCTGCTCTCCGATCCTCGCCTCGATCCATGCAAACCGCTTGCGTCGCAGCTTCCCTGCGGAAAAGTGTTGGCGCTGGCCCGGCTGGACCGGTGGGAACTGGTTACCCCGGAGACAGAGCTACCAGAAGAACCAGAGCGCAGCTTCGGCAACTACGCCTGGGGCCGATACCTCTTCCACTTCACCCACTTGCATCCCTTGGAAGAACCATTCGATGCCCAGGGGTCGTTGGGCATCTGGCCTCTGGCTGTTCCCGAATACCTGCGCCCCAACCTGGAGGAGCTAGGCGAAGCCTCTCTCTTACGGGCAGTAGAGCAGGTGCCCTCGCTCATCGTAGACGAGCCATCCGAAACGCACGAACAACCGCGAGGAAGACGCTGGCTGACTTCGCGCCTGGCAACTGAGGATATGACCAGCACAGGGCTGGCCCACCTGCACCGTATGAGTCAGCTTCTTCACCTGAAGCCGGAATGGTTCCAGGAAGGCGGCCCTGTACCGCATTACGTCCTCTACGGTGAACATAAACGCAGCCAGGCAATCCTTCACGGAGCGAGGCCGGTTAAGAGCATAGATGCGGCCAGGTAAAGCTCCCCCAGACGAGCCTTCTGGCGCGTCGCCCTGTCGGTTGACGCGCCAGACGCGCATCTTTGAAAGTCACTCTCTTCCCTCGTTTCCTTACCACTACTTCTTTGAAAGGAGTTTTTTTCGTGAAAGTCATTTGTACAAAGGCCGACTTGTCGCGCGGCCTCGCCACAGTTGGGCGTGCCGTTACGACGAAAGGCACGCTGCCGATCCTTGCGAACGTGAAGCTCTCCGTCGAGCAGGGCCGCCTGCGCCTGGCAGCGACAAACCTGGAGCTGGGCATTCAGGCCTGGGTAAACGCGACCATCGAGGAGAGCGGTTCTACGACGCTTCCAGCTCGAATCCTGACGGACTTCGTGAACTTTCTTCCCCACCAGGAAATCACCATCGCAACCCAGGAGGATACCCACGAGAGCCTGGTTGAAAGCTCGGTGAGCGCTGCCCGCATTAGAGGAATAGACCCGGCGGAGTTTCCGCTCATGCCGCAGATAGATGGTGATCCCGCTCTCGTTCTGGATGCTATGACGCTCAAAACGATGGTCGATGATATTGGCCTCGCCGCCTCGCGCGATGATGATCGTCCGGCACTCACCGGAATCTACCTGGAGGTGCAAGAGGGTTCGCCTGGCACTCTCACTGGTGCAGCGGCAGATGCTTACCGCCTGGCCGTCGAGAACGTCCCCCTGGTGCGCGAGAGCAGTCCTATTGACCTCCTCGTTCCTGCGAAGACGCTGAAGGACCTGGCCTCCATCTTACCTACACAGGGGCAGGTAGCGATCAGCATTACACCGAATAGGGGACAGGTGCTCTTCCACACAGAAGGCATCGACCTGGCTTCACGGCTTTTGGAAGGCCCTTACGTCAACTTCCGTGCTATGCTCCCGGATGAGTACCAGGTTCGAGCCGTTCTGGAAACCAGCCTGCTCACATCGGTCCTCAAGACTGCGGCTCTTTTCGCGAGTGAAAGTGAACGCAGCGTCGCGCTCTCGTTTCGCCCGCAGACCCAAACCATGACAGCAGAAGCCAGTACGATAGACCTGGGCACCAACACCAGTACAATCCCAGCCACGTACCTCGACACATCTGCCTCTGAGGAGCTGGAGATCCTGTTGAACGTGCGCTATGTTACAGAAGCTCTTTCTGCTCTCTCCGGCATACCGGAAGTGGCTTTTGAGTTGCGCTCACGCAGTCGGCCAGCCATCATCAAGCCGGTTGGAAAGAAAGAGCTGCTCTATCTCATCATGCCCATGCAACTTAGAAACAGCCCGGCACGTCCGGCCAGCAGTGCAGCGGCTGCCTCGTAGCGCCCTGCCTGATACGTGGGCTGTCTCTCCTCCATGTTTCAACTTTTCCACCACTTTTTCCACACCCGTACAGATGCTGCCCAACGCAGCGTAAGGAGGTGTCATGTCATTTACCAATCAGGAAGAACAGTGCGCTGCAGAGTCCCTGCCTAGCAACGAAGAAGGGGTCACAGAGGAGGAAGAAAATAAGCCAGCAGAGGAGGATACGCTTTCACCTTCGCCTCAAGGGGAAAATGCAGCGCCAGTGGCAGAGCTAGAGGCACCTGATCTCTATGATGCGGCAAAATGTGATCTGCATTTCACTATTACCATGCGGCGCGACGACGGCGATCCGCGCGGGCGACAGGTTCTGCTGGGCGCCCGGAACGATAACGATGTCCCCATTATCACGCTTGTGCGCGCCCACGATCTGGAATCCATTCTCACCCCGCTCGTGGAACTCCATGACCGCCTCGTTGCTGACCTGCCTCGGCGAAAGAAAGACATGCAGGCTGGGCTCGAAGCAGCGCGCAAACGCAAGCCCGAACCAGCCAAACAGGCCAGGCAAAGGAACGCAGCGCAAAAGGCCCCGGAAACGTCGCAGACATCATCCCACGGCCAGGTTGCGCAAGCTGATCAGCCATCTGCAAACCAGGTATCATCGCCCCCGCCCTCCGCCACTCCCAGGCCATCCTCCAAACGGAAGGGCAAGGCTTCGGACACAGAAAGCCAGATGGAACAAATGATCCTTTTCTAGCTTGAATTTCTCAGTATGAAAGGAGAGAAGACGCGATGGCTACTGTGATCTTCGATGGACGACAGATTCCGCTCGACGACACCATTGCCAGTGACGACGAATTACTCAAACAGGCCCTGGTTCCACATCTTGGGCCAGAGATCGCCAACGCGACGATCAGCCGCGAACAGAAGGAGGGGCAACCCCTGACTGTTACTCTGGTGAAGCGCGCCGGACCGAAAGGAATGAGCGTGCTTGCATCTCTGATAGAGGCACCTGAGCAAGTCAATCCTGTGTTTGGGCTGGCATGGATGATCCAGTGGAACGAGGCTCGGCAGACGATGCACTTCCTTGACCTGTTCGACCTCCAACCAGTGATCGAACAGGCTCTGCAAAGGGGAGAACGCGAGGAGGAGCATACCAGCCGGGCACTCTCGCGCATGAAAGAGGTGGAGTCGGCAGCCTCCAGCTTGGTCGTCGTGGGCTTTTAGTCTCGTGCAAGAGGAGGGATGCATGGGGGCCGCGGTGTTCGCACCGTCTGCGCCTCCATGCCACACTATGCTTGAATTGATATCATCGCCCTCCGCGCGTGAAGTGCTTTCACGCTACCGCCTCCCACTCTCTTACACGGAGGCACACGACTATCTCTACAAACGCCTGCTGAGCATTCAGCTCCTCACCCTCTATCGAACCTACTTTCCAGTGCAGTACGCTCGCTCGCAGAAGCGGCCTTTTCCCACGAGTAGCGAGGCGTACAGTCCACTCGAAGCGGAGTTCCTTGAGTTAGTAGATACCCACCTGTTCCCCATTCACCTCGACTTCCTGCTGTTTGCCTCCGGGCCAGATGAGCGCAGCGCCATCATTCCAGCGCGGTCGCTGGGCCAGGACTGGTGGAACGTAGAGTACGACGATCTTTCGGAGGGGTGGAAATTCATCCTCTACCTCGTCGGGCAGATGCAGGGGGATGAATTGACAGCACTTCTCCCACAACTCATCCCTGGACGAGACTCGCCGCTACGGGGCATGAGCTGGGAGCCGGTGAAGTGGGAGGAGTTTGAGGCCAGGTGGCTTGATGCGGCAAAGAGGCTGCACCCGTCGGTCGCCGCCATTCCCCGGCTCGTTGAAATGGCCTTCCACGACACAGGAAACGCCTTCTTGGATACCCATGACGAGGCACCACTGGAGGACTTCTTCTGGACGAAGGAAGACATGGACATACTGATCACCCACTACCGAGAAGCAGAGGCCATCATCGGCCAGGTAGAGGCGCTGCTGGAGTGGCTTGGCGAGGCACCGGACCATTTGACATCAGTACTGAGACTTTTAGACGAGGACAGACAACGATGGACTACTGCGAACCGGGATTAATCCGCGAGGCGCTGCTCAAGGACCTCTTGAGTCCACCGCCTCGCAAGTTGATGCATATTGAGGCGGAAGTGCTGATTGTGCAGGGCCAGTACATCTTGCATTATCGTGACAGCCACGGCCAGGACCAGTTCAAATTCCTTTCCGAGGAGAGCATGCGCCTGGCCTTTAGCGAGCAGGAGGTTGATAGCGGAAACCTTCCGCCAAATACCATACGCTGGGGGAGCAACGCAAAGGGGACCTGGCTTCTCCAGTGGATTCCCCCTGGGCGCCACACGATCCTACTCGAAGGCGAGGCGATGCCCCAGAATCCCGTGAGCGTTCCGCTCCCTGGCATCATCTTCGGCGGGATAGGGACAAGCTACTATGTGTGGGCCGTAAAAGAGAAGCTGTACGCACCTCACCTGCCGCTCTATCACGCACCGCTGCCCAACATAGGTCTGGACGGGAAGGTGTGCTTTGGTCAGAACCATCCGGGGAAGGCCTGCCCTGAGACGTTTGAGCAAACCTGGCAGCTTTTTATAAGCAGCCCATTCAACGGGGACTTGGTGGCCGGCAAGTCGGCCCGCCACGCGCAAGACATCCGAGAGCAGCTCTGCCGGGTGAAAAAGAAACCAGCCTATCCGATCAGCGATCTGCGACCACTGAAACAGTACGCACACGAGGACCAGCTCACCATCACCACGGCCATTGGTCGTTACTTCCTACAGAAAAATTTCGCGTAGAAGCTTGAGAGCAAAGGATATACCTATGAGCTTTGTCGAATACCACTTTGTCACGCAACCGCCATTGCCGCCGTACCGATCAGCGCTCTACGACTACCTGGTAGGTGCCAATGGTGTCTTCCTACGGAGCCGGCGAGAGGGGTTAGAAGTCGTCCTTCCGGTCGCCCCGGCCGAGATCAGGGGGCTGGTTCCAGTTGAACCCACAGTAGTATTCACCTACCCGCGCGTGCCCGCTGCCCTGGTTCAGTACATACTTGATCAGGCCCTGGCCGCACACGATAGCCAGGGCAGATCGGTCGAAATGCTGTTTCACCTCACATTCCGGCGAGACCACTGGATTCTCTCGATCCCGGAGCAGATACAAACCGCGGCCTCTGTCACGCTCCTGGACGATGGCCCCTCCTCGTCGCACGCCACAGCACTGATCGAGGTGCATAGTCACCACGACATGCACGCTTTCTTTTCGCACACGGACGACCGCGATGAGCGCATAGGCTTCCGCATCAACGCGGTGCTCGGACGCATTTTCACGCGCCCAGAAGTGCTGGTGCGCGTCAATTGCGAGGGTATCCATCAGATCCTGCCGGCGACGCACGTCTTTGACCTGCCGGAGACCATCATCGATGCATCTCTCACCTGGACGGATGAGGGGGAAGAAGAACCTGATACCGCCTTGCAGAAGAACCTGCTCCAGAGCCATGCTGAGGAGGGAGAAAAGCATGAATGAAGCGCCTCTCGACCTTTCCTTCTTGCAGGCGACCCCGGTGTTTTCCTATCAGGGGCAGCGCATCACCCTGGTCCTGGTAGGCACCGGCGGCACTGGAAGCTACCTTGCCCGTCACATCGCCCGCCTCGCCTGGATTCTCAAGACCCAGTACAACAAGACGGTCACCATCGCCTTTATCGATCCTGATGTGGTCGAGCCAGCAAATGTCCTGCGCCAGGATTTCTGTGAAGCAGAGCTTGGTCTGCCAAAGGCCACCGTACTCGCGCTTCGGTATACAGCGGCCTTTGGAATAGAGATCCACCCCATCGTCCAGCGCTTTCACCCAGATATGATCCGACAGTTGCGGTCCTATTGGAATACGCTGACACTCGTTATTGGTGCTGTGGACAATGCTGGGGCGCGGGCCGCGATCTCTGAGACGCTCAAGGAAAACCTCGAACAGGAAGTCCCCAGAGTCTGGTGGTTAGACTGTGGCAACGCGCGCGAGGCCGGCCAGGTGCTCATTGGCAGCCAAAATAACCTGGAAGACCTGGCCGATGCCTTTAAGGTGACCGGCTACTGTAGGAAACTGCCATCGCCGGTGATGCAGCATCCTGAATTATTAAATCCCCTCCCGGAAGAACTCGACAACCACCACCTCTCGTGCGCCCAGTTGACTGCTGCGAACAGTCAAAGCCTGATGGTCAATCAGCAGGTCGCGGCCCACGCGGCAGTTATGCTGCACGAATTCCTCATCGCCGGGCGGCTGCGGCGGTTCGCTACCTACTTCGACTTGCCCAGTGGCACGGCCAGCTCGAAATACATTACCCAGGAGGCTGTGGCACGGGTGATCGGCAGAGAGGTCTCTTTCTTCTCTACCGCGGGTCAGCCGGTTACTTCAGGCAGGCCACAGGAGCTGGTAGAGGACGAAGAGTTCTTTGATGAGAACAGCGAGTTCGACGAGGAGATGTAACCGGTATCTCCAGAGCAGGAGATATGCCAGCGGACAACCAGACGCCCGATGTGCGTTGCCCGCTGGCGACTAGCACTTGATGAAGCAGCACCTATCCGGTATACTTTTGACACACGTATCATTATGAGATTCCCTTTCATCACAAGAACAGGAGAGCATCAGGGAAAGCACTATGCATGTATTTTTGAGAGGGCAGCGTGCTCTCCGAGAGAAGGCACCAGGCGTATGAACGAACAGGATATGGAGCAGGAACAGGCTCAAGAGTCGGCACCAAGAACACTCCTGGACGCAGACATCACCCAGCTTTCGGAAGAAGAGTTGCTTACAAAGATGATCGAGGAAGACTGGGACCCGGAAGAATCCGAGGATCGGCCCGTTATCCCAGAACAGCTTGTTCTTCCTTTTCTTGCACCTCCGAGCGTGCCATATCATCCGCGCGACCATGACCGGGCCATTCGCGAGGCATCCCTCGCTCCCGGTACTTCCTGGAAAGAGCGTGCAGGACTCCTCTCCTATCTGGCGACAAACAATATTGAGGTTTCCTTTGGGTCACCGGATGTCCCCCTGGATCTGGCAGCAGCACGCAGAGAAATCAAAAAGTTAGGAGAGAGCACGGTCATTGTTGGACGCCTCTTCCTGCTGCTATGGAACATCCGCCACAAAAACATGTCGCGGCGAAAAGGAAGCAGTGTCCCTGTCCTTATTTCAGAGGTGCTCAGGCTGATGGGCCATACAAAGCACACAAAGGCGCGACAGCAAGGCTCAGCCCTCCAATATACAGATGGCTACCGCCCAGAGCAAAAACGGAGCGTGATCCAGGACGCTGCGCTGCTTTCGGCGTTCCAGGTACGCGCCAGAATTATGGAGGGAGGTGAGATGACGCCACTCAATATTTTGGGACCCTACCTCAAATGTTCGCTGGTCAGTAAGGAAATTGGTGGGGTCCATCGAATCGTTGGCTTTTATGTCGAGCCGGGCGATTGGATCAAAGCGTATGAGACGCTGCCAGAACACCCTGCCGACGCAGCCCTAGCCCGCATCGATGCAGCTATTTGCCAGCTCGACACACAGAATGACAAGTATGCCATTCGCATTGCGCTCTCGCTCACAGAACAGTGGCGCGATCAGGTAGCGGCGTACCAGGCTGCCCAACTCCGCGGTGAACCCCTCAGCATTGACTTTGGCATTCCGCAGAAAATGTCTGAACTGCTTGCCTCCAGTATGATAGCAGTCCCCCGCGAGCATGTGCGAGATCGATTCATCCCACGCATTGAGCGGGCACTTCGCATACTGGTCGCACCAGAACCCAACCCCCACAAGCCGGAGCCAGAGCAACGCAGCATTATTGGCGAGGCATCACCACTTGTTGAGGTGGACCGACAGCAGGAGCGTTGGGATCAGGCATGGCTTGACGCATCCTGGCGGATTCTACCGCCCCAGGATCTCCTCAACGCCTGTACGATCATCGAAGCAGAGCGCCCTCTCCTTCCATCAAAGAAAACGCGCGGGCGAAGGAAGCAAGCCCGCTGAGCCGTATCGGGTAAAGTCAACGATCCCCACCAGGGTCGGTCGGAATCCCCACCAGGGTCGGTCGGAATCCCCACCAGGGTCGGTCGGCAGTTGAGCGTAAACGGACCCCAATTTCTCGCGAAAAGGCGAAAATTAAAAAAACGCCTACTAGAATCGCGTGACCAACGCATATACAATGGCAACAGTAGGGTGATACTTGGGAGGCTTCCCGCCATATTCCCGAAAAGTCTCCCGCCCGATTCCCAGGTTCTTCCCGAAAGCCTGGGGTATAGTAGGGACATCGCGTTGATGGCGAAACGTGGTGAGGGTAGATGAGGAGGAAGCCCATCAACCAGTAAGTAAGCAAGCTCTACCGGATGAATCACCTCGTTCAACGAGGAAACAGGGCGGGAGTGGCCCCAGCAGGTTATGGTAATGCACACTGACTCTTTGAGATAGAGGAGCGATCAGAGTATCGCCTTTCGATCAAGCTGGGGCAAACGGATGCTCCCAAAAGAAGAAAGAACCGAGCTTGTGAGCGCTGGTTCTTCTCTTCACTACTCTATTAAAAGAAGCTTACTTGAAAGGAAAGATCGTGATGACCTGATCCGAAACACACCTACTCAGCTCTAATGGAGAGAAAACCGACCTTTTGATTCATCGCCAGTGATCAAAAGGAAGGGATGTGTTTACCCTTCTCGTAGGCTTCCAAGCCTACGTTCAGTATAGCACGCCCAAAAATGAGCGTCAATCAATTCTTGCCATTCTTCCCACTCTCCATCGAGCAACACATTCCCACCGCGCATCAGTCTCTGCCTGCGCGTCCTTCTGGCTTACACAACCTCTTCTTCTGCATAGAGAAGAGGGAGGGTGTTTTTGCGCTCAGCACCCGCCATCAGATCCAATCACTGGCTGAATTGCGAACGATCAGTGTTTTGTAGTTATTGGACGGAGAGCAACTCATGGTAACAGATCAACACGCCCCAACCCTGTCGGGCACCTGCACGCCCACAGCTAGCTCCGAGGAACTCTCGCTTTCCCCTACGTCGGTCCTTCCACTCCCACCAGGGTTTACCCCGGAAGGGGTGGAGATCGCCCTCATCGACCAGCAAACACTCTATTTGATTGAGCATGCCATTCCGGGAGGGCGGGATGTCTTTCTCCACCTGCTGTACTACGCAACAACGAGACCTGAGACAGCGATGCAGCGAAGTCTCTTCACGGCGACCGGGGAAAGCAATGATGAGGCAATTGCCCTAATTTGTAGTGTCGAGGCGCTCGCAAAATCGCCCAGATCGCCCTTTAAATCGCCCGACGCATATCTGCGGCGCCTGCTCGTGCTTGAATACCTGCAAGTAGTACGAAGGGTTTTTCACCGGACGTACACCGAGTTTCGGATTCCTCTCGGCAGGCGTATGCTCCATATCCCAACGCTACTGGCCTCTCTGTGGGAGCTGCATGAAGCATACAAAGACGAAAAGGTCAAACAACTCGCCCGCAAGGTAGCAAAACGGCTCCAGATGGACGAGTTTCTCGCACAGGTCGCCATCCCTCAACAGACTGCCCTGGCTCCTGATCTTGCTCCCGTCCTGGGTGTGCTCACCGGTATCCTGGAGGCACATGGCCTCCGAGAAGATGTCACGCTTCTCTCCGAAGCGTGTAGCATCATCGCTGGGCTGCTTGTTCCTGAAAAATTTGGGCGAGTTGATGCGAAAGTGGGCGAGTTTCTCACCGCACTTAGAAGACGCCACCCGGTGGCCCGCAAAAAAACGGGCGATTCTGTCGGTCAGGTGGGCGATTCCGCCGCCGGGGAGACGTGCCCCCCCGATCAGCTCCAAAGAGCGCGAATGACTGAAACGGGCGAGTTTCCTACGACGGAATCGCCCATATGCAAGGGCAAACCCCAAAAACGGCGCTCATTTCGCCGGAATTCGGGCGAGTTGGCGGCCCTTTTCACCATGAACTCGCCCAAATTTGGGCAGGTTGGGCAGATTTTTGCAAAAACGGGCGATTCCGCCGCCGGTGTATCGATAATCGCTCTCTCTCCCCAGAATATTACTTATAAGGGAGGAACGATTATCGATGCAGGGGGCTGCGAATCGGCGAATCCTTCTGTTGGTGCCCCATCGGTTCAGCTTGAAAACCGACCATTGGAAGAAATCCGCCGCGAAGCAAAATTTTATGAGTCCTTTTTCGACAATGGGCGCTCACGGAAGTGGACGGGATCGTTGATCAATGTCCTAAGAGAAACCCCGAAGGAGATAAAGCGCCTCGCTGCGGTGGGCGCCGTGTTCTATAGTTATTTCCCCCAGCCCGACGGGCGGACGGTCTATAGCCCTGGTGGTTGGTTTACGTCAGCCTGCCGGCGGTACTCACAGCCGGGAGTGGCTGTCCCCTCTGAAGTGCGGGCCTGGGCTGAAACGCATTTGCCCCTCAAAGAAATCCGCCGCCGCATCAAAGAGGGGAGCCGTCTCCCTGAAGAGCAGACACTGCCCTGGGTAGGCGCGTCGGAGCCAGTCGAGGCGGACGAGCACCAGGACGAACTGCCGCAAGAGCACGCCATGACCACTGAATGGGATGACGTGCAGGCGTTCGATGACTCCCAGCAGTCGGCCTATCCTTTGCCGATTGCTCCGACACGTTCGTGCCTGGGAAGCTGGATGGATTATGAGCAAGCTGAGCGCTTACAGGATCGCATTCTGCGTGAGGGGGCGATGTACTGTCTCCGCGCGGAGGTCCGACCAGGCCAGGGGGAGCGCTGCACTGTAGTCGTCACGTGGCCCGGACGCCCTGGCGAGATAGAAATCATCAATGAAGAGGATTGGATAGACTACTTTCGTGAAGTGAAGGAGTGTTTTGATGAACTGCAATGAAAGCCGGTCGTTGGAGGACCTGCGCCGGGAGGCAGCATTTTATGCCTCTTTCTTCGGCGATGCCCGCCGGTGGACAGGAAGCCTTTTCAACGTGCTCCGTTCGACACCAGAAAAAGTCGTGCGGCAGGCAGCGGTAGCTGCTGTCTACAGCTCTTTTCCCCTGGCCTCCGGGCAGAAGATTTTCAACCCGGCAAGCTGGTTCACGTCCGCCTGTCGTCACTACGCCGAGCCTGAAGCTGCTGTCGCGGGCTCGGTGCAGGCCTGGGCCGAGACGGACTTGCCCCTGGAAGAGATCCGCCGGTGCATCCAACAGGGAATCCGCCTCCCCTCGGAGATGGACCGCTTTGGTGAAACGAAGGCAGGCCTGGAATGAACCAGGATGAGCAACACAAACGCCGTGCGCAGCCAAGGGCATCCACCTTCGGGCTGGAGCGCGAAGGCCCAATCTTGCGACCAATGCAAAAACGCAGGTCCGTGCCGGGAGGGAAGCAGGTCGTCGAGGGCGATGCCTGGCCTGTTCCAGGGCCAAATCAGCCCGATGTAGAGCCTGATGAAGGAGACGAGGCGTTCCAGAATCGGCGTGTTGTCCTGTTTCGGAAGCCAGGCTTGACCGATACTCCGGTGGGCTTTCCCTCATCTCCAGAGCCTTCATCGGTTTCCCCAAGCCCGGTGTGCCCTCGGTGTAAGGGGAGCGGGTGGTTGCGCCGGGATCTTCCCCCTGGGCACCCAAATTTTGGAAAGCCTCTGGAGTGTGGGTGTCTTCTGGGGCGTCGCCGGCTACGGCACCAGAGGGAGTTGTTGGCCCTCTCCAATCTGTCTGAGGAGCAGAGGGAGCTGACGCTGCAAAATTTTACCCCTCATGTGAAAGGTGTCCAGCACGCCTTCCGATCCGTGAAGGCTCTTTCACAGGCCCTTCAAACCTATGGGCGTAAGCGGGCTGGCGGGGAAAAAAGCATGGGGGGGGAGACGCCTGGACCTACCTTGCCGGAAGCATGGGTTGTTCTCATTGGAGGGGTAGGCGTTGGCAAGACACATCTTGCGCTGGCGGTCGCAAATGCGGCCCTTGACGCAGAGATCGTGGTGTTGTTTGCCACGGTGCCCGATCTGCTCGATTACCTGCGCGCGACCTTCGATCCAGATCAAAGAGGACCTGTGTATGACGAACTTTTCCAGCGCATGCGGAGCGTGGAACTGCTGGTCCTCGATGACTTGGGGACACAACGCAGTAGCCCCTGGGCCGACGAGAAGCTCTTTCAATTAATCAATCACCGATACAGCCACCGGCTGCCGACGATCATCACCATGAATGAGAAGGCCTGGACGTACCTCGACGACCGGCTCCAATCGCGCTTGTCGGATCGCAGCCTGGTGGAGATCGTCACCTTCGCCGGCGCACAGGATTACCGCAAGAGTGCAGCGCGGCTCGAAGAAAAGCGTGATGATCCCGATGGAGGATGAAAGCGAGGTGACGAACGATGGCTCTATCCTCCCAGAAACGGCAGCGTGGTGCTGCGCAGGAACGTTGGCCCGCCCTGCTCGACAGCCAGGTGCAACAGGCTTCCGAGAAGAGCGACGAGAAGCAGACCGGGGAGGCTTGCGCCGTCAGCTTTGACGGCACGCGCTATACCTACCGCAGCCTTGTCTTCACTGTCCAGGAGGCCGGTGTGTATCCCTCCTGCCCGCTGGACCGCATCCAGGCGATGGTGGATGCAACGCTCGCGGATGAGAAACGCAGAGAAGAGATCCGCCGCTATGGTCGGCGCCTTTGGCACTCTATCGTGCGACCG